>OFMM01000605.1_pt1 | contig 22351 bp, 10 predicted proteins | sample 1541811 | NCBI WGS metagenome assembly OFMM01 (sample SAMN04209246, study PRJEB22552) | human gut metagenome | biome: gut; material: feces | host: Homo sapiens | place: USA: Oklahoma
GAGTTCAATTATGAATGATAAAGTTACAATAGTTAGTACAGTAAAAGGTCGTGTTGGAATTTCTGTTCCAGAGCTAAGATTAAAAAGGGACTGGCCTCGTCAAGGCGCGAGGGTCACTATTGATAGAGATATTTTAAAAGAAGCAATGTATGACCCAGGTGTAGAATATATGTTTAAAACTGGGATGTTATATATTGAAGATATGCAGGATAAGATTGACCTTGAATTAGAGCCAGAAGGCGCGAAGGAACCAGTTAATATTATTGTTTTAAATGAGGCACAGATGAACAGATATATGACGGTTGTTCCAGTTAATGAATTTAAAGGTTTAGTTTCTAAACTTTCAAGAGAACAGCGTCAAAATCTTTTAGATTATGCTATTGAACATCAATGTACTGATATGCAAAAATCAGATATTTTAAAAGAGCTAACAGGAGTAGACGTATTACAAGCAGTAATTCTTAATAGAAAAAGCAAGGAGGATTAATTTATGACTTCGTATCAAAATATATATGATGCCTTCCTTGCAAAAATCCTAGAGGATGAATGGGCAACTTGGGATGAAGATTCTGTAAATCAAGATTTAAGGCAGATTTTAGAAAGTTCTATCCCCTGGTTCAAATTTCCGAGATTTTCTCTTGAACGAGATGATAGCGGTTTCGTTGAAGATTTAAGTAGTGAAGAAATACAAATTTTATCTAGTTATATGAAATGCGAGTGGTTAAATAGAACAATTCTAACTTGGGAAAATATTAAACCTTTATATGAGGAAAGAGATTTTTCACAAGCGAATTTATTGGATAAATTTAATCAATCTTTAGAGAATGAATTGAAAAAAGCTCGGCGCCTTGAGAGTATTTATTATCGTTCCATTAAAGGGAAACCACGAAAATATACAAAAATGGCAGGTGACCAATAATGGATATTTCAAACAGTAAAGAAGTTAGGGAAGCCTATACTAATAAACTAAAGAATAAACTCTTTGGATTACTTTGTGAATTTGAAAAAGATAGAGAATGGGAAAAATTTTTAGATTCTATTCTAATCGAATTAATGGGGTTTGAAGAAGAAGAAAAAACAATTAGTTATTATACTCTCTTTCATAAAATTTCTTCACTTCGCTATTTAAATTATAAATATTTTAGAACCACAATCTTTGATTGTATGGGTCTATTGGAAAAGATGAAATGAGTTACTTCACAGATGTATATTTAAAAAGAGTTAATCGCTATGGAAATGATTATCAATCTAGGATACAAGGTAAAAGAGAAGAAAATTTTGAATATTACTTGTTAAAATCTATTTATAGAGTAGATATTGATTATGATGATGAGATTATTCCTGCGACTTTTGAGAAGTATAAGCAGGATGAAACAGAAACTCTACACTATCTTTTAACAAGAACAAATGTTAATATTCCTGCTGGAACAATTTTATTTATTCCTAATAAGGATAATGAATTAAAGCCTTGGATGGTTTATTGGCTTGAATCAATTAATGCCAGCGGATATAATAGATATACAATGTTACGAATGACGCATTATCTGACTTGGTTTGATAATGATAATATTAAACAAGAATCTTGGGCATATATGTACGGGCAAGAAGATAATATGCTTAAAGATGAAATTCGTTCAAGAAGTAGAATGGATACAATTTATAGAGAAAATCTTAAAACGAGTTTCTTTGTAATGCCTACTAACCCAAAAATTAAAAAAGAAGATTATTTTATTATTGGAGAAGGTGAACTTACAGAGTATTATCGAGTTACGGGTTATGATATACAGTCAACTCCAGGAGTTGAGTATGTAACTGTTGACCCAACTTTTGAATATGATTTAACTCCGTTCCCAGAAAAAACTCCAGAAGATAATGAAGATGAATATTTTTGGGATAATGGAGGCTTGGAATAATGAATGTAAGAAATTGTGGAGAATTAGGATTAGATTTACAAAAAATTGTAAAGAGATTACTTGCTAATCAGAATCTTCTTAAATTACTTTATTATACTGATAAAAATCCATTAGCTAATCAAGATTTAACTGATGACCAAAAAAAGAACGAAATTTATCAAAAATTATTAAAAATCGTTCCAATTATTGACCCACTTGAAACTTCACAATCAATGGTTTCTATGTCAGTCGTTAAAGGAAGCGTAATTGATGATAACACAGAATTTTTATCATTATATATTAATTTCGAGGTTTTTGTTCCATTAACACAATGGATAATTAAAGATGAAAATTTAAGACCTTTTGCGATAATTGGAGAAATTCAAAATAGTTTAAATGGGAAAACCATAAATGGATTGGGAAAACTTGAATTTGGCGGTTTTGATAAAAATTTCTCAACAGAAGAAATGTCTTGTTATACAGTAGATTTCTTCATTACGCAATATGTATAAAGAAAAAATTTTTTTAAAACTCCCAATCCGCTATAAAAATCTTTTTACAATTTATCCTCCATCAGTTAATGATGTTGTTGGAAATGATAAATTTTTACAATATCGGAGTATTTTAACTATTTCACAAGAAGAAATAGAGGATAGATTTGCTGAAAAGATGCCAGATAAAAAAGATTTAAAAATTCCTACACCTTTTGAACTTCTTTTAGTTAATTCTTATAACAGTAAAGAATTTTATGAAATGGCAAAAGAAGCTTTTTATTTCTTTACTAAAACAGAAATTTTTATTTTATTTGATTTAAAAGTAATTGTAATAGGAAATTTAGAAGAAGAGCTAAAAAGAATTAAAAATATAGAAGAACTAAAACTTTTAAAAGAAGAAGATTTTTTTGATTTTCAAAACCAAATACGTTTATGTATTGGAGAAGAAGAAAAAGAACCTCCGAATCCAAATGAAGACCCAAGGGTTAAGCGGATTAAAGCAAAAGCTAGATATAGAGATAAGATAAAAGCAAAGCAAAAAAAGGGCTTATCTCTTGAGACAAATTTAATCGCAATTTGCTGTATGGGAATTGGTATAACACCACTTAATATCGGAGAGTTAAGCTATGCTTCAATAAGTAAATTAACAAGAACCTTCCAAGAGAAGGAAAAATATCAAATGGATATAGACAGTTTACTTGCTGGGGCGAAAGATATAAAACCAAAATATTGGATTAGAAATTTAAATGAATAATAGGAGGCTATTTAACAATGGCAAATATTCTTGAAAGATATGGCATTAAAGAAGTTGCTGACGTTACTTTTTACGAAATTAATGAAAATGACCCCAGCAAACCTGGTAAGCCAGTTCTATATTTAGATACATTAAAAGTTTCTACTATTGAGCAGACTGCCGAAGAAGCCGAAGCCCGTGGTGGCAAGGGCAACCCTCCTCTAATTATTTGGGACTATGGTAAGGAAATTACTGTAACCCTAGAGGACGCGCTATTTTCTGCTAAATCAATGGCTATTATGTTTGGCGATGGTTCAACTGATACAGTATCAACAATTACAAAAATATTCCCAAAAAGAGAAGTTCATTCAACAGATTATACTACTTTTACTGTTGAAATTAACAGAAAAACATATACATTATCTTCTCCAAGCTTTTATGATGAAACTGGTTCTGCTGTTACAGTTACAAATTCCTCAACATTTAATTCTTGTGCTTATGTGACTGCTGAAATGAACGCTCAAGGAAATATTATTGAAATTTCTGCTAGCACATTCCCTGGGACTTATTATGTAACTGGTGATACTTATGCTCGTTCTGAAACAACTGGTATTGATGAATTTTTCCAATTCATTATTCCAAAAGCGAAGATGCAATCAGAAAATACAATTACCCTAGAAGCTGAAGGTGACCCATCTGTATTTAATATGAACTTACGTGTTATGCGTCCAGCTGACGGTAAGATGATGAAGTTAGTTAAATATGATTTAACTGGTGGAACGGAAGTAATGGGTTAATTAAAAGGTAAATGAAAGGTGGATGGATGGTCATCCACCTTTTTTATTTAGGAGGATAAAATGGAGCAGAATTTTGGAGCTAAAGAATTGTATCAAGTGGTTTTAAAAGCTACTTATCCAATAGAGATTGGAAATAGAAAAATTGAAACAGGAGAAGCTATTTGTGTATTTGATAAAATCCAAATAGCGGGTTTAAATAATACCATTTCTAAATCTTCTGCGAATGGTGGTTTTGATAATAGAGCAAGAGTTATATGGGAAGATATAAAAGAAATGAATTTTATGTTTTCTCAAGGAATTTTTTCTAAAACGCATTTCGCTCTTTTAGAAAACTCTCGTCTATTGGAAATAAAAAAGGATGAAAAATCTATTCCGGTTTTTAAAACTGAATCTTTAGAATCGGATGAAAATGGATTTATTACATTATCTAAAAATCCAATAAAAAACTCCTGTTTTTTATATGATAATACTGGGAATAAAATTACTAATATTGAATGGATTGAAGATAATAAAATTAAAATAGAGACTCCTTATTTAGATGTTTACGCTAACTATGATTATAATTATAGTAATGGCGCGGAAATTATCACTGTCGGTCGTAGATTAATAGAAGGGTATTTAACCTTAGAGGGTAAAATGAGATTAAAGGACGATATTACCGGACAGGTAATTACTGGAATCATTAATATTCCAAAGCTAAAATTAATGTCTGATTTATCTATACGACTGGGGCAAGGAGCGACGCCATTAATGGCAAATTTTAGCGCCACTGGTTATCCAGTTGGGGGAAGAGGAAATAAAGAAGTTTATAATATAATTTTCCTTAATGAAGATATAGATAGTGATATGTAAATTAATCAGCATTAATTTTCTTTGTAGAATTTTAATGCTGATTTTTATTTAAGGAGGAAAAAAGAAATGCCTAAGAACACGCAGACAATAAATATTAATTTTGATGCTTCAATGGATATAGCACAAGTTAAAGCTGCGGTTAGCGCAATCGAAAAAAGTTTTAGTGGGATAAAATTACCACAAGGGCTTTTTAATAGATTAACTACTGATTTACAAAAATTACAAGATGAACTTACTAATTTTTCTAGTTTATCATCAAATATGAAGAATCTTTCTGATATTGGCAAATCAGAAAAATCACTAGAAAAGATAATATCTTTATATAGAAGATTACAACTTGAAATTTCTGAGATTGATGGATTAGACCCGAAGAAATTACTACCAGATAGCGTTGTTCAAAAAATTGGAAAAGTAGAAAAAGCTTTTAGTAGTTATCAAAGTTCAATAACAGAAATTGGAAAAGAAGCGGATGCTACTAAGAAGAAAATTGAGAAACTTCTAAAACTCAAGACAGAACACAGACAATTAGCTTCAACTCGCTCTGCCGCAGAAAGTAGAAAACGAGAAGTTGAAGCAGAATTACCTGGGGCGCAAGCTAGAGCTACTATCGCCAAAGAAACTACTGCCGCAGCTAAAAAATCAGGGGTAGATATAAATTCTCAGCAATATTTAGAACTAGTTGAAGCACAGAAACAAGCTGAGAATGAAGCTAGGGCTTTAAATGATGAGTTAAAACGTTTACAATCTACTATAAGTAATAGTACGACTTCTCTTCAAAAAAATGAAGAAGCCCAAAAACAATTTTCTGATATTACAGAAACTTTTGGAACAAAAATAAAAGATTTAAAGCAAGCTCTTGATACAGTAGGACAAACTCAGGCAGCCGCAGCATTACAAAAATTAAAAGAACAACTATCACAAATAGATGGTTTTGATGTTTCTAATTTAAAAGATGATTTATCTAATTTAGATGATTTAACAAGAGGTTTATCCGCAGAAGCTTTAGAAAAAATTGAAAATGGACTAGAAGAAATTAAAAAGAACTCCAATGAAGCAGAACGCGGAATTGAGAATATGGATAATGCTCTTGGAGAAACCGCAAAATCCGGGGAAGAATTAACAAGAACAGCGAATGAAGTTGAAAGACTTAAAGAACAAGTCTTTGATTTCTTTTCCATTGGTAACTCTATCGAATTATTTAAAAAATCTGTCCGTTCTGCTTTTGATACTGTAAAAGAACTTGATAAAGCTATGACGGAAACAGCGGTAGTAACTGATTTTACCGTTGGAGATATGTGGAGTCAATTACCACAATATTCCGAGATGGCAAATAGATTAGAAACTTCAATTTTAGGAGCCTATGAAGCTACTACTTTATATTATCAACAAGGCTTAAAAACTAACGAAGTTATGGCAGTAAGTAATGAAACATTAAAAATGGCTCGTATTGCTAGTATGGATGCTGCTGATGCTACAGACTTAATGACTGCCGCGCTTCGTGGTTTTAATATGGAAATTAATGAAGGTTCTGCTCAAAGGGTTAATGATGTTTATTCAGAATTAGCTGCTGTTACTGCTGCTGATACACAAGAAATTGGTGTAGCGATGTCAAAAACAGCTTCCATTGCGGCTTCAGCTAATATGGAATTTGAAACAACTGCCGCTTTATTATCTCAAATTATTGAAACAACCCGTGAGGCTCCAGAAACTGCTGGTACAGCAATGAAAACCATCATTGCTCGCTTTACAGAAGTAAAAACCTTATTTGGTGAGGGGCAACTAATTGGGGCTGATACCGAAGGCGAAGAAATCAATATTAATAAAATTGATGAAGCATTAAAAACCGTCGGTATATCTTTAAAAGACTTTTTAAATGGAACAAAAGGTATAGATGATATATTCCTTGAATTAGCTAGTAAATGGGACACCCTTGATATAGCCACTCAAAGATATATAGCTACAACCGCAGCAGGTTCTCGTCAGCAATCTCGTTTCTTAGCTATGATGAGCAACTATGACCGTACAATGGAATTAGTTGATGCTGCTTATAATAGTACCGGCGCAAGTCAAGAGCAATTTAATAAAACTCTTGATAGTATGGAAAGTAAATTAGCTCAATTAAAGAATGCTTGGGACCAATTTACTATGGGGCTTGCTAATAATGAAATTTTAAAATTTGGTGTAGAATTATTAACAAGTATATTAACTACGGTTAATAAATTAATAGAAGCTTTATCGGGTGGTAATGGATTAACTAAAAGCTTCTTAAGTTTAGTTGCCGCTATAATCTCTTTAAGAACCGGAAAAGGAATTTTACATAAAATTTTTGGAGGGGAAAGTGGCGGATTATTAGAGGGTCTTCTAGGAAAGAAAAGTGACATAAAAGGGCAGAGCGAAAAAGCTGGAAAAGAATCTGCATTCGCTTTTGTATCTAGCTTTAAAAAAGGTGGGAAAAGAGAAGGTAAAAATTTATTTTCAGAAATTTTTACTACTGAACAAACTGAAAAAGCCCTTGAAAAAACTCAAAAGCACTTTTCTGATTTATTCAGTAGAGATTTAGATAAAGCTAATCTAACTGAAGAACAAAAAGTTAAAATTATTACTGAATATGATTCAGGTAATTTTGACGCGGCAATAGCACAAGCAAAAGAATATGGCGTCGTAATTGAAAGTGATACAGAAAAAGCAAAAGTTTTTGCTCAATCGTCTACCATTAATATGAACGCTGTTGCTGTTTCTGCTGGTCTAGTTGGCCTTGCTTTTTCTGGAATAGGCTCCGCTTTAGAAGAAGCCGGTAATACTGATGCTGCATTAGTATTTCAAAATATTGGGAACGCTTTAATGAGTATTAGTGCTATTTTGCCACTATTAAGCGCTGGGGCAAAAGCATTGGGTGTTAGTTTTACCGCGGCTGGAGTACAAATTGGGGCGGCGGGACAAGTAGCACAACTAGGATGGGGTTGGATTTCACTTATTCTAGGGGGAGTAGCTGCTTTAATTGGTGGTATTATAGCGTTAAATAAAGCTGCTCATGAAGCTTCTTTAGAAGGAAGGATGGAGGCCGCGGCGGAACGAACAAAAGCGGCGGAAGAAGCAGCAAATTCTGCTAAGGAAGCTTATGACAATCTTTTAGGAGAACAAGATAAATATAGTGAGCTACAATCTGCTTTAGATGGTTTAGTTAAAGGTACTGATGAATGGAAAAGGGCTTTAGTTGAGGCTAATCAACAAGTATTAACATTATTATCTACTTATCCTGAATTAGCTAAATATATCCAGAAAGGAGATTCTGGTCAATTAACTATTGTCGAAGAAGGTTTTGAAGAAGTAATTAATAATCAATTAGAAGGTGTTAAAAATACTCAAGCAGCAGTGGCTACTGCTCAATTAAATGAACAGGTTCTTCAACAAGAAAAGATTAATCAAGACTTACAAAAGAATTTTAAAGCTAGAACTGGATACGGTCGAGACGATAGTGGAAGAGTCTATGCGACAGGAGAAGGCGTAGCGGTCTCAAGGGAAAGTTCTTATGATTCTGGATTTGCTTATGAAAAAGATATTATGGATGAGATGCTTTCTCAGTTTAGAGCAAATCCAGACGAGTTATTTAAACGGGATGAAAATGGAGAATACTCGGAAGCATTAAAAGCTATTGCTGAACAAAGCGATTATACGGCTGAAGAATTATATAATATGAAAGATGCTTTAGCTGAATATGATGCCGCAATGTTAGCGAGTGAAGAACAATCTCGTGGACTTGCTGAATCTTTATTAACCGCCCAGGCTTCAGAAGAAACTGCTAATTATAAATATGGGGAAAATGTAATTAGTGGATTCGCTAAACAGATGACAGCAGAAGATTATACTGCTAGAGTTCAAGAAAGAGCCGGGGAGATATATTCTAAAGATGGTTCTTCTGAAAGTGAAAATAATGAAAAATTTAAAGCATTAGCTGAACAAGAGGGCGTAATCAGTAAGATGACTGGTGACGACCTAAAGGACCTTCAAACCTTATATGCTGCGATGGCAGATATAGATATAAGTCAAATTCCAGAAAATATAAAAGAAGATAAAGAAGCCTTAGCAAAAGAAATTGCTGCCATGGATATGTCTAAAGAAATATCTGAAAATATGGAAAAATTCCGTTCAGGCATGTCTAAAATGGCAGAAGAAGACCAGCGTAGTCTGGCGGGCTTATTATCTGGGGATGCTTCTCAATTTACTAAAGCTGAATTAGACCAATTAGGTAATTTATCTGATTATGCCAGTAAGATGGAAATGACACCAGAAGAAATGGCAGAAAATCTTGGCTATAATGAAAAAACTTTATCAGCCATGGAAAAAGAAGACCAAGAGGTATATGCAAAATTACAACTTGGTGAAGGAGCCACCGAAGAAGTAATAGCTGATTATATAGCTAAGCATGGAACAGAAAAAATTCCTGTTGATGTACAATTAGATATAGATAGCGCGCAACTAAAGACTCAAATGCAAGAGCAATTTGATAAAGCATCAGCAGACTTACAAGCTAAAGGAATAAGTGAAAATCTTTATAAAAATTTATCCGTTGGAACTGTTTCTGCTTTGTCAAAGCAAACTTCTCAAATGGGCGCGGAAGAAGCTAAAATATATGTTGAGAATTTTAATAAAGTTCTTTCTAGTTCAAATCTTGGGAAAACTGAACAAGAAGAATTAGAAACATATTTAGCTAATGTTGATTGGTCTAGTATGGATGAAGCTATTGCGGCAATGGACTATATGCAAGATGTTGGATTAGACGATGAAACTGTTAAAGCTTATTGGGAAGCAGCAATAGAAGGGGCTAATACTTACATTACTTCATTGGCGCAAGCAGTTCAATTAATGGACAAATTACACGGCGCAAGTGCTAACGTAGATGAGATGCTTAATAGATTAACAGAAGGAACTGCCACTTCTGCTGATATAGAAGCGTTATCTAAAGCTGGAGTTGATTTAGAGGGGGCCTTAACTAGAACAGCTGACGGATGGAAGATGTCAGAAGAAGCTGCGAAAGAAGCTACTGATAGCTTAAGAAAGGATATAATTGAACAAGCAAACTCAGCTTTAGAAACTCAAAAAACAAGAATAAAAGAATTTAATCAATTAAGGAATGCTTCCACTGGAGTTGGACTTGGAGCAGGATTAACAACATTAGATGAAGAAGGAAAATTAAGGGCTGGAGATTTTGCTAATGCTGGTCAAGAAGTTAAAACTGCTGTAGCTGGGCAACTTGGAGTAGAACGTGGAGCTTATAATAGTGACGCAGAATACTGGGCGGCAGCAGAAAAAGCTTACACAAATTATATTAATACTGTAAATAATCAAAATGCCATTTTAGAAACAATGAGGCAGGAGACAGATTATTTACGTGCAACAACAATGACTTCTTCACAGAATGAAGCTCTAGGTGGATCAGATCAAAGTGTAATATGGTCAGCACAGAATGAAGCTCAGCAAGCTGATATAGATGTTAATGAAATGATGGCTTATGCCGATAGTCTTCAATCTGTTCATAAAGGATTAAGTGATGTTACTGCCGCGCAAGTTGCTTTAGGTAATAGTAAAATGAATATGGGTCTTGGAGAAATTATTGACTCATATGAAGAATGGACAGATTTAATTGATAAAAATTCTGGACTAATAAAAGCTACTACATCTGAAGATGTTGCTGCTTATAATAAATTAAAATCTTCTGTTAATAAAATGTTAAATACTTCGGAAGATTTGTCTGATGCTTTCTGGGATAATGCTGATAATATGAAAAATATTAAAAAAGCAGCAGAAGGAGATACAAAAGCATTAGGAAAGCTTCAAAAAGCTGCCGCAAAAGATTATTTAGTTAATTTAGCAGTAGACCCAGATTTTGAAGGTAGCGCAGAGGAAATTAATAAATTAGCTGATTTTATTATGGGCTATGAATTACCTTCATTAGAAGCTGGCGCAACATTAGATGATTCAGACTTTATTAATGCCTGTAATAGTATGATAATAGCATCAGGTATGACTGCTGAACAAATTGCTAACGCGTTTAAAGGACTCGGTTATAATGTAGAAGTAGATTATGTTACTGCAAAAACAAAAGTTCCTCAATATACAACTGAAACAAGTGCCCCAATACCGACAGCTGGGGGAGGTTTTACTCAAACTTCTAGTACAAGATTAACTGGCTTTGAAGAGATGGATGGATTAGTCCCTGTGGTAAAATCTTTGACATCTACTGGCTCTGGTGGTGGAGGAGTTAGTGTAGGTAACCAAAAAGCTGGAAAAGCAAATAAATCAAAAGGCGGAGGAGGCGGAAAAGGCGGAGGTTCTAAAAAAGAAAAAGAAGAACCTTGGGAAAATCCATACGATTGGCTTTATAATTTAACTCAAGATATAAATGAAGAATTAAGAAAAAGAGAAAAACTTGAACTTAAATATAATCGAATTTTAAGAGATAGAAGTAAAAACGCAAAAGATTTATATGATAATATTAAAGCCCAAACCGCAAGCCTAAAAGAACAAGAACGTTTACAACAACAAATGCTTTCTAAGCGTCAACAAGAAATGAGAGATTATCTCTCTAAAAATTCTTCTCTATCAAGCTACGGCACTTTTAACTGGGCAGATAACACAATAGAAATTAACTGGGATAAAATTAATAGTGTTACAGACCAAGAGAAAGGAGAAGAAATAGAAGAATATATCTCTAAACTTGAAGAAATTCAAGGGCAAATGAATGACGCCGAGGATGCTCTTGATGAAATTGTTGACCAAATATACGAATTACAACAAATTGGTAAAGATGAGTTTGATGATTTAGAAAGTAGAACCTTAGATGCTTTAATTCAGCGCGACCAAGAAGCAATAGATAAACTCTCAAATATAAATGATTCAATCAATAATGCTAATCAAAGACTTCTTGATTCAGTTCAAAAGAACCTTGATAAAATAAGACAAGACCGTCAAAATGAAGAAACTGAACAAAATCTAGCCGAGAAAGAACGTCAATTAGCTTATTTACGCCAAGACACTTCCGGTGCAAATGCGATGCAAATTCGTCAATTAGAAGAAGAATTAGCAAACGAGCAAGAATCTTATACCGATACTTTGATTGACCAAAAAATCTCTGAATTACAACAACAGAATGATGAAGCTGCTGAACAGAGAGAACGTCAAATTGAACTTGCGCAAGCCCAGTTAGATTATGCGCAAGAAAATGGTTTATACTGGCAAGAAGCCCATAAGATAATGCAAGAAGGAGTAAATGCCGCAGGTGCCTTAATTAAAGGCTCAGAACTTGTTTCAATCCTTGGAAGCGCCGAGGGCTGGGATGCTATGTCAGAAATCCAGCAAATGAACTGGTTATCTCAACTTGAAGAAACTTCTAAACAGGCTCTTCAATATTTTGCGCAACAAAGACAACTCGAAAATATCGGTAAAAAATCTGGAAGTATTACTTTTACAAATGCCAATGGGCAAACATTAACCGGAACCGTTCAAAGCGATGGTAGTGTTAAAGTTTCAACTGGAAGTGGAACATATACTTATAAGGATGTATATCAGAACTATGATGGGACATATCGTACTTTAGAGGGGCAAAGCAACGCAAGCTATGTTGCTAATAAACCAGCCACACCACCCTCATCAAATACAGGAGGTTCTTCTGGTTCATATTATAGAGCAACTCCGTATAGAGGTTATTCTATTGTTGATGGTTTAAAAGCTATTGGGGAATATACTGCTTCAGAATATAAAAACCGTAAAAAAATAGCCGCTGCGAATGGGATTAAAAATTATACAGGTAGTGCGTCACAAAATACACAAATGCTTCGTCTATTACAGCAAGGAAAATTGAAAAAATATGCTAAAGGTGGTCTTGTAGATACTACTGGATTAGCTTGGTTAGATGGCACTGCTTCAAATCCTGAGATGGTTTTACAAGCAAAAGACACAGAAAACTTTATCCAACTTAAAAATATCTTAGCAGAAGTTCTAAAAGGTAAAGAAAACGCTATTTCAGAAAGAAGCGGAGATAACTACTTTGAAATTTACATAGAAGTAGACAGCTTGGGCAACGATTATGATGTTGAACAACTTGCCGGAAAGATTAAGCGTATGATTAATGAAGACGCTCGATATAGAAATGTAAACGCAATCAATATTTTGAGATAAAGGAGGATTAAAATGGGTGTATTAAAAGGTGATTTCATTGGTTTCACTTTTAATGGATTCCATTCTTCCGAACTTGGTATAGTAAGAACGAGTGATGGAAGCAGATTTAATGAAAATTTGCTTCCAGTCTACTCGGATAAGACTGCGCAAGTTCCTGGTGGAGATGGGACTTATTATTTTGGCAGTAATTTTACGCAAAAAGTAATTGATTTACCTATTGCGTTTGATTCACTAACAGAAAATCAACTTAGAAAACTTAAACAAATTTTATCTAATCGTCAACTATCATCTTTAATTCTTGATGAACTTCCATATAAAGTTTATAATGTGAAAATTAATGGAAATCCATCAATTAAATATATATGTTTTGATGAAGAAGGGCAAAGGACTTATAAAGGAGAAGGTTCTCTCTCTTTTATTTGTTATACACCATTCGCGCGAAGTCGATATAAATATTTAGAGGATTATACAAAAACAAATATTCCTGAATGGGATACAGAAGATGGAAATTTAAATGAATGGATAGAATCTTCTGGAATTAAAAGTAAATTAGGTTTAGATGCCTATTCTAATGGAACGATTAATTTATATAATCCAGGAGATTTTGAGACAGATTTTAAACTTATTATTGATAAAACAGTTATTACTTCCAATAATTTTCAGATTTATATTGATGGAGATAATAGCAAGCAACTAAATGTCGGATTTGATTTAAGTAAAATACAAAATGAAACATTTATTTGTATAGATACAAAAGTAAATCTAATCTATGGTTGTGACGCGGATGGGAATACCAATGGCAATGTTTATAATAATATGATAAAAAATGGAAATTTTTTCAAAATAGAAAATCAGTTAGAAAATAGCGTTCTAACGATTGTGGGATTAAATGGAGCAGACTCAACTAAGGTATATATAAGATATAATTACTTATATATTTAAGGAGGAAAAGGTATGAGCGATATTCTAAAAAAGCCATATGAAATAAGCATATGGGAAGACGTTCTAACTACTGCCACTTTAGAGGATGGAACACAAAAGCAGTATTATAAAGAACAAAAAATCGCGGTTATTGGGTCAAATACTATGACCACTAAAGCGAGAGCAATTTCTCCTAAATTAACTAGAAATGTAAATGGCACTCATACCTTATCTTTTAATATTTATTATAAATATTTTGATGAAGATGAGGGTAAAGAGGTAGACAATCCATTTATAAAATTATTAGTAAATGAACGGAAAATTAAATTAAAATACGACAACAAATGGTATGATTTAATTATTAAAAGTATTCAAGAAAATTCAGAAAACAGAACTTTTTCTTATACCGCAAAAGACCAATATATAAATGAATTATCTAAAAATGGTTTTAATATTGAGCTTAAAACAGAATTAGAAAATAACCAAGGCAACATTGTAGAATTAGGAGCAAAGATTTTAGAGGGCACAGACTGGGAAGTTGGAAGTTCTGAAACTATTAAACAGACTATTGAGGAACCATTATATAAAGTAGTCGTAAAAAATGAAGAAACTCTTTCTGGATATAATATAGAAAATTCTTCTGAAACAATTACTATTCCTGGCGGTTCTTCTATCTATGTATTTTATTCTGTAATATCAGAAGAAAAGCCTTATTTTCAATTTTTATATCGCGCAGACGGAAACTATGATGTTGATGACGATAGAGTTATTTTAAATAGTCCTAACTATGCGTTAAATGATAATATTGAATATACTGATAATATTCCTAATTTTGCGATTTCTGCGACTATTTCAGATGAATATCGTGGGGATAGATTGGTAAGAACTCAAAAGAGTAAATATGATGAAAAAATAGATAAATATGTTTTACTATATAATAAATCTGGTGAATCAAGTGATAAGATTTATTATGGATACACTGGTGCGGAGTATATTTCTCCTGTTATTGTTCAAAATTTTCTTGTGAATAATTCTGAATTTACGAGCGATGTTGGCTGGGCACCAGATGATAATAGTTTAGCCGAAAATTATATTGACCCACCAATTAATTCAGAGACAATTACAGAAACAACTTTTTCATCTTATATGGGAATGAAATTCAACAATACTAGCTCTTTAATTCTAAATACTGGTATTGAGGATTATAGAAGAAACATTAATGAATTTTCTAAAGGCGAGAAATATGTTTTCAGAATTAAATATGGTAGAGGCTCAGGAAAGAATCAAGCTATATCTTCTGTCCCAGTCGCGCAAGGACTTCGCGCGAAAGTTATTGAATATGAGATGACTGGGACTGGATATAAAGAACTAAATAAATATTTTGATTTTATCGGGAATTTTAAATCAGATGTTTCTAATCCGAATAGTTTAAATGATTTTCTATATTTAGAAGCAACTTGTTTAAAAAGTATAACATATAGAGAATTTTTAGAAAAAAATATCGGATTTTTCTTATATAGAATAGACACAAGCAATTATTATTATTCAGTAAAAGAAATACAATTTTTTAAATATATAAAAGACAGTAATGGAGAAATTGTTTTTCCTGGAGATGCGCCAGAATCAGGAGTTAATTTAACCTATTATTATTATGACCCGTCAACTAATTATGAATCTTTAGAAGATTTAGTTTTTGATTATAAAGGAGAAAAAACTTCTGACTATATACCCATTTACAACAATAATTTTGAAAAGATAAGAAGTATTGAGGCATCAGAATCAAATAGGTTTAATTTAATTCAAGATTTATGTGAGACTTTTGAATGTTGGGCGGATTTCCAAATTGAACATCTTGAAAATGGTGAAATTGCTTATGATGAAAATTATAAACCAATTAAGAAAATCGTTTTTAAAGAGTTTATTGGAAAAGATAACTATGTTGGTTTTAGATATGGTATAAATTTAAAATCAATACAAAGAACAATAGATTCTGACCAAATTGTATCTAAAATTATTGTAAAAAATAACTCTAATCAATTTGCGGAAGATGGCTTTTGTTCTATCGCTCGCGCAGAAGATAACCCAATAAAAGAAAACTTCTTATATAATTTTAACTATTATATTCAACAAGGATTATTAGATTTTTCAGAAGTTAATAATGACCTATATTTAAATGCTAATGGTTATCTTGCTTATTATGTCAAATTAAGACAGATTAATAGCTCCAGAGATGAATTAATCTATGAACAATCTGAAATTTCTAATGTTTTAATTAAATTAACTGCTGACCAGCAAACCTATCAACTGGCGCGCGATGAAGCGGCGGAAAATGAATTAAGAGTAAGGCAGGAACTTAAAAATTATTCTGGATATTCATATGAGAATTTTATAAATAATCCTACTTCTACAATAAAAAATAGAATTGATAAAGACCCTCAAATTCAGCAAATGCTTACTGAAATAAAGGTTTTTGCTATGGATAAAGAAAAATATGGTGTTCTTTACCAACAAAAAAGTTCTCAATTAGAAGATTACCAAGCTAAATATGATAATATTACGGATACATTAGACCAAATAGTTTATGAAAAAGAAGAACTTAATAAGAAGTTCTATGAAAAATATTCTCGTTTTATTCAAGAAGGTAGCTGGATTTCAGAAGATTATGTTGATGATAATTTATATTATCTTGATTCTGAAAGCGTTCTTTATACTTCGGCTTTTCCAAAAGTCTCCTATACAATAAATGTATTAGAGTTAAGTGAATTAGATGAATATAAAGATTATAAATATGATATAGGTGATAAAACCTATATGGAAGATACTAAATTTTTTGGTTGGGTTATAATTGATGGGGTTAAAACTCCTTATCGAGAGGAAATTGTTGTTTCAGAAATAACAAATGATTTAGATTCACCAGAACAAAATCAAATTAAAGTTCAAAATTATAAAAATCAATTTGAAGATTTATTCCAGCGAATAACAGCAACAACTCAATCAGTTCAGTATCAAAGTGGTTCTTACGCTCGCGCAGCTGGAATAGTTGAAACAGATGGGAATATTAAGCCGGAAACACTACAAGATAGTTTAATAAATAACGCTTTAATTTTGAGTAATGCTAAAGATGAAAGTGTCTTTTGGGATGATACCGGTATCACTTCAACAAATCTTGCTAATCCATATGAAATAATTCGCATTGTAAGCGGAGGTATTTTCATAACAAGTGATGGTGGAAAAACTTGGAGCACAGGTATTAAAGGAACTGGCATTAATGCGACCAATATTACCAGTGGGCAAATTAATACACAACGTATTCAAATTTTAAATGGTAATTTTCCATCATTTAAATGGGATAGTCATGGGATTAATGCTTATAGTATGACTCAAGACCCAGATAATCCAGATTTAACTTACTTTAATTTTGGTAAATTTGTCCGTTTTGACCAATATGGATTATATGGTATTAAAGGCTCTGATGACTTCTATCCACAAAATAGCCAAGAAATAAGAGAAAAAGCGAATTTTGGTTTTACCTGGGACGGATTTTTCTTAAAAACACAAGATGGTTCTGTATCAATATCTACTGAAGAAGATATTCAAATCTTTAAACGAGAGATAGAAAGAATTAAAATAGGGAAAATTGAAAGTTCTTTAGAACACGAATTTTATGGAATGGGTGTTTCTAATAAAGATGGAAATAATATTCTATCTATTGGTGTATTAGAAGATTTTACGGATAATCCGATTGAGACTGTTGAAACCCAAGAGAATTCTGAGAATAGAGAAACTAATTATAATGAAGAAGAAAATTACGAAGAAACACACGAATTAGAAAGAACTGATATAATGTTTGTTAAAGATTCTGTTGGGAACAAGAATTTAAGAATCTTAAGTGATGGTTCAATTATTTTAAAAGGTGATATTACAGCTAGTACAGGACATATCGGTGGCTTTACAATTACTTCTACAAGTTTATTTAGTAAAAATGTTGTATTAAGTCCAAATGGAATTAATATTTATCCTAAAGATTCTGAACTTTCTGCTTTTACAATTTATAATAATGATGGAGATGCGACATTCTTTATAGATGGAGAAGGAAATCTACAATTTGCTGGAGAATTAAATGGCGCGACAGGCACGTTTTCTGGACAGCTAGTGGCGGCGAGTGGTAGCTTTGAAGGAACTATTACAGCCTTAGATGGAAATATTTTAGGCAGATTAGTTGTTGGAGAGGAATTAGAACCAGAAGATGGAAAAACAAGTTCAAATATTATAATAGACGGTAGTAGTGGTAGTATTAGTTCTTCTAACTTTAGTGATGGTTTTGGTTTCCAGATTTCTTCCGATGGACTTATAACAGCGAATAGTATTACGTTAGGAAGAAACGCTTTAATAAATGACTATATTAGACTTGGAAATTCTTGGATTTTTAATCCTTCTTATGAAGAAATTAATGATGATTCTGCCGATGAACAATCCATAGCAACGACCACAATGACAAATATGTTCTTGCGCGTAGGAAATTACAATAATTATAATTTCTTAGTTGATAATGATGGAAAGCTAACAACAAAAAATATAGATATTGTTGGCGGTGTAGTCAGCAACCAATTAATAGTTGGTAGTTCTGAAGATGGAATGGCGGTTATTATTGATGGTTCTAATGGAACTATTTATTCTTCATTATATAGTCAAACAGGTGGATTAAGAGGATGGAAAATTGATAAAGATGGTTCTTCTATTTTTAATAATGTTGTAGTTAGAGGACAGATTGAAAGTGCTGTATTCCAATATAATGAAATTCAAACATTATCTGGTAGTCTTTTAATAAGACCAAGTTTTATTATTGAAAATATTGAAAAAGTTTCATCTACTGAAATTAAATGTAGAATTAAACCAGAATTAAATGGTGTAGTAGAAGAGGGAAGCTATTGTATAGTACAGCTACCAGATAAGACAATTAATTTAGTAGCAGGAGAAACTGTTGATTCTATTGTAACTTTTTATGCTAGTTCAGTATTATCTGATATGGATATTATACTAATGCAAGAAGCCACACTAATAAATCTTGGAAAAAATCGCTCAATAGGCATTAGTATAAATAGTACGGCAAGTAATATAATTTCTGTACCAGAATCAGTTACAATCTTTGAAGAACAAATTACTTATAATGAAAACATTGGATATAATATTGAAACCGAATCAAGAAATAATAGGTTAATTATGGGTAGACTTCCATCAGAATCATATATACCCACTTCAATGCAAAATTCTTTTGGTTTATATTCTGATAATGTTTTCTTAAAGGGTCAAATGATTTCTGCTTCTCAAGACGCAGGCGGAGAAACAGACAGTAGTGCTGGTATTAATACTACTGGTGTATTATGGAATAATCCATATGTAGATAGAACAGAACCAGACCATATTGTTATATGGGCTGGCGCGAACGGTGATGAGGAAGAAGACATACGTAATGCCCCATTTAAAGTTACAAGAGAAGGCTTCGTTTTTGCCGACCAAGGCTATTTTGTCGGTATAATTGAATCAGCAGAAATTGCTACCGCAAAAATTATTGGAACCGGGCCAAGGATTAATGAAGATGGAGAATTTATTGATGATGAAGATAGTGGGCTTACTATTCAGTCACAAAATGATTCAGCTAATGTTGGAGTAATTTTTAAAAATTCTTTTGGTAATACAATTAGTAAACTTCTAAATTCTTCATTTGAAATAGGCGCAGAATTTTCTTTATATAATAATTTATCTAATTCTCAAGGTATAAATACAGAATATCCCTATTTTTATTCTAAGAAATTATCTAATAGAGTATCAGTTAATAATATGTTATTTACAACAAATACTGGAATAAATGAAAAATTACTATTTTTAAATAATACTGGAATTTATTTCGCACATAATAGAGAAGATAAAAAAGACTATGAGGAAAACGTAGGTATTACCCAAACAAATGATTTCTCGTTTACATATGAATCAGGAAATTTGGTTTTAAGAGACTTATCTTTAGGTAATACTGATGTCGCAAAATTTAGTTCTACTTTAGTTGAAATAACAAAGAAAACTTTATTACAAGATTCTCTTCTACTTTCAAATGATGTAGAATTAAAGCAAAAAATGGGTCAAAGGGAAAATCCAGATGGAACAATAGAGTCTGGAATTGTTGGATATGATTTATATGTCCATTAAAGATTAAAGGAGGAATAAAATGTCAAATTATGGCGGAACAATAAATAGTTATATAACTTATACAAATTCTCAAAATGGATGGTCATCACATGGCAAGGGATTATTCAGACAAAGTTCTTATCAAAAAGGACGTGGTAATAGAACTTATACAGGTTGTGCGCAATTTGATTCATCTGGTATAAAAAATACTTATAAAACATATTATCCTACTTCTGCTTCAATAACTTTAAGTGGTAGAGAAGCAATAGGCAGTCATAGTTCTGCTAAAACAGCTATTTTAGCAGTAGGTAATGGTTATTATGGAGGCGGGCAGCCTTCAAGAATAACAGCAAGCAGTTATACAGTTAAAGGTGGCTCTGGTTCTTCAACCACCATTAGCATACCTACTTCTTGGATAGATACTTTTTGTTCTCAAAGTAATCCCTGTATTATTTTAGGCGATTATTCACAAGGTCCAGATTATTTAGGTTTTACTGGTGTTACTCTAACTATTAATTGGGCTATTAGATATACCGCTTGCTCTGCTCCCACAAGTCTTTCCTTGAGTAAAACAAGAGGTATTCCAGATACTTCATTAACACTTTCTTGGAGTGGCGCAAAAGCAGGAACACAAAATAGTATAAATGGATATGATATTCAGTGTAGTACAAATGGTGGAGATTGGTGGACTTATGGCTCAGTAAGCACGTCATCTACTAGTGGAAGTTATACAGTATGGACTCCAGCCACACGTGGTGATAATAGAAGATGGAGAGTGAGAACCAAAGGTAGCGCAGGAAGTAGTTATTATTCTGGATGGAGTGGCGCCAGTGCTTATTGCTACGCTAATAGACTTCCAAGTTTAAGCACTTGCTTTGCTTCACAAACAATTCTGCCTTCAGGTTCTTCATCTATATCTACTAAATTAACTCTAGCCGGTTCTGATTCAGATGGTCAAAGTGTTAGTTTTTGGTGGGGAACTAAATCAGACCATAGCGATGAAAAACAAGTTTCAAATAATAGCTCAGTAACAGTTTCGGCGGGGACTTATTATTGTTATCCTTGGGATGGAATGGAATATGGAAGTGCTAAAACTATTACCTTTAAAGCTAATACAAAACCAGCAATTAGCGCAATAACAGCGACGGGTACAAAAGATGCTTCTAAAAATACTACCTATCCTTTTGCTAAAAGTCTTTCCTTAAGTTTAACTGCCAACAAATCAAGCAATTTAAGTTATACTTGGGAATATAAAAAAGCCACCACTTCGTCTGGGCTTAGTTCTGCTTCTTGGACTTCATTAAGCACAGATGCGAAACCTACTATAAATTTTTCTAGCTTAATTGATGAAACTTATTATTATACTATAAGAGCAAGAATTACAGAAACTATTGAAACATTAACTGATACAAGTGATTATTATCAGATAGCTAATGGATATAGAGTTCCATCTTCTATTAATAAAGACTTAATTGTTTTATCGGATTTATTTTCGCCGATTTCAACGAATTATCACGATGAAGAAGGAAATATAATTACTGAAAGTAGGGATTATTTTTCAAATACGTTAAGTTTTAAACATTCTCAATCTTTGGGGCATTATAATGATGATACATCCTTAACAATCCCTAAAATTAATAAAATAAGTTTGTATTATGGATTAGAATCAAATAATGTTAATACAGAGTTTTATAATATTACAGATAATACAATAGAATATACTTTGCCATTTAATTTTGTATCACAAGTAAATACTCCAATATATTTTAAACTAAAATTTACTGATTATTTTGGAGTTATTTATGAAAATACTGAGCCAACAATAATAACTTATGTATCTGGTCCAAGATTTGGTGCTGGTAGTAATATTGTTATGAACCCATCTTCTTTAAAACCTCTATCTTATGGAAGTATGATTAATATTAATTTTACAAAAGAAGCCAGCATATGGACAGATACGTTAAGTGATACATATATAAATAATGATTATCTAAATGAAAGATATAAATTTTATATATACTTACCAACATCATCTATATTATCTGGACAAACTAATCAAATTACCATTCCGGTTGATTATATAAATTTTAGTGTTCCATCGGGTGGGCAGCTTGGAGACACAATAAGTCTCACTTTTAGTAATTCAATTAATAACTATATCAAAGAACAGATTCAAACAAAGACTGGAAATATAAATACAGAATATTTATGTTCAATAACAGTTCAAGCTAATGATTATTTTAATTTATCAGCAAATTTAACTTTACAAAATTATAAAATTGACTTTAAAGAAGCACCAGCTTTTAA
>OFMM01000652.1_pt1 | contig 21148 bp, 8 predicted proteins | sample 1541811 | NCBI WGS metagenome assembly OFMM01 (sample SAMN04209246, study PRJEB22552) | human gut metagenome | biome: gut; material: feces | host: Homo sapiens | place: USA: Oklahoma
CGCGTCATAGGTGGAGACTTCCGGTTTGAGGAACGTCATATTCGCCGATTTCAGCCCACGTTCACGCTGGTTGCGGCTCACGGCCGCGGACACGCGCGACAGCAGTTCCGAAGCCGCTTTGCGCGTGAAAGTCAGTCCGAGGATTTTTTCGGGGCTCACGCCTTGTTCGATCAGTGTGATGATTCGCCTGGTCATTGTGTAGGTTTTGCCCGATCCAGCACCGGCGACCACCACCACATCCTCATAGGAGGGCGCTTGGATAACGGCGGCCTGCTCCGGACTGTCGGTGAATTTCGGCGTGGCGGCCGGCGCAGTGCCCATCGCATCGCCCTTTGCTGTGGCCCCGTTCGTTGACATGCTTCCGTTCATACCGTTGCTCCCGTTCATGCCACGGTCCTTTCGAATACGGTGTTCTGCTCGCCTTGGCAGGCCGGGCAGACCCCACTGCCGTACGTTCTGCAGTATCCGACGTGTTCCACGGTCGGACGCGCGGTGATGCGGGTGGCCCGGCTCGCCGCGGCCGCATAGAAGACGCGGGAGATCATGGTCAGCGACCATACCGTCATCTTCGACCGCGATTCCAGAAGTTGCTTCCAATGTTCTTCGCTGACCTGCGCCGGCCGTTCGACGTCGTCGAGGCCGCTGGTGAAGACGCTGGCCATTTTGGGCACGTATTTGCGGGGTATGAAATCGCCCGCGTTGATGCTTCCGCCGGCGAACAGCGCCTGCTGGTGGTACGCTTCGTCGCCTTGCCCTTTGCGTGGCGCGGGTGCCGCGTATTCCATGACGTGGAACAGGGCGCTTTGGGTGATGTCCGGCATGGTTGCGATCGCCTGCGCGCCGCGTTTTCCGTCGTGTTCCGGGAATGCGAGGCCCAGCTGGTAGCAGACGAGCTGCAGGTCGCTGAACAGGGAGCGTCCGTTTGGCACTTTGCCGGTTTTGTAGTCGATCAGCCGTACCTGTTCGCGGCCGTCTGCGGTACGGCGGTGTTCAAGACGGTCGATTCTGCCCGACAGGCGTACGGTGAGCCGGTCGCTCATGCCGGTTTCCGGCCAGCCGTCGACGAGCGCGCCCATGATGGCGATGAGTTCGTCGCGGGAGATCGGAGCGTTGCCGTCGATGGCGTTGTAGGCGTCGAGGATGTCGTCGAAGTCGAATTGCGCGGCGAACTGCCGTTCCGCTTCGGCATGGTCCAATGTTCCCACGGTGATGGTTTCGGTGTTGTTCGACGGGTATCCCGTACGGTTCGACTTGACGAAATATGTGGCGATGTTGCGCAATGCGACCGACGCCTTCGCGTCCTTGCCGAGCGCCTTGTACCGTTCCTCGGGGTCGTCGATGGCGTTGAGGTCGCCACGTAGGGTCTTGTATCGGCTGATCATCCATTGGGTGATTTCGTCGATGTTGTCCTCGTCGCTTACCGCGGTGTGGTTTTGGGGCAGGTCGAGGCCGGCTTCGGTGGCCTGTTGCGCGACGGCGTGGATGAGCGAGCCGAAGCTGGTGGCCGCGCTGCCCATGCGTGGGCCGGCGAAACGGTTCTCCAGCATCCAGCACACCGGGCACGCCCACAAACTGTCCACGGCGGATGGAGAAAGGGTGACCACGTCGGATTGGCCGTCTGTTTTTTCGATGGATTCCGGTTGTTCGATAAGCTTCGCCTTGTCGGCATGCTCCGTTTTCCCGTCAGATTCCATCTTGCCGTCGATTTCCGTCATATCGTCGGCTCCCGCATGTTCCGTAAGGAACGCCCAATTGTCGGGATTCGCGGCGGCGATGCCATGCGATGCCAACAACGCCAAGGCTTGCGCGGCATCGCGCGCTTGGGGGGAATCGGTCGGCGCATGGGCCAGCACGCTTCGCGAGGCGGCGACCAGGCCACGTGGGTCGGCCTCCAGTCCCGCGTATTCGCCGGCCTCGCCGACCGCCGTGTACACGCGTGTTTCCGCATCGGCATCCCGGTCGCGGTCGAACCATTCCGGCAGGTAGCCGTAGAGGAAGTCGGACGGCACATGGTCTTCGTTGAGGACCGCGCTTACCGTCACGCGCTCATCGGCGCGGGTGAGCGCCACAAGGAGGCTTTTCTGTTCGGAGGCGAGCACCGCGGCGAGCTGCGCGTTTTCGCGGCCTGCGGAAGTGACGATGTCGTCGGACAGTCGTCCATGCAGCATGATGTCGGCGAGTTCCTCCCCGCCGAACAGGGTGTTGCGCGGCGCGAGGTTCGGCCATTGGCCTTGTTGGAACGCAGGCATGAACACGAGTTTCCAATGTTTTCCGGCAGCTCCGGCGGGCGTGGTGAGCGTCACGGCCTGATCGATCGGCGCGGTGTGCGCCAGGGAGTCGGCTTCGATGGCGAGCGCGCGGACCTGTTCGATGAACGCGTCGATGGTGTGCGCTGTCGTCACGCCGTTCGATTCGCCGCCGGACGCGTAGCTGAACAGGCGCATCGCGGTGTCGAGCCGGTCGTTGGCCGCGCGGCCTTCGGCGTTGTTGCGCAACGCCGTTTTCTGCCAGATTTCGGCTTTGCCGAACGCCTGCCATGCACAGTCGAGCATGTATTGCGGTTCGTGGGATGTCAGGCGTGCCTCCGACCGCAGGGTATCGTCAAGCGTTTTCCACAGGCGTGCGAAGGCTTGCGCTTGGGGGTCTTTGCGGCCCAGTACGGAGGCGATCGCGTCGAGCACGCGGTCGGTGTCGCCTTCCAATAGCAGGATGTACAGCGCGTTCATGCCGAAGGATGGTTCGTCCGCGTCCTCAGCGGCACGCTCTCCCGTCATCAGCCGGTCGTCGGTGTCGATTGCCGGCAGGCCCATGTCGGCAGCGTTTTCCGCGTCCGACGCCGATGCCGCCACGCGTGCGGTGTGGAAGGTTTCGACGTAATCGTTCCAATCGTCGATCAGCTGTGGCAGCAGCGCGCGTCCGGACGTGTCGGACGTGGTCGGATCGGCTGTATCGTCATGCAAAACCGTGGCCAGCGAGCCGAGCGCGTTCATCGCCGATTCGACCACGCACAGCCGAGCCGGACGTTCGCCGGGGGTGGTGATCAGCGGCGAGTTCATAATCGATGCGACGCGTGAGCGCACGTATGCGCCGGCCGTGTCGAGGTTCATGGACGAGGTGGCGATGCCTTGCCGTTTCAGTTCGGCCAGTTCGATCATGGAGAACAGGCCCTGCACGAACGGTTCGTCCTTGAGGGGGCGGGTCACGCTCGAATAGCGTACGGGCACGCCGTCGGCGCGTAGCCGTTCGCCGAACGTGCGCACGGTGGCGTTGTCGTGGGCGATCACGGCCATGTCGTTCCAGTCGCGGCCGTGTTCGAGATGTTCGGTTTTGATTTTCCACACCACGTCGTCGAGTTCTTCGACGGTGGAACGGTACATCGCGGCTTCAAGACTGCCGTCGCGCGTCTCCGGTATGGCGATGGCCGGCATTTTGCCGGGGCGGTTCGCCAGCGCGTCGTCGGTCGATTCCGTGCTGGCGATGGTCAGGCTCACGCGGCTCGCCACCGCGGCCAGGTCCGTACCTTCGGCCATATGGGACGGTTCCAGCCGTACCAGTCGCGCGCCCAATCGCGATTGCGCCATGTTGAACAGATATTCAGGGTACGATCCGCGGAACGTCTGCACCGCCTCGTCGGGGTTGCCGACGAGCAACAGACGCACGCCACGGTTGCGCAATGCGGTGAGAAAGTCGAAGCCGGCGAGTGTGGCGTCCTGGAAATCGTCGACGATGACGAGTTTCGGCAGGTCGGACGTTTCGGCTTCGTTCACGGCGGCCGCGGCGTCGATCATGAGCTGCGAGGCGTCGAGACGGTATTGGTCCGGATATGCCTCGTTGATGGCCTGGTTGTATTCGGCACGCAGCGCGAAGGCGAGCCGCCATTGCACGCGCAGTCGTTCGCGTCGTTCGTCAAGCGTGCCGTGTTCGTCGGCAGCGCGGGAAATCAGCGCGTCTTCGAGTTCCGGTTTCGCGCCGATCTCGTTCATGCGGGCAAGCATGTCGCGCAGCTGGTTGGCGAAGGCGTCGGTGGCGTCGTCCACCACCATGCCCGACCAGTCGGCGACCACGAAGTAGGTGCGCAATAGCGCGCAGGTGGAGCATTCGTCGCCGTGCTCGGCATGTTCGGCATGCCTGGCGAGCACACGGCGGATGACCACGTCCTGTTCGGCCCCGTTGAGCAGTTTCGGCAGGGGTTGTCCGGCATGCGATCGCACGGCGGTCATGATGCGGAACGCGACGGCTGGCAGGGTGGTGACGGGGCGTGCCTGCGAGATCGCGGACAGTTCGCGGATCACGGTGTCGCCGAGCCGGTCGGCCACCTGTCTGCCGGAGACCGTCATCACGGCGTACGCGTCGCCATGCCGCTTCATCGCGGCGACCAGCATGTCCAGCGCGAACCGGGTCTTGCCGCTGCGGGGTGCCCCCGCAACCAATGTCACGTCATCGAGATCGTCCACATCCATCATGTCTCCCCAGCTTAGCCGAACGGTCCGGCCACGAATCGCATATCATCGTCCGAAGCCGTCCTGAAAACGTCATCGTGGACACCGCCATCTTTATATATGGACATCGATACCCTCTACAAAGTTTTTCGGACACCGCCACCAATAAGATTGACTAGCGGCGCAGCCCGGGAAGGTTCAACAGCGAACAGACGGCCTGCCCATGACGACGAGTACGGTCGAAGCATAGACGCAACGCACGGAACCGGGCAGGAACTACAAGAAAGAGGAAGCATGGAAGCCTCAAGGAGCATTCCCCCTCAGATTCCCGGCTACACACTGATCAAACGGCTGGGCTCCGGTTCCGAAGCCGACGTGTACCTGTACCAGCAGCTTTCCCCGGCCCGTCAGGTGGCCATCAAAATCAGCAAGAACACGCTCGACCCACGTGCCGCGGTCCGCTTCCGTTCCGAAGCGAATTTCATGGGGCAGATCTCCACACACCCCTACATTCTTTCCGTCTATGAGAACGGCGTGACCGTCAACGGGCGCGGCTACACCGTGTTCGAATACGCTCCGGGCGGCAATTACAAGACGTTCCTCGAGCATGGCCGTCTCACCGCCGACCAGATGCTCACCGTCGGCATCGATCTGGCGAGCGCGCTGTTCACCGCGCATCGCAAAGGCATCATCCATCGAGACATCAAGCCCAGCAATATTCTCATCAACGCGCACAATATGCCCATGCTCGCCGATTTCGGCATCGCCGGGACCGTCTATGGGCGTCCGGGTGTCGGCTTCACCATCGCGTGGGCCGCGCCGGAGGTGCTTGCCCAAGGCGGTGGCGGTAATGAATCGTCCGATATCTATTCGCTTGGCGCCACGCTGTTCGCCATGCTGATCGGCCAATCGCCGTACGAGTATTTCTACGCCGATGTGCTGGGCGATTCCCAACGGCAGGTGCGGGCCGAACGGCTCAAGTCCGTCATTCTCAACAATCCGCTGCCCAAGCTCAACCGTCCCGACGTGCCGGCCGAAGTGGAACGGGTGTTGCGTAAGGCCTTGAGCCGTACGCCCGAGGATCGTTACTATTCCGCGTTGGAGCTCGCGCGCGACATGCAGCGCGTGCAACAGGCCTTGTATGGCCGTGCCGTGCAGACCACCGTCGAGGGTGTGCCGGATTATCCGCAGAACATGTACGCGCAGACTTCCACATTCGACCAGTCCGCCCCGGTTGCGAAACAGCATGCCCGGTGGGTGAAGCCGTTGGCCGTCACGGTTGCTGCGGCGGCCGCCGTGGTCGTGATGGCGTTGGCGTTCGTCACCGTCGTCATGCCGAATATGGATGCGGCTTCCGACAACAGCAAGGTGCAGGTGCAGAACCATGGCACCCAGAACCATGCCGAGAACGATCCCGATTCGGCGATCACGTCGGGCAGTGTGCCGAGCGTGCAGGATCTTACGGGCGAATACACCGCCGACGGCAAAGTGCGGTTCACGTGGGTCAATCCTTCTCCGAAGGATGGCGATTCGTACGCGTGGTCGCTGGTCGGCGATTCGGGAACCGACCCGAACGCGCAGGGCACCACCACGGAGTCGACGCGTATCGAAATCGATCCGGCCGACGGCGCGCAGACGTGCGTGCAGGTGAGTCTGGTTCGCGCGGACCGGCAGATGTCCGAGAATCCCATGATTGCGTGCGCGGCCAAGCCGTGAGTTTGCGGTCGGATGCGGGTGACATGAACCGATACGAACCAATACAGCCCGGCATGCATGCGGGCAAACAGGTAGGCGCATGCGGTCGGATGCGCGGTCAAGCAAAGTTTGGGCACAATCAGGGAAGAGCCAGTCGATGAGCAAGCATAGGAACGCCGAGAACCAGTCGGCGCAATCGTACGAACGGCAGTTGCGATTCGGGTCGATGCTGCGCAAGCTGCTGCCTTCCGGCAGTCGCCGGTGGATCACGCCGATCGTCATGCTGCTGCTGTTGCTGGGCATCGTCGCCGGAGCCGTCATCGTCAGTTCGGTGACGCAACGTCACGTGCAGCTCGACGATGGCACCGTGTGGGTCACTTCGCTCAAGGACCGCAAGGCCGCCCGTTTCAACGTGCGCAACCGGGACGCCGACGCGGGCGTCGCCTCCACTGCGGCCCGGTTCGACGTGGCCCAGCATGATGGCTCCACCGTGATCTCCGAAGGTACGAAGGCCAGCAACATCGAGGCCTCCACCGTCAGCGAAAGCGGCAACACCACCATCAAATCGGATATGCGGACCGTCGTCGGAGGCAACACCGCGGCGTTCATCAACGTCAAGACGGGCAATGTGTGGGTCGGGTCCGCCGATGATGTGAAATCCATGAATCCGACCACCGATTCGCCGAAGATGAAGCTGGGGTCGGGTGGCCGTATCGCGGTGACGCATGACGGTGTCGTCTACGGCTACCGCACGTCCGACGGCGCGGTGCTCAGTGTCGACGGACCTCAGGGAACACCCGGCAAGGATGCGACGATCAAGGGCGCCACGAATGTCGAATCGTTCACCGTGGTCGGCAAGACGCCGGTCGTAGCCGGTGCCGGCAAGGTGTTCTGGCCGAAGGGCAGCGCGGATATCGGCCTGCAGGGTCAGGCGACGTTGCAGGCGCCATCCACGGATGGCAGGCAGACTGGCTGGGTGGCGGTTTCCACGCCGCGGGGCATCGCCATGGTCGATTTGGGCAGCAAAAAGGTCACGCAGCTGCCGAATGCCGGCAAGGGCGATGCCGCGCAGCCGGTGTCCACCAATGGCTGCGTGTTCGCCGCGTGGGCGCAGAAGGCCAACAATTACATCAGGGTGTGCGCGGCGAACGACAAGGACGCACAGTTTTCCTCGTTGGAAGATGTCAATCCCACCTCGCAGCTCGTGTTCCGCACCAACCATCGTCTGGTGGTGCTCAACGACGTGGTCAACGGCAATGTGTGGAATCCGCAGGAGTCCACCAAGGTCATCAAAATCCAGTGGAACAAGGTGGAGACCAAGCAGTCGAAGCAACAGCAGCAGAACAACGACAGCGCCAACAACCAGCACAATTTCAGCAAGAACTGTTCGGCGCAGTCGGGGCAGATCAAGGCCGTGGACGATTCGTTCGGCGTGCGCGTGGGATCGCAGCAGATTCTCGACGTGTTGCGCAACGACGAGCAGACCGACTGTTCCGTGCTGCGCATCACGTCGGTGAGCACTCCGGATGGCGCGAACATCACCGTCTCCCCCGTCTATGACGGCCGGTATCTGCAGCTCGACGCCTCCGGTGCCGCCGCGGGCAACGTGTCCTTCAGCTATGAGATTTCCGACGGGCGCGGGCAGACGTCCAGCGCCACCGTGTCGCTCACGCTGGCCGGCGGCGACGACCATGCGCCGCTGCAGAGCGACACTCCGCCGGAAATCGACGTGGAGCAGGGTGCTTCGTACACCGCGAACGCGTTGGGCAGCTTCTCCGACCCCGACGGCGATCCGCTGACCTTGGTGTCGGCATCGCCGCAGAACACCGATCAGGTGACGGTGTCCACGCGAGCCGACGGACAATTGGTCTTCAACGCCGGTTCGATGTCGTCCGGCAGGGCGGGCATCGAGGTCACGGTGTCCGACGGCCAGCAGACCGGCATCGGCATGATCTACTTCTCCGTGAAGCCGGCGAACACGCTGGGCGCGGTCATCGACCCCGTGGTCAAACAGACCACGCCCGACACCCGCACCACCATCGCGCTCAAACCGTACGTGCACGGCACGTCCGTCGAACCGGCCGAATTGACCGCGGTGGAGACGCCGTCCGGCGCGGCCACCATCATGAACGCCACTGACATGTCGATCACGTTCACCGCCTCCAATCCCGGCACCTACTATGTGCCGTACACCATCACGCAGGGTTCCATTCCGTCGACCGGTCTGGCTCGTGTGGAGGTGCAGGCGGTGGCCGGAGACGCCGCCAAGCCGATCGCGGCGAACGATGTGGCGCTGCTCGGCGCGGACAATACCGCGATCGTGGAGCCGCTTGCCAACGACGTCGACCCGATGGGCGGCGTGCTGTCGGTGACCAGCGTCACCGCGGACGCGCAAAGCGGCATCAAAACCGGTGTGGTGAGCAACAAGCGCGTCTATATCACCGCGCGTCAGGTGCCTACCGAGCCGGTGCGGATCTCCTACACCGTGGCCAACGCGGCCGGATCGTCGACCGGCGTCATCGTCCTGCAGCCGCCGGCGCTGACCACGTCGAATTCCGTGCCGAAGGCCGAGAACATCACCACACAGGTGCGCACCGAAGGCATCGTGTCCGTGGACGTGCTCGACCATGTCACGTATTCCGACGGCACCACGGTGAGCCTGCAGAACGACTTGCAGTATGACAAGAACACGTTCAAGGGTCTGGTGTTCGTGTCCGGCGACACCGTGCGCTATCAGGCCACCAGACAAACCGGCTCCTTCCCCGTCACCTACACGGTGAAGGACAATCTCGGCAACGCGGCCTCGGCCACCATCACCATCAACGTGCATCAGAAGGACGCGTCCAACAAGGCGGCTCCGACACCGTCCGACGTCGAGGCGCAGGTGGCGGCCGGTCAGAAGGTGCAGATTCCGATCACGCTCACCGGCATCGACGCTGACGGCGATGACGTGCAGCTGCTCGGCTTGGGCAACAAAGCGCCGAAACTGGGCCGTATCAGCGAGGTGGGCGCCACGTATCTGGTGTATGAGGCGTATGCCGATTCGTCCGGAACGGACACCTTCTCCTACGCCGTGGAGGATTGGACCGGTCAGAGGGCCACCGCGCAGGTGCGTGTGGGCGTGTTCAAATCCGGAGCCGATTCGGGTGTGTACGCGCGCGACGACGAGATCACGCTGCGTCCGAACACCGCGGCCACCGTGCCGGTGGCGCAGAACGACATTTCCGGGGACAATACTGATCTGACCGTGGCCAAGGACGTGGAATCGCAAGGCATCGGCGGCATTCAGGTCGTTGACAACATGCTGTCGTTCACCACGCCGAAGCAGGCGGGCACGTATTACGTGGTCTACACCGTCAAGGACAAGGCTGGCCTGTCCGATTCGGCGACGTTGACGGTGAATGTCGACGAGAACGCCGCCATCGACCCGCCGACCGCGTACGATTACCGTGTTCCGGCCGCCGCCACGATCGACAAGAAATCCGTGGACGTGGACGTTTCGCAGTGGATTGCCAATCCGTCCGGCACCGCCGACGAGCTTCAGGTGGGCGTGGATCCTTCCGCGACCGACCATGCGCATGTCAAGGGCGGCAAGGATTCCACCATCATCACCGTTGATCTGACCGATGAGGCGCGCGCGGTGCCGTACACCGTCACGAACACGACGTACGGCATCACGTCCACCGCGTTCATCCAAGTGCCCGCATATGGCGTGTTTCCGCCGGTTCTGCGTCCGAAGGCGCCGGCGTTGAAGGTCAATGCGCGTGAGACCATCACCATCAACATCGCCGACTACGTGCGTGTGGGCGCGGGCAAGACCGCGTATGTGGACGGCGCCGATTCGGTGAGCGCCACGAAGGCCGCGGACGGCGACCTGTACGTCAACGACCAGACGTTGAGGTTCACCGCGCCGAAGGATTACGCGGGTCCCGCGTCCATCACCTTCACCGCGGTGGACGGCAAGCGAGACAAGAACGACAAGGTGAAGATCGTCAATTCGGCGGTGCTCACGCTTCCGATCACGGTGATCGGACGTGAGGTTCCGCCGCCGACGTTCTCATCCTCCACCGTCGATGTGGTGGCCGGCGAGAAGGCCACTACCATCGATCTGACGGCGCTGACCCATTCGGCGTCGGGCCTGTACGAGGATGAGAAGCAGTACTCGTATTCCGGCGGCGTGAATTCCGGCAGTGTGGATGCCAGAGTGTCTCCCTCCGGCACGTTGACCGTGTCCGCGGACAAGACGGCCACGCCGGGCACCACGGTGAGCGTGCCCGTCTCAATCAAATATGCGAAGGGTACGGTGAGCGCCGGTATGACCGTGCGCGTCACCGCGTCCAACAGGCCGCTCGCCCGTGTCACCGAGAAGACCGTGAAAATCAAGGCCGGTTCCAGCGAGCAGGTGAATCTGCTGTCCGACGCGTACAATCCGTTCCCCGACACTCCGCTGACGGTGACCGGATGCACGTCCGATGGCGCGTCGAAGCTGACGGTGGATTGCCCGTCCAACGGCGTGGTGTCCATCAGGGCGGCTTCCGACATCGGCGCGAACACCAACAAGGTGGTCGTCACCGTGCGCGACGCCACCAAAACAAAGGAACGTGAGGTGACCGGCACCATCAGCGTTTCGGTGATGGACAAGCCTGATGCGCCGCTGCTTTCCGCGGTGTCCGGCGACCCGCAGGATGGCGCCGTGAATCTGAGCTGGACGGCCGGTTCGGCCAACGGCAGCCCGATCACCGAATACAAGGTGATGTGGGGCGGAGACGCGTCCGGCGAGCGCTCGTGCGGGCAGAAAACCTCCTGTCTCATCGACGGGTTGAAGAACGGCAAGACCTACTCGTTCAAGGTGCAGGCCAGGAACGAGGTCGGCTGGTCCAAGGATTCCAACGCCGTCGAGGGCACGCCGGACAAGCTGCCTGATGCGCCGACGGATGTGACGGCCAGTGTGAAGGGCAACACGGTGAGCGTCACGTGGAAGGCTCCGGACGGCAATTTCTCGTCGGTGAACAATTACGAGGTGACTTTGTCCGGCAGGAACGCACCGTCCAAGCAGACGACAAATTCCACCGGAATCGATTTTGTTTTCGATAACAACGCGATTTCCGACGGCGACTCGTACACGGCTACGGTACGCGCCCACAACAAGGTGAATTGGAGCCAACCGTCCAAGGCGTCCGACGCGGTCAAGCCGTGGGGCAAGCCCGATGCGCCGAAGATCTCCGTGACGAACGACGACACCACGGGAACCGTCACCGTCGAATCCGTGGGCAACACCCGCAACGCGGGATGCAAGGCCGTCGAGATTTCCGGAGATGTCAGCGCAAGCATCGACGGATGTTCCGGATCCTACGATTTCAAGATTCCGGATCATGATCTCAACACCAGGGAATACACCATCAAGGCGGCGGTGGTCGGCAAGGAGAAAACGACCAGTGACGATTCGACCGTACGTTTCACACCGAAATACGCGGTGAAGGCGCCCGAATCGGTCAGCGTCAAGGGGCATGACGACGTGTGCGTAGTCAGTTGGAAGGAGAACGGCCACGCCGACGGGTTCACGGTGAGCGCGGACGGACTCGGCTCCTACCATGCCGGCGCTTCCGAACGATCGCACGATTTCCCGCTCAAGGAATGGCAGTCCTGTTCCTCGGGCTCCGTCACGCAGCATTTCAATGGCGCGGCAAGCACCTCCAAGTCCGGCAGGGCCGATCCGGCATACGTCCGCAAGGTGAAGGCCGCCGTCAACGCGCCGATGCTGACGTGGGACGCCAATGATCCGAACATCATCAAGGTCAGCGGCGGATCGGTGAACATGTACGGCCAGCCCGGCAAAACCGTGATCACCTTCACCGCGGACGGCAAATCCTATGACGTCGCCTGGGCATTGGGCTCCGACAAACTGAACGTCAAGGATGTGCTGCCGACCGGAGCCGATTACGCGTGGAAGGCGAAGGTGGTGGGCACCGACACCGCGCTCAACAACGAGGACAATGGCGGCACACTGCTGGACCATGACAGGTACAAGACTCCCACGCCGAAACCCGAACCGTCGGAACCTTCAGAACCATCAAAACCGTCGGAGCCATCGGATTCTGACGCGTCCACGGAAGGCGAAGCGGCCACGTGGAATGACCGGCCTGTGGCATCCTCCGTCGCCCTGTCCACCGTCGACGGCGCATCCAAGCCTTGGATCCGCGGCCTGGCCTACTACGCCAGATGGTGAAACGGACGATCACAGCAATCGCAAACACAACGAACCATCCACACGAGCAACACAACAAGCAAGGAGCAACCCATGAGCAACGATTTCGATGACGCCACCCAGCTGGGTTCCATCGGCCATAATCCAAGCGTTCCCAGCCAACCCGGCCAGCAGCAGCCGGCGTTCCACACGCCGAATCTGCCGGAGCAGCCGCAAGCCGATGAGGATCCGGAGGGCACGCTGCTGAGCGCGCACGGCACCACCCAACCGGCGTTGCCGCAACAGTCCGCCCCGGCAACGCCGAACCAGCCGCGGTTCCGTCAGCCGATGCCGCAGAACCTTCGCCAACCGGCCGCCAATCCGGCAGTCGCAATGCCCGCGCAGCAGCCCGTCCAGCCAACCCAACCCGTCCAGCCCAGCCAGCCTGTACAGCCCGTCAAACAATCCCAGCCGGTCGTCGACACGTCCATGATGACCGCACCCAGCAAAGACATCACCGAATTCCATGAGAAGTTCGCCAAGCTCGTAGACAACGTCTCCCAGGTCGTGGTCGGCAAGGAAGCACCCATCCGCCAATGCGCCACAGCCATGGTGGTCGGCGGGCACATCCTGCTCGAAGACAACCCGGGCACCGGCAAAACCCAGCTGGCGCGAGGCCTTGCCAACTCCATCGACATGTCGTTCAAACGTATCCAGTTCACCCCGGACCTGCTGCCGTCCGACGTGGTCGGCGTCACCTACTACGACCAGAAGCGCGGCGAATTCGAATACCGCGAAGGCCCGATCTTCGCGTCCATCGTGCTCGCCGACGAAATCAACCGCGCCTCACCGAAAACACAGTCCGCACTGCTCGAAGTCATGGAAGAGCAGAAGGTCACCGTCGACGGCGTCACCCACCCGGTGCCGCAGCCGTTCATGGTCATCGCCACCCAGAACCCGATCGAACAGCTCGGCACCTACAAGCTGCCGGAAGCGCAGATGGACCGTTTCCTCATCAAAACCACCATCGGCTATCCAAGCCACGACGTGAGCGTCAACATCCTGAAACAGGTCAACGTCACCGACCGCGCCGCCACCGTGCATCCGGTGCTCACCGGCGAAGACGTGCTGCGCATGCGCAACATCAGCGAAACCGTGCATCTCGACGACGCGATCCTCGAATACATCGTGCGACTGGTGGAAGCCACCCGCCACAACGAACGCATCCAAGTCGGCTCCTCCATGCGAGGCGCGCTCGCCTTGACCCGCTGCGCGCGCGTATGGGCCGCCTCCGACAACCGCGGCTACGTAGTGCCCGACGACGTCAAAAACCTCGCCGTACCCGTGCTCGCGCACCGCATCACCCTCACCGCCGAAGCCACCTTCGCCGGAAACACCCCCGAACAGATGATCGGCCAGATCCTCGAAGACGTGCCGGCCCCGACCCTGGGCGCCAACGCCTGAAACACAATCCACCCCGGCATACGCACCACACAATCCGAAAGGTCAAGGAATGCGGCATTCGCACACAGTGCAGCGCAGACGGACCATCCAACGATCCCTACGCCGCCTCAAACATCGCATCAAGCGACTGGCCACCTCATACGTGTCGCCGCTTGGCTGGGCGGTGGCGGCGCTCGCCGTCGCCTCGCTGGTGGCGTTCGTCCTGCTGGGGTGGCATGAGCTGCTGGCCATGGCGGTGGTGTTCGCGGTCATGCTGGCCGCGGCGGTCATGCTTTCCCTTGGCAACACCTCGTTCCAAGCCACCATCGACGTGTCCAGCAGACGCGTCACGGTGTCAGACACGGTGAAAGTCGACGTCTGCGTGGACAATCCGGGCCGCACCCCCACCACGTCGGCGCGCGGCGACCTGCCCATCGGAGACAACCACGAACGGTTCGCCATTCCCATGCTCGCCGCAGGACAGTCACGCCAGACGACTGTGGAATTCACCGCCGTCAGCCGCGCGGTGCTGCCCATCGGCCCGCTATCCATCCGCAAAGGCGACCCGTTCGGTCTGATCCGCCACGAAAAGAAACTCGTGGACCAGATCAACGTGTTCATTCATCCGCAGACCGTGCTGCTCAGCACCCTGAACGCCGGCATTCCACGCGATTTGGAAGGTCAGCCAAGCGGCGAAATCGTCGACGACGACCTCGACTTCTACGGCCTGCGCGAATACGAGCCCGGCGATGACGTGCGCAACGTGCATTGGCTCAGCTCCGCGAAAACCGGATCGCTTATGATCCGCCAATACGAAGCCACCCGCCGTACCGACACCGCTCTGACCATCAGCGTGAACCCGGATGATTACATCGATTCCCAGGAATTCGAACTGGCCGTATCCGTCCACGCCTCCATCGGCGTGCAATGCCTGCAGCAGAACCGGCCAGTCACCGCGCATGCCGGTTCCACGCACGCCATTCCGCGCAACGCCACGGAATTTCTCGATGGCTGCAGCGGCATCGACCCTGACATCGACGACAATCCCAACCTCGCGCAAACCACTCTCGAACATGCCCCCGACGCATCCTTCTACTTCTTCACCGTCGGCAGGCTCAAAACCATCGACGACATCAAACACATGGTCCTCGCACTCCCCCGCTCCGCAACCTGCGTGGTGCTTCAAGCCGCAACCGGCCAACCGCGCGCCATCAAACGCTACTCCGACTTCACCTTGGCAACCGTGGGAGACCTCAACGACCTCCCCATGATCATGGGGGTGCTGGCATGAGCACCACATTCACCAACACCGGCAATTTCACCGGCAACCTCACCGGCACAGGCACCAACTCCGCCAACACCAACACTGGCATGGCGACCGGCACAGGCACCGGCTCATGGGCGGACTCCACCCACTCCGTCATCTGGATGTCCCGCAGCGGCAAGTCCCCAGCCATGCCCAACACCAACCAGCCACACGCCGCGCAATACGCAAGCCTCACGGTCGCCGCCCTGCTGACCATCGCCGCAGCCAGCAACCTCATCGACGTATACGGCTCCGCCCTGTCTTGGACGAGCGCCGCAATCCCCGCCACCATCATCGGCTCGCTCGTGGCGCTTGCCGGTCTCGTTCCCGCGTTGCGCCTGTGGTGGCAGATGCTGTTCATGGCGTGTGCGCAGCTGGTGGTCGGCCCGGTCATCTTCCTGAATGGCACCACCATCGCCCATGTCATTCCCACACTGCGCACGTTGACGCAGGGGTGGATGCGAATGCTCGGCTCGTTCAAATACCTGCTGGCCATCGACCCGCCGACCGGCACCGGCGACGGCTCGCTGCTCGCCGTGTGGACGATCTGCCTGTGGGCCGCGCTGCTGGCCGGTATCTTCGCGGTTGCGGAGGATGGCCGGCTTACGATGGTCGCGGTCGTTCCCGTCGTGGCGAATCTCGCGATCTGCGCGCTGCTTGGCACGTCGAGCGGTTTCTACCGTATGGCGATCGGCACGATTATGGCGGTCGTGCTGGTGGTTTGGGTCAGCGCGCGTTGGAAACTGTTGGAATTGGGCCGTTGGCTCAGTTCCGTAGTCATCGTGCTGCTGGCTTCGGCTGTGGCGATCGGCGGATGCTTGGTGGTCGGGCAAAACCGCACCATTCTGCGCGACCATTATGATCCGCCGCTGAACCCGTACGATTACACCAGCCCGTTGAGCGGCATGCGTTCGTATATCAAGAACCATAAGGACGATGTGCTGCTGACCATCGACGATCTGCCGGCCGGTTCCACGGTGCGTTTGGCGGTTATGGACCGTTTCGACGGCAATGTGTGGAACCTGTCCGATTCCACCATGGCTTCGGATTCCTCCAACTACCATCGTGTGGGCGATTCCATCACAAACAACGCCACCGGCAAGCGGTTCACCGCGAAATTCACGGTCGATGACGGTTTGAGCGACTATTGGCTGCCGATGGCCGGCGCGGCTTCCAGCGTGAAGTTCGCCACATCGTCGGACGCCGATTCGTTCTACTACAACACCGACACCATGTCGGCGATCTACCCTTCGCGCACCTCTCCGGGATTGTCCTATACGGAAACCGGCGTCATTCCGCGGACGCCGACGGATAAGGAGATCGCCAAGGCGAATGCTTCCTCCATCAGCCAGCCCAAGGCGGAGGATGTGCCCGATTGCGTGGATAAGCTGGCCACCGCGATTGCGGGCGGCCAGTCCAAGGGCGGCGAGGCCGCGCAGTCTCTTGCCGACAAGCTCAGGGAATCCGGCTGGTTCTCCCATGGTTTGAATGGCGATTACCCGTCCAGGGCCGGTCACGGCAACTATCGCATCGACCAGCTGCTCGCCGGCAGTGCGATGGTCGGAGACAGCGAGCAATACGCTTCCGCGATGGCGCTTATGGCCCGCAGTCTCGGCCTGCCGAGCCGCGTGGTGCTGGGCTTCCTGCCGAAGAACGACGAGGGCGAGATCAGTGACAGCCGCACCGAGAAGCATGGCAAAACCACCACCACGAAATTCATCGGCAACGATGTGACCGCTTGGGTGGAGATCAAGCTGGACGGTTACGGATGGGTGGCGTTCTACCCGACACCGAAGGAAACGAAGGTTCCCGACGAGAACCAGAATCTCACTCCGCCCAATCCGCAGACCTTGGTGCGTCAGCCTCCGGTGCCGCTTACCGATCCGCTGCGTGACGACAACCAAGCCAAGGGCAAAACGTCGCTTGGCGGCAGCATGGCCGACGAGACGCCGACGAGCCTGTTCTGGCAGCGTTTCGGCAGAATCGTCAGAAAAGTCGCCATCTACGGCAGCCCTCTGTGGACGGTGCTCATCGTCTGCGGCCTGCTGCTCGCCATCAAGGCGATCGCCCTGGCTCGGGCTCGCAGGCATGGCAGCGCATCGCAACGCGTCGCTGCCGGATGGCAGGCGGTCGCGGCGCTTGCCCGGCAAAGCGGCCTTGACGTCCAAGGCACCAGAAACGAGCAGGCGCAGGCCATCGCCGAACAGATGGGCTTCGATGCCAATACACTGCTCGCGCTGGGCAGGGAGGCTGATTACGCGGCCTTCTCCGGAGGCGATGTCACGCAGGAGCATGCGGAACGCTACTGGCATGACATCGCCGAAGAACGAAAGTTCATGCTCGGCTCGCTGCCGACGTTCCGCAGGTGGCGGGCGAAACTATCGCTTGCGGACGTGTTCCACTTCCGGAAAATCCGCTTGCGGAAAATCGGTGTGAAAGGGCGGGACTCATGAACGTCAAACATATTGAGGTCGGTCTGAACAGCAATATCGGCTTGCGTAGGAAAGACAACCAGGACAGCGCCTGCGCAGGCAACGGCGTGTATGTGGTGTGCGACGGCATGGGTGGCGGCAAGGGCGGCAAGCAGGCCAGTTCCGATGTTGCGGAACGGTTCGCGCGTTTGGCCGAACTGCCGACGCGCGATCTTGACGCGATTGACGAAACGCTGATCCTTGCCCAGCAGGAGGTGCTCCGTCTGGGTGAGCAGCTCGGCGGCGTTGCGGGCACTACCATCAGCGGCGTGCTGCTGCCGACGCGTGTCGGCGATGACGCGATATGTTCCGACGAACGGTGTTACATCGTCAATGTGGGCGATTCCCGCACGTACCATATGCGCGCCGACGGCAATGGCGCGTGGCTGGCGGATTCGCTGACGTGCATCACCCGCGACCATTCGGAACGGCAGAACGCCATCGATTCGGGGCAGATGCTGCCCGATGAGGCGAGCCGTTGCATTCCGCGCAACATCATCACGCAATGTGTCGGCGCGCCTGCCGGCATCCAGCCTGACTGGTACGCCGCGCGTGCGGACGGACGGTTCATCATCTGTTCCGATGGGCTGCATGCGCAGATCGGCCGTGAGCAGCTTGCCGAGATCGCGGCGGCGTACGCCGACCCGCAGATGGCCGCGGACATGCTGGTACGCGCCGCGCTGAACGCCGGCGGCCGCGACAACATCACCGTCATCGTGGTGGACATGCGTTCCGATATGCCGTGCGACGAGGATTGGAACGTCAGCAAGATCGGCGATGACGAGGATATCGACGATGCGCTGGACGGTACGTTGCAAACGTTACGAGTCATTCAATAAGATGGTTACAGACCACGAGACAAGGAGATCATGATGGTCGATTTCGATGCCGCGGTGGCGGCCGTGCAGGATCCGAACGCCGATCCCGTGTTCCTGGCGAAAATCGCGTACGAGAATCCGGAATTCGGTGCGAATGTCGTTGCCAATCCGCGAGCGTACCCGGGTCTGAAGCGTTGGGTCGCCGAATTCGGCGATGAGCGCGCCCGCCAGCAGCTGGTGGCGATGGGCTGGCCGGTTCCGCAAAATGGCGTGCAGCCGCATCTGATTGCCGAACCGACGGCCCAGCCAATGGCCGAACCGGTTGCCGAACAGGTCCAGCCGGAACAGCAGTATCAGCCGGCAGTGGCGGAACAGTTCCAGCAGCAGCAGCAGTATCAGCCGGAACAGCCGGTGAACCAGCAATACGGTCAGGACGCTGCCTATGCGGCGTCTAACGAGGCTTCGACCGAGTATGTCGACCCATACATGAATCCCGCCGATTTGTCCGAAGTGGCCGATTATTCATCGAGCCAGCCGCAGAACGAACCGGAACAGCAGTATGCCGAACAGCAGTATGCCGCGGCCCAGGAATCGCCGGCAGACGCGGGGTTCACCGCGGAACTGGCCATGACCACCACCGATCAGATGTTGATGGCCCGTATCGCCAGCGAAGCGCCGGAGCTTCGTCCGTGTCTTGCGCGCAATCCGTACATCTATCCGGAATTGCTTGCCTGGCTTGGCCAGTTGAACGATTCGGCCATCAACGCGGCCATTCGTCTGCGCCAGCAGTGAGCTAACGCCGATTATCAGACCATTTGAAACATAAGGGGTTGTCGCGGGAATCTCCGTGACAACCCCTTATCGTCTTACCGCTAACCGTCCGCGCCGACGCTGTCAACACAAATCGTCAACGCAGTCCGTCAGCGTAATCGTGTCTTCACTGACAAACGCCCTCACTGTTTGCGGAATTGGAAGAACTGGTCGCCGATACGCACCGTGCATGGCGCCTCCAGCTGCATCGGCTTGTGTTCCACTTTGGTTTCGACATCGTCTTGGATGATGTACGTGCCGTTGAGCGAACCGTAATCCTCTATCCACAGCGTGCCATCCTGGTCGAAGCTGATCGCCGCATGGTTGCGTGAGATTGTGCGCGTCGGATCCTCCAGCTTGACCGATTTGGCGCCGGCGGGCACTTCGGCCGAAGGCTTGCGGCCAAGGAGCACGCCCATATCCACGATCACCTGCTGTCCGGTCTGCTCGTTGTCCAGCACGTACGTGTGCTTCGGCTGCTTCATGGTGAAGGCTTCGGAAAGCACGGTGCCGTCCCAGTCGATATCGTCCTCGTCCGAAACGGCAGCGTCGCCCTTCGCAACGGAAACATCCTGCATATCGTGGTCGTCCGATTCGTTCTGTGCGGCGAGCCGTTCGCGTGTTTCCAAGGAATCGGCGGCATTGCCGACGGGTTCGGCTGTGGGTTGCGCCATCACCGTGACGTCATCGTCATACCACCCTGGTTCGGGCGGCGGCGGGTAAGGTAGAAAACTCATATTCCCATTGTAGGAAGGTGGCGTCCATGCCGTCTGACGATACTCATTCTGCAATACGATGCTCGCATATTCCATCTCAAAATATTATGCTGTAACTCGTCAAAAGAGACGGACACGTCGATGTTTCCCTCCGTGTTCACGGATTCGACATTCAAAAAAAAGGAAAAAGGCTAAGAAGGACTTTTCTCACGGCGAACACTCCTCCGTATGGTCAACCGCAGAATGGTCAACCGCAGTATAACCAGCCTCCGCAGCCGCAGGCGCCAAACTACAGTCAGCCACAGCCGGGCGGGCTTCAATACGGTCAGCCGCAACCGCCAATGCCCGGCAACTTTCCTTCCCAGCAAGCCGGCGCCGCGGCCAAAAATAAGCCGCCGGTCGCCATTATCATCGGCGCGGTGGCCGCAGTCGTCGTCATCGCGCTGGCAGCGGTGTTCTTCCTTACGAATCGCGTCAGCCGTTCCGATTACGAGGAAGCGCTGGTCCAAATGCAGGCGTTGGAAAGCAGCTATACAGCCATCAATGAGGAATTCAGCTCGGCGTCGAGCGCAACAGACAACGATTCATCCTCCGCTTATGACGAGGGCAAGAAGAAGTTGAAGACCTTCAAGCAGGACAGCGACAAGCTGGCTGCCATGAAGGCCGTGAAGAAAGACAAGGACGTCAAGGAGAAGTACGAGACGTTCGAGCAGGACCGTGCGAAATACGAGAGGTACATGAACGATCTGGCCCAGACCATGCCCGCGCTCATGAAGATGACGCATACCTGCACGAAGCTGCCGAAATTCGACTCCGCCGACATGTCTTCGTACTATCGCGATCTTTCCAAGGCGCTCGAAAGCTGTGCCGCCGACGCCGGCGATCTGGCCAAGGTTCCCATCAAGTCCTATGCCGAGTATGGCGCGGATATGCAGGAAAGCGTCAGCAAGAAGAAGGACATTGTGGATCAGATGGCCGATCTGAATCTCAACGATATCGAGTATGGGTCCGCCGATTACGAAAAGCTTCAGGATCTTCATGCGAAGATGTCCGACATCGATTCGCCGACCCTGGATCAGTCCGATTTGCAAAAGGCCGCGAAGGAGGCCGATCTCAGCGGTTCGTTGAAGGATCTGGAAACCACGCTTTCGGAGAAGATCAAGTAACGTCAAAAGACGACTGCGAAACCCTCCCCCGCGATTAATCCACAACCTCGCAATCCCACGACATATAGATATGGCGAAAGGCGGAACCGACCGGTATTGG
>OFMM01000663.1_pt1 | contig 20968 bp, 20 predicted proteins | sample 1541811 | NCBI WGS metagenome assembly OFMM01 (sample SAMN04209246, study PRJEB22552) | human gut metagenome | biome: gut; material: feces | host: Homo sapiens | place: USA: Oklahoma
TGTAATTACGGCTGATAAATGCCCCTTCAGATCATCTTTGTTTAATTTCATAAAATACCCTTCCTTATTTTTTGTTTACATTTTAACTTCATTATGATATAATCATAACAGATTCGATTTTTTATATTATAATTCTGATTTACAGAATTGTCAATAGAAATCAAGAAATAAAATTCTGATTTTCAGAATATTGTATATTGTAACCAGATGAGGTGTTAATTTTTTATGTTTTATGACCAATTAAACGAACTTTGTATTAAAGAAAAAATTACTCCAACTAAATTTGTGACGGAAATCTTACATCTAAGCTCATCAAAAGTTACAGCTTGGAAAAATGGTTCAATTCCGAAATATGAAATTTTAGATTTGATAGCAAAACACTTTGATGTTACAATTGGTTATTTATTTGATGGCAAAGAAAAAAATTCAATACAAGATAATTTATCAGAAGATGAGAAACGATTATTAAATATGTATTCATTGTTAACTGATATTGAAAAAGGTGAAATATTAGGAGAATTGAAAACCATTACAAAGGGTAGGGGAGAATGAGAATTAATTCCAATGATTATTATTTGATAAGCATTATATTTATTCGAGATGATCAAAGTCATTGAGAATTTCTTCTAATTCTTTGAGAAGCATGAAATAAATCCATCTTCCATTATTTTCATCTTCAAATATTATATTGGTTGTTTCCTGAAAAACTGTAATTACGGCTGATAAATGCCCCTTCAGATCATCTTTGTTTAATTTCATAAAAAACACTTCCTTATTTTTGTTTACATTTTAATTTCGTTATGATATAATTACAATGTAACTTTATATTTCTAATTTTTTTATTTGTATATATTATATTCCTCAAATGTGAATTTGTCAAGCTGATTAATTTTCATATGTGAATATTCGGCTTATTTAACAGAAAGGATGTGTATATTTTGTCTATAATTATGAATCTATTATCCATATTAGAAGAAAAGAAATTAAAACAAGTAGATTTATGCAATGCAATTAATATAAATACAAGTACGATGACAAATTGGAAGAATAGAAATACAGATCCTCCGGCTAAATATATTATACCTATTTGTGAATTTTTGGGTATATCACCGTATTTTTTACTTACAGGAAAGCAAGAAGATTTATCAATAGATAATTTATCAGAAGATGAGAAACGATTATTAAATATGTATTCACTGTTAACTGATATTGAAAAAGGTGAAATATTAGGAGAAATGAAAAACATAACAAAGGGTAGGGGAGAATGAGAATTTTTCACTGCCTTTTTTATTCGCCATTGGCGAATTCATTGGCGAATTATAAAAATAAAAGAGGAAGTTTTTAAAACTTCCTCTAATTAATTTCTTATCCCTTTACCGCCCCACATAACATAAATTTCATAATTATTATGACCTAAGTCCTTCCACTTTATAGTGAAATTTCCCCATTTACTAACTTCTTCGTCAGTATCTCCATTCTTCTTCCACTCATTAACTGCCGAACGAACTGAATACATTAATACATCACCAATGGATTCAGCAGTAGTATAATAAAATAAGGGCTGATACTTTTCCTGAGATATATAATAATCCATATCTGAAATAAATGGTTTAGGAGCATTCCACGAATATCCCCATATATCCGCACTGTCATCAAAGTAAATATGCTCTTCAGGTATTCCGTATATCCTCGCCTGATAGATTATACAATCGTTTGCATACTTCTTTATTCCCGACATCGTGCTTGTGTCGTATTTCTTTATATCCGGCTTCTTTATCGTTTGGGGGCGTTCAATCTCCGGAGGAGGGTTAAGAGCCATATAAAGCTTTGCGCTCCAGATTGCGTCATAAAGGTCGATAACGCTGTCATCAGAGTTTGTGTTCATCATGAAATCTTCAAACGTATCGGATACCGGAACAGAAGCATACTTATTCTCGTTTTTCGTCATAAATTTTCTGGCTATTTCAATGGTGTCGTATAGCTCTATCTTGTGATCCAGATCGGCGTCACCCTGACGTCCTATCTTTACATCGGTAACGAACGTCTTATACTCTCCTATTGTCCCGTTCTCTGTTTCCATTGAGAAATTCACGTCGAAGCTGATTTCATAGTCAAAGGTTTCTCCGTTGTATATGGAGGGCGTTTCCTTGAATGTTATATCCGATTTATCCGTTACATCAATCCCATTGTAGGTTACAACTATTCCGCTTGAATCGAACGTCTTATTTTCTGAAAAGTAGTACTTCTTCATCAGCGTTGTATCAACGCAAAGCCCCTCGTCGTTTGTTGTTGTAACAATAGGTTCTGTGGTAAACGGGACGGTTGTAGTTACTTCTTCTGTTGTAACTTCGCTCTGCGGTATGGTGGTTACAAGCGTTGTAGTGGTTTCCAATGCTTCTGCCGGAATAAATATTACTTCGGTTACAGCAGTAGTAACGGCTGCTTCCTCAGTCGGCTGTTCGCTTTCTTCAGCAGATACCGCAAAGGCAGCGCAGATTATTGCAATTAAAGCTGTGATAATAAACAAATTGATTTTTTTCATTTCTATCCCTCCATATTTATATGAATTAATTATATCATGTTATCAATTAATTGTCAATTATTGTCAGAGTAAAGCGATTCTGTAAGTTTCTTTATATAACGGTCACAATTGAACTCCATTTCTTCGTAAATATATTCGCTGCAATGCTGTAAAACATAATCAATGCATTCCTTCAGATTGCCGTCAGGGTTTTCTTCTTCGTAATCTTCAATCGTTGAGCGAATATAGCGACTGTATTCTTCATTAAACCGTTCAATTGCCGGTTCAGCTTCACGATCCTCCCATTTCTTTTCAATATACTGCTCCATAAGCTTTTCAGATTCGGTTTCCTTACCGATTGGGTTAAGACTTACCATATCTTCAATCATGCATGAAAGATATGTTTCAAGATTCAGGTCAAGCTCATAAGCCTTTTCACGTAATACCTCAAGCTTAAAATCGTCAAATTCTAAAAACATTTCCTGTGTCATAATAATTTCCTCCTTATTCGCCATTGGCGAATTTATTTATACTTGACATTCTGATTTAGTAATGGTATAATGTAAATGAAAAAGGTGACTGCGATAAGCGGTTTCTCCTAAAATGGTTTAAGTAAAAGAAATACCGCCACACTTTGGGAGAGAGGGCGGTTATTTCTTTTTATCTATGTAAAAAGAACTTTACTTTTTCTTGTTAAAAACAAGATAGCAAAGAGAGATAACTCCTGTGAGCATTGTGACAAATAAACATAAGTCAGAGAATGTCATCATAGCTATCACCTCCCTTGTCGGGAGAAACCGCCTACCGTTTTATGCAATCACCTTAATAGTAATTATATCATAAACAGTATATATTTGTCAATTGAAGTCTTTTCTGCTGAAAGGCTTCTTTTTTATTCGCCGTTGGCGAATAAAAAAAATGCCTGGATTTCAGGCATTCTTAAATGATATTAATATGTTAATGTAATATTATTTTCAAGATTATCAAAATCTTTTAATATTTCTTCTAATTCCCGAATAAGCATGAAATAAATTAATCTACCATTATTTTCATCTTCAAATATTATATTGGTTGTTTCCTTAAAAATGGTAATTACGGCTGATAAATGTCCCTTAAGATCGTCTGTGTTTAATTTCATAAAATACACTTCCTTATTTATTTACATTTTAATTCCATTATGATATAATTATCTTATGGATTTTTAATGCATATTTGTTAGTTATGTGTATATTATAATTCTGAATTAAGAATTTGTCAATAAATAAATTCTTAATTCAGAATATTTTGCTATTTTAAACAAGGAGTAACATTATGTTTTATGAAATATTTACAAAATTGTGTAATAAAATTGGTTTATCTCCAACTGAAACTTTAAAGAGAATGAATTTAAGTACATCTAAATTAACTGCATGGAAAAATGGTTCTATACCCAATGGAACAACATTACTTCTAATATCAGAATTTTTTGACGTTTCAATAGACTATTTACTTACTGGATTAGAAAGAAATTCACCTACAGATGATTTTTCCCAAAATGAGATTGAAATGTTAGGGATATTTAAAAAGTTCGATGATAGAGAGCAAATAAAATTAATTGGTAAATTAGAAGAATTATACAGGCAAAAACAAATAAAAGAAAATCAAAAGACTGTTGCAATTAAAATTGCTCGATCATCTGACGGTAAATTTAGAAAAACTGAATTGACTGCCGAAGAATTAGAAAGAATAGAAAATCTTCCAGAAGATACAGATTTTTAATAGATTTTAATATATTTAATCACCTTTGTGTATAATAATATAGAGGTGATTTTTTGAATTATCAATCTTATAAAAATGCTCGTGACGCTAGCTGGTCGTTATTAATTGATGTGTCTATATCTTCGTTACCAGTAGATATTAAACCAATACTCAAATATTTAAATATAAAGGTGCATAAGGATACGAACACACAAAAAGCAAGTAATGAAAGAGGATATTCAGTATTAAAAGATAATTCTTATCATATTATTGTACCTGATTGTCCAATTCCTCAAAAAAGGTATACTATTATGCACGAAGTTGGACATATTGTTATGAAGCATATTCAGGACAAACCAGAATACGAATATGAAGCTGAAAGATTTGCAATTGATATTTTAGCGCCTGCATGTGTTCTTTGGGGATTAAATATTCATGATCCTAAAAATATAAAAAAACTATGCAATATTTCAATAACTTCAGCGAAAAAAAGAGCAGATAGAATGGAAATTTTATATAAAAGAGAACAAGATTTTTTAATTAAATATGGACATTCATGTTTTTTACAATCTCAGCTTGAAAGACAAGTTTTTAGACAATTTAGAAGCTTTATAGAAGAACAAAAAGCATAATGGTTTAACCCATACGTCCATATGGTGGCGGTATATTCCTTTATTCAATCATTATGAGAAAACCGCTTATCGATGTCATATTATTTCACTTTTATTATACCACCAACGGCGAATAAAAAAAGAAGCCTTTCAGCAGAAAAGACTTCAATTGACAAATATAAGCCGTTTATGATATAATTACCATTAAGGTGATTGCATAAAACGGTAGGCGGTTTGAATCTTCCTCCAGAATTGGAGGTGAGTTGCTATGAGCGTTATGGAAGTACTTACATTAATACTTGTAATTATAGAGATAATGAAATACGGCAACAACAGCCAAAAGAAATAACCGCCCCTCTGACAAAGTTGACGGTTATTTAATCTAAAACTTGGAGGAGAACCGCTTATCGCAGTCACCTTTTTTCATATACATTATATCATTATCAAGTGTAAATGTCAAGTACCGTTATAATTCTCTGTCATCATCGCCGGAACGATGATTTTGAGGATTGGATATATATTGAATCTTACTTTTGAGTTTTCTATTTTCATTTTCTAAAGCTGAAATATGATTTTTCAGCTTTTCGTTTTCTTTAGTCTGTTCTGCTATTTTCTGTTCTAATTGATTTATACGTAGATTAAGTTTATTGTTATCTTCAGAAATGCGGGTCCAGCTATCCATAAACAGACGAAATTGTGTAATTGTTTGCAGCATATCATGCTGCTGCGAATTAAAAGCGCGTATCCTATTTTCTTCTTCAGCATATCTTTGTTCTATAAGCTGAATTTCTTTATTTAAAGCTTTTTTAATAGATTTATGCTGTTTTGTTAATTTATAAATGGTCAAAATCAAACCGGTAATGGTTGTTACAATAGTTAAAATGGTAATAAAATCAGACATATATGTTACCTCATTTTGAAATAAGCTATATGTACTTATTGAACATATTAAACATAATAATAAAACGTAGTCCAATCGTACCACCCCCATTCTACCATAATAAACCAATGTAAAGATTACACGCCAATTCGCCAATGGCGAATTGACGCTATTAATATCTCGATTATTTTAATGCAGGCATATTCTTATCGGCTATATTCATTAATCGTTGCTGACGCTTATTAGAATTATCTTTATTTATCATATTCATAAAGAATGTTTCACTAAATTCTATCTGTTTTTCGTAAATGGTTTTTCCTGTTGTTCTGTCATCAATATAAAACATCATTGATTCAATAATTGCTTCACCATTTGATACCTTGTAAGTGTGTTTTATAAATCGAAAAAACAAATTCAAAAAAGAGCCTTTCTGATTTACAAGTTGCGCATATCTATTTTCAGATATAATAAATTCAACGCCTTGATAACTTGATAATGTATTATATATATCCGAACCAATTAGAAATTTTTGCTTGTAAACCTTTTGATGAGTCATACCAAAATAAGCAAAAATATACGGCAAATTAACTTCAGTCAGCCAAGGATAGAGATAATCTTTATTTATAAGATATTGATTAAGAACCTTTACCCAAAAAGCATTAGAACCACGAAAATTTAATTCTTTTTCTATAATATATACTATACGGTCAAATTGCTCCTTTAATAAATTATATAGTTCAATAACACCTTCATCTATTTCTGTCAGCCATTCATCTTCATTCGGCGCCCTTCTAATATTTCTGACGGCAAATGGGCAATACTGATATTTTCTTTGATTCCATTCTGGAAGCCCCTTTATATTTTTTCCCGTATGTTTTCCATAAGGAGTACCATCTATTTCCTTTACTACACCAATAAGCTGTATGGGGTTTAAACAAGAAGGACATATACCATACTGCGATAATTTTCCATGTTCAGTAACTTGTTCAAATGGGAATTTTCTTTTAGTAATTTCCAAAAACTCAAAAGGAGTTATTTTGTATCTTTTTGCTGTTCGTGCAGCCCGTATTTTAAAATATTTCATTTTAAAGGATTCCTTTTTTCAAATGTCTCATAATCATAATAAGAGATTTCTTCATCAAAATAAATATCAAAAGCATTTTCAACATCAGATAGCCAACTTGCCGGAAGCTTTGGCAAATCTCCGTTTTTTACAGCAAATGCAAGGCATTCAAGTATGGATTTCATACCTAATGAAAATTCGTGATCTTTATCACGTAATAGAAAAACCACTTGTTCAAAACAATTATCACAATGTATTCGGTTGGATTTCATTACTTTTGCTCTGTTGAAAAAAATCTTCTTATGATTAAATTTATTCATAATATATCTCCATTCTACCATAATAAACCAATTCCGTAAAGATTAATGCCAATTCGCCAATGGCGAATTATCACAAACTATTTATCCTTTCTATTATAGTTTCAGTTAACATTTCAATGTCGTTATTTTCATTAAAATCATAATAAAGGTAATTGCCCAATGAAGGCGTAATTTCTTCTACATTAACATCGTCAAGTTTAACTATAAACCATCCCATTGACTTTTTTATCATATTTGATATGATATTTTCTAATTCAAACTGTGAAAAGTTTGAATCAATAATTTCCTTACTTAAAAATAAAATTGCCAAATCACTTTCATTAATGCCGGAGCATATAGAACGAGTTATATTGTCGCCAAATTCTATACTTTTTTTGTCAATCCATAGGTTTATACCATAGTTTTCAAGCTTATTAGTTATAGAATAAACTATTTTTTTATTAGCATGACTATACGATACAAACAATTTTTTTCGTTTATAGTTTACAGAAGAATTATAACCCAATTCTTTTAATGCACTTTCTTCAGAAAACAAAAAAGTATTTTTGAATATCAATTCTATATGCCGCTTGTCAATATTTGCAGGTATATACTTTACATTAAATCTTCTTCCGGTTCTGATATCGTTAAAAAATTCATCAATACCTTTTTCAGAAACTATTTTTACCTTAGATTTTGTTATAATTTCATTTATTTTATCTGAATTTTCCGGTACGTCCTCAAGACAAATATATGCGCATAAATCATATGGATTATTTGAAACAAACAGCGTAACCGCTCCGTCAATAGTTACCGCTCTGTTTAATCTGTATATCAATTCAATATAATAGTTTCTTTTTCCATATGGGATTTCTATCGTCCATTTAGCATTCATTGTATTTGTACTTCTTTTTAATATAACAGCTTTATCTGAATAATTTACAAATACCATATCGGCAGATATTAATGTTTCCAGCCTGAATGCATACCACTCAAATTCACGTAATCTGTTATCAATAACAGGAAATTTATTGAACGGCAGAATAACATAATCATTTTTTCTTGCTGTATTGTTATATTGATTATAAATTTCTAATAAAGCTATATCGCTAATCATAATTACCTCCATTCTACCATAATAAACCAATTTTGTAAAGATTACACGCCAATTCGCCAATGGCGAACCGGCGTATAGCATATCAGATTTCCATATCGTTTTCACGATTGTTTGAAGCTCTTTGTTTTGTTTGTTCCTGCTGTTTTTCAGTATTGTCAAGGTTTAAAAGCAATGCAAGCTCAGTTTGACGTTCAAGCTTGTCCTTCAATTCCTGTTCCTGCGGGAACGGTTTCGTAAGCTCGGTTTTTGAATTCTCTATCTGCCTTTTAAGGGCTTCAATTCTGTCCTTACAGCGGACTATTCTATCCTCAATATTATTCAGCGCGTTATTGATTTTCGTTATATTTCCTCCTTCGCTTTCGCTCATTATAATACTGACGCTTGATTTTCCCTTTATATAAAGATTAACTTTCCCGGCGCTGTCGGTATATACATCAAGCTTAAAGCCCTTGTATTCGCCTATGGTAACAGCATTGTTTTTGTTTCCTATTGCCGATTGTATTGCAGCTTTAATCAAGGCTGCTCCGGCTTCCTTTCTGTCTGTAAACGTTCTTCCGTTTACAGTCATAGGGCTGAAAACTTCATGTCCTTCGCTGTCGTGTTCGATTGGATAATCCGCTAACGCTTTTCTGTCCGCCTCCATATTCTTAAGCTCTGAAATTTCATTTGCAAGCTCTTGAGGAAGCTTTACATGAACGGCGTCCTCAAGCCTGTAATGTATATTCATAAATTCAGACTTTATCATCTGAAGCTTTGAAATCTCTATATCGAGTTCCATTTTTTCCTTGATATGAGGATTTGCAATGCAAAGGGCTTTTACCTCCGCGTAACTGAGCGTTGATTCGTCAATATCGTCGCAGTTTCTTGCCGGGGTTTTTGAAGTCATGATCTGTGAGATAAACCGCTGCTTATTCTCAAGCGTCTGGAATAAATATGCGTCAAAGGTATCCTTAGTTACATATCTGAAGAGCTGCACCTTTTTATTTTCGTTTCCTTGTCTTACCATACGCCCGCGGCGCTGCTCCATATCACGGGGTTTCCAAGGACAATCTAAATCATGGGAAGCAATCAGCTTGTTCTGCACGTTCGTGCCTGCCCCCATTTTTGAAGTAGAACCGATCATAATCCGAACGTCCCCGTTACGAACCTTTTCAAAAAGCTTTTCCTTTGCCTCCTTTGTTTTGGCCGAATGAATAAACGCTGTTTCTTCCTGAGGTACGCCCATATTAATCAGCTTGGAACGTATATCGTCATAAATATTGAATTTTGAGAAATCTTCTTCACTTTCTGTGATAGCGTTACCGTCCTTATTCTTAACCTTTTTCTGAACCGTAGGAACGCCGAAATCACAGAAAATAAGCTGAGTACTTCTGTTTTCCGAGGTTTCGTTCCATATTCTGAAAACGTTGTCGATACAAGCGTTTACCTTAGTACCCGCTTCGTCTGGAAGCAGGGGATTTATAAGCCTTTGATCAAGACCAATCTTGCGCCCGTCCATAGTAACCAGAAGCATGTTATCAACATCGGGCGTTACAGCCTTATTGTGAATTATTTCCGCACGTTTTCCAAGCGACTTTACAAGATTCTTCTGCGTTTCAGTTGGATCAACTGAAATATTATGAACTTCACATTCAGGAGTGGGGAGATCAATATTGTCGGCCGTTTTAATATCTGCGCATTCCTTGAACATAGTCATAAGCTCAGGCAGGTTATAGAATCTTGCAAGCCTTGTTTTCTGCCTGAAGCCCGTGCCTTCAGGAGCAAATTCAAGCTTTGTGACCTTTTCCGCAAAGCTTGCGGCCCATGCGTCAAAATGAGCGAGATTATTTTTTCTCAGTAGATCCGCCTGTAAATATCTCTGCATTGTAAATATCTCCGATATGCTGTTTGACACAGGCGTGCCTGTAGCAAAGACGATTCCTTTTCCTCCGGTCAGCTCGTCTATATACTGACACTTCATGTATAAATCCTGAGTTTTCTGTACCTTGGTATTTGCAGATACTCCGCTTATGTTTCTCATTTTAGTAGACAGTCCGAGATTTTTAAACATATCCGCTTCATCTATAAAAAGCTTGTCAACTCCCAGCTGCTCAAAGGTAATGACGTCGTCCTTTACTATACGGTCTGAAAGCTGTTTCAGGCGTGTTTCCATGTCTTTTTTAGTTTTTTCCATTTCCTTAATAGTAAAATGTTCGCCGTTTTGCCTTTTGATTTCAGCAATATCATCCGTAACCTCTTCAATCTGCTGCTTTATAAATTCCTGTTCACGCTCCGGAGATACTCCTACCTTTATAAGCTGAGAATGACCGATAATAACCGCGTCGAAATCTCCGGTTGAAATTTTAGCGCAAAGCTTTCGACGGTTTTCTTTTCTGAAATCCTTTTCGCCTGCAACAAGAATATTTGCATTGGGATAAAGATCTATAAAATCATTAGCAAACTGTTCAGTTAGATGATTAGGTACTGCAATCAGCGATTTACTGCAAAGTCCGAGACGTTTGCCCTCCATAGCGGTCGCTATCATTTCATAGGTTTTTCCGGCGCCTACTTCGTGTGCAAACAGCGTGTTTCCGCCGTAAATCGCACGGGCTACAGCGTTTTTCTGATGAGGTCTCAGTTCCTTTTCAGGATTCATTCCCGCAAAGGTAAGATGAGAACCGTCGTATTCTCTCGGACGTATGCAGTTAAACTGAACGTTGTATTTTTCTACAAGAAATTCGCGTCGTTCACGGTCGCGGAATATCCATTCACGAAATGCATTGTTAATAGCTTCCTGCTTTTGGCGTGCGAGAACCGTTTCCTTGTGATTTAATACATAATGGATTTTACCGTCGTCATCAAATTTTGGATCGTTTACTGTCGTATCTCTCTGATTCAGCGAATCCTCTACTATTTCATATGCGTTTTTACGAGCCGTTCCGTAAGTTACGGTCGCTTTTATGTTACCGCTGTCAAGGCTTTTGTTTGTGATAACCCATGAAGCGGTTTTATTTGAATGCTGAACGTCTATACAGAGACCGCCATTATTGACCTGCAAATTAACCGGAGTATCAAGAACTTCATAAATAAACTGCGTTATGTATTTTTCATCAATCCAAGGCGCGCCCAGCTTAACCCTTATGTCTCCGGCTTCGATACGTTCCGGTATAACGGATTCAAGAGCCTGAACGTTTTCCTTATATATATGATTGTCTGCCGCCGCTTTCTCAGCGGCGGTAAGCTTTTCCCTTATATTTCCCGATAAATATTCGGCTGCCGTTTCCCATCCGGACAGTTCATCGCCGCCCTTTTCAGGATTTTTGTATATAACGCCCTTCAGGTCTGCTTTTATCTGTTCAGTCTTTTCAGAACCGCCCATAAGCGAAGCCATAAAGCCAAGATCGACGCAGGCTTTTTCCGATATGGAAACTGCGAGAGCCTCGGCCGCTGTATCAACATGAGTTATACTTATCTGAGGTCTTATAGTGCGTTTGGTAAAAATGTCGGCTTTCTGCACGAGCTTTCCGTCTTTGACTTTTTCAAGAGCAATAAGCAAAGGAAGCGAAACGTCCTCTTTAAAAGCGCTTTTATTTACCTGAGAATTCAGCAAGCCGTACTTCTTTGTAAAAGAGGAATAAATACTGTTAAGCTCTGTCTGCTTCTCCTTTACAGCTTCATCAGAATATCCGGAAAGCTGCATATCAAGCAGTTCTCTTACGCATTTATTTATTGCGGTCATACCCTTTATACGCTCAAGCTTTTTTCCCTTAAATGAGATTTCAGTCATAATAGAATTTTCACGGTAGAATATTTTACCGTTGATTTCAGTATATGTAAAGTTCTTGACGCCGGGATCGGCCGGTAGTACCTCCGGAACGGAAGCGGATTTTTTAGTATTGCTTACGTCGGCTATAACGGCGCTCTCTTTACAGTATTCTCCTTTTATTTTTAGAACGGCTTTTTGCAGTTGTTCCTTCAGATCGGAGTTTTCAAACGGAATTACCATAGTACCTTTTCCGTAAAGCTTGTTGCCCTCAACGGTTTTTCCCAATATCATATCGGGATTATCTATGAAGTAACGATTGCAGGTAAAACCATTGCCGTCCGCTTCGGTGTATACCCATTCGGGAGCAATATCTATCATTCTTTCGCGTTTCTGTAAAAATATTATATCGGAAGTAACCTCCGTTCCGGCATAAGACTTGAAAGCGGTGTTCGGAAGTCTGACTGCGCCTAAAAGCTCCGCCCTTTGCGATATATATTTTCTTACCGACGGATTTGCCTTATCCAGCGTACCTTTTGAAGTAATAAACGCAACGATTCCTCCGGGACGTACCTTATCGAGAGTTTTGGCAAAGAAATAATCATGCACTGCAAAATTGTATTTATCGTATCTTCGGTCGGGTACTTTAAAGCCGCCGAACGGCACGTTTCCCACGGCAATATCAAAGAAGCTGTCCGGAAAGTCTTTCTTTTCAAACCCGGTTATTGATATATCCGCGTCAGGATAAAGCCGCTTTGCAATCCGACCTGATATACTGTCAATTTCAGTACCGTAAATACGTGATTCCTTATACGTTGATTCAGGCATTTTTCCTAAAAAATTTCCTGTTCCCAGCGCAGGCTCAAGGATATTTCCGCCATCGAAGCCCATGTTCTTTAATGCGGAATATATGGATTCAATTATATACGGAGGAGTATAGAAGGAATCGAGAACAGAAGCCTTAGCCGACTTATATTCTTCTTCTGTAAGCAGCTCTTTAAGCTGATTATATTCCTCGGTCCACTTTTCTTTGGAGCTGTCAAAGGCTTCGGAAAGACCGCCCCAGCCCGTATACCGGGACATGATTTCTTGTTCTTCAGGAGTTGCATAACGATTTTCAATTTCAATTTTCTGCAATGTTTCAATTGCCGCTATGTTAGCCTTAAATTTTGCTTTTGCGCCGCCGATTTCAAGATCGTTGTTAATATGATAATTCTGCGCTTTTATGTTTTCAGTTTTACTGTTTTCATTAAACTTGTTGAAAAATTCAGGAATATCGGTAAATCCAATACTATCAACATAATATGCGCTTTCATTTTTACCGTTTTTAACGGTAATAACGTCGCTTACTGAAAGCGATCTGCCCTTAAAATCCTCCGGCTGTTCGAAATTGAAACGGTCATACAGAGTATTCAGTTTATCGTCAAATGAATCTCCTTCGACATCATTAAAATTACCCTCATAAACAAGGTTATAATCATTAATTCCAAGCTGAATACCTGATTTCTGAAGCGTCGCTCTGTCCTCAAACCGTATTCCATGATATTTTTCATCGCTCTTCAGTTGGTAAATACGATAGATATTCTGCGGGTGGTTGTTAATTGCCGTTTCAACTTCCCCGTCCCCAAACGAACCATATTCAATCACGCTGTAATCTCCGTTTGCCCTGTCCCGCAACTGCTGTACCGTGTAATCATTCATCAGCGTTTGAACATCATGTGTAAAATCTCTTACAGCGTCCCAACCGTCAAATCCAATTTCTACCTCATTCTCATTCTTCGGCTTCCACATGAGAAAATCATCAGAAAATCCGTCAACCTGTGCGGGTTCATACCCCAAAGCGTCCATATCCATAATAACCCCTCTGCGGTCTGCAAGTTCCTCAGTTATATATTCTCCCTGTTCGCACAGCTTTGAAATACGCTTTGCCGCTTCTTTCCATGAAACGGTTATTTTTTCGCCCTCCTCGGATTCATTTGTACGCGGCAGTGTAATCTGTATACCTTTTCCGTCATGACTCGTCCATGAATAATTTACATCGTCGCCGCTGTGACCGCCGATACCGTATTCTTTTTTCAGCATTTCGGCAAAATCATTTATAGAATGGTTTTTATCGGCATAATCCGCTATACGGAATTTACCGTCTGCAAAGCCGCTGCCATACATTAAAACGGCAGTTATTGCTTTTTCCTGACTGCTTTTTACAGAAACCTGTTCTGTCGCTTCTTTCTCACCGAACAGCGACATCTGCTCCATTTGCGGCTCTGCACCGTAAACATACAAATCTTTTCCTGAATACTGTGAATCATAATAAGCTCTTTGGGCAAATTCCAGCATATCGTCTATTTCAGAGCGTTCCTGAATTTTATCATTATAAAAGCCGGAAACAACTGCATTCATTGTTTCAAGCTCTTCAGGAGAAAGTATATCCTGTGCGTTAACATAAACCCATCTGTTGCCGTATTTATCCTTTATTTCAAATCTGTTCCAATCATCGCCATAAGTAGAAAAGCTTATTTCTGTCTGTTCGTCCGACGGTTTAAGACCGTAAAGCTCAAATCTTCTTCGCAGCTCGTCGGACGCCTTAACCGGAATATCTACAGACCTGACGGTTTTACCTTTATTTCTGAACGTATTAACGTCGGCTCTGTCAGTATCATAGTTATCTTCCGTTATTAAAGGGGTATACTTATATTTGCTCTTTTCGGTAAAGTCTTCAAAAAGCGGTATTAATTCATTCAGAATATATTTATAATTTCTCTTGTTTTCATCAAGCTCTTTTTCATCGGAACTGAAGCTTTTAATAATATCGTCCTTCAGCATATATTGCGCATATGATTTGATATGTTCTGTCAGAGAGCCGTCTCCGTCGCCGATATCGTATCTTCCCTCAAATGTGTTTTTTTCGCCGTTTATACTGTATTCTACAGTAAAATCCGTTTTATGATACTCACGGTCGGACCGCTGCTTTTTATCAAGCTCGGCCAATAGTCTGTCAGCCTGTGAAATAGGGAATTTCATTCCTTCGCTAAGCTCGGGATGTTCTGAAAATCCGACGGTTACTATCGGCTCTCCGGGCAAAGCCTTTTCAGGCTTCGGAATGCTCATGGATTGATTATTTTCATTATTCTTTAGAAATTCTTTTTGAAGCTTCTCGGATTCGCCGTTGGCAACCTTGTCCTCGATCTCCTTGAATTTTTCTAAGTCAAATTTAGAAATAGTCAGAGTAGTACTTTCACCGTTGATTTTACCTGAAAATTTAACACCGTAACTTTTAAGCTCCGACGCTATTTTCTTTGCGGTTTCCGTATCGTATTTATGATATGTCTTTTGCTTTATATATCTGTAAACTGTATTTCCTATAATATCAGAACTATTTACTCGCTGTAAATTATCTCCTTTAGTATCGTTTCCTCCGCTATTTTTCCGTATGTTTCCGTCAGACGTACCATTTTTAGGAAGTCCGCCTGTTCCTCCGCCTGCTGGTATTCCTGACTGTTTTCTTTCAGCTGCTCTGTTATAATCTCCATCAGTTCGTGCGCTCTCTGATTTATTTCCGTCAGATGATAATTCAGACGTCCGCTTTCTTTCAATTTTAGATACGTCTCCGGAAGATGATTCATTAGATAATTCCGGCGCAGCGTTATATATTTCCCGTGAAGATTCTCCGGTACTTCCTCTTCCTGAATTTCCTTCCAAAAGCCCTGTTCCGTTTTGTAATATCTGTGAGCCTCCTCCGGAGGTATCAGACTGAATTCCGTTTCCGTCATTCCGTATTTCTTCAGCCGTTCCTTCGTTTTCATGCTCGCTTCGTCCGCCTGCCTGAAAATCTTGTCTTTCATTTCCCTTGTTATCTCCGACGGCTTCAATTTGCCCGCCGCCAGAGCGTAATACGTCATTGTTTCCGAGCGTTCGTCCAGTATCCAAGTCAATCCGTTTTCGTACTTTATTTCCGGAATCCATTCTCCCGTCTGTACGCTTAGCGTGTGATTCATTCCGTTGATTATTTTCTTTTCTCTGAAATGCTTTGTCATTATTTTTACTCCTTATACTTTCATATTTTTTTACTCTTTCTGATTTGGCTATAGCTTCTATTTCCGATAAAATTTCCGAGCTGACGCCGCATACCGCTTCCGCGATTTTCTCAAAATCAAATTTATCCAAATGAGAAAGATTCTTTAGGGAAGGGTAAACCTCGTCGGGACAGCATCTGTGCATAACGCAGTATGCGGCCGATTCAGCCGTAAGCCATGCAAAAGCGGATTTTCTGTCGTTTAGATATCGGGCTGTTTTAAGAAACGAAAGCTCGTAGAGCTTATCAGGCAGCTTTTCTGATTTAAGTCTATACTTTTCTGTCAGATTTTCACTAACCGCCCCTTCATAGCTTGCGTTTAAGGTCTTATCCTCTACCGACCATATCCAAGGATTAACGGAACTTCCGTCCTCCCTGGATTCCGTCTGAGCGATGTCGTATAGATAAACAATATTACCGTTTTTTAAAATCGGAATACTGTTTCCTGATACGGTATTTCTTCTCAGGTTAGTCCATACCATAATATCGGCGCAGGCCTTTGCAGATGGATTAAAGGCGTGTATCATAACCTGATCGTCTACCGAATGCTTATAGTGATATGCTGAAACCTCCAGAAATGAAAGCCATTCTGAAACGTCCGTATTCAGTTTCTTTTTTTCATTATTAAGAATGTTTTTTACTGTGCTTATATTCATAGCTTCTCCTTTTTCAATAATCGTTTGTATTTATAAGCTTGCCGCCCTGTTCTATGATAATATCTTCAGGAGTTCCGGGGTCCTCAGGATCGCTTGAAAAAACGTCGGTAACATAATATCCGTTTTTTTCGATGTCATACTGCATTTTAATATGCAGCTTTATAATATCACTGTCTTTTAAAAAAGACAGTGCAGATACAAATCCGTCTTCATTTCTCCTGTCTGTGTATATATACACGTTAAAATCGTCTATGGAACGTTTATTTTCATAATCAAGGCCTTCAGAACGGCAGTGCATATAAAAGGAATTTTTTATTGTATTAAATGAATTTCTTTCATAAAAATCCGGAAAATATTTAATATATGCCTGTTCGTCAAATCCTGCTATTGATTCGGTAATACGTATCGCCATTTCCTCCGGAGTTTTAGCATAGCTTAAATCTTCCGGTTCAGTTACAATATCCGTTTCCGGCTTTTCCTTGACCTTTTCAGTACATCCGAGCAATACGGCGCAGCTTATAAGGATTGCTGACGACAGTATAAATAATTTTTTCATTTGAAACCTCCGTTAATAATTTAATTGAATAAGCATAAAATAACATTGCGAATTTGTAAAGCAAGTAATTGACATTAGCTTTACAAAGTGCTATAATATAAATGAAAGGAGCTGATAACTATGGCACAGGCTATGGTGAATTTTCGTATGGATGAAGAATTGAAAAAGAATATGGAACAAACCTGCAAAGAAATGGGTATTACTATGACGGCGGCATTTACTATGTTTGCAACAAAAGTAAGCAGGGAAAAGAGAATACCTTTTGAAATAACTGCTGATCCATTTTATTCTGAAAGTAATATACGATATCTTAATTCTGTTATTTCAGATATTGAATCCGGAAAATCAAAGCTTCAGGAACACGATTTAACAGAGGACTGATATATGAAATTACTATGGGAAGAACGTGCATGGAATGAATATTGTTATTGGCAGTCACAAGACAAGAAAACGCTTAAAAAGATAAACGAGCTTATCAAAGACATTCAGCGTAATTCATATGAAGGCATTGGAAAGCCCGAACCTCTTAAAGGAAATCTTCAAAGCTGGTGGAGCAGACGAATCAACGACTGCGATCGTATTGTTTATAAGGAACACAATGGAGCAATAATCATAGCTTCATGCAAAGGACATTATAAGGATTAATTTATAGTATCATTTCATTACTTTGAGGCTGCCGTTTAATACCGGCGGTCTTTTGTTTTTGCGCAGGTATTATCTGCGGCTTATTAATTCCTGTAAATCTTTCAGCTTCCTTAGCGGCAATAGATCTGACCGTATTCAAATCTTGTCTGTTTACTGTAAAAGTAGTAAGCTTGTCGCAAACCTTTCCGGAAAACTTTATCCCCGCAGCATTGAGTGAGTTTTCTATCTGTTTTGAAAATGCGCTGCCGTATTTAAGATACGCCTTATCCTGAATACTTTTATATGGCGTATTTCCGATTATCTTATAATTTGGTTTTACTGCGTTATCATTCCTTACCTGATCAGGGTTATTTTTAATTGTATGCGTTTTTTCCGTATCCCTATCTTTTCGTATTTCAAGCAGCCGTTCGGCTATTTTAACTATGTAATCTTGATTATCGTTCAGAAATTCCATACGTTCGTTTATCGGATTATGCATAAGCTCAATCTGACGGTTCAAAGTATAATCAATCTGTTCAAAATTTTGAAGATATTCTATAAAGCGCTTATCCGGTACTTCATATTCCGTTTTAGGCGCTAATTTGCTGTAATCTCGAAGTACGCTGAAATACTCTGAAAAAATCTGAAACGCCTGCTTGTCCTTCTGTTCAAATTCTATTCTTTTCTGAACGACTGATTGAGCCGACCTGACCTCTGATTTTGTAGGCCGCTTATCCGTCTGAATTCCAAGGTTGAAATCTTCATTTATTTTATGAGCCGCTTCAAGTGTATTATTCAGATTGAAGTACTTACGTACAAATTCAATAGTATCTCCGCCCTCGCCGCAGCCATAGCACCTGAAGCCTTTATCGTATATTTTCATACTTGCCGTTTTTTCAGCATGAAACGGACATATACACATATCGCTTCGATTCAGCTCTATTCCATAAGCGCGGACTATATCTTTTAACGACAGCCTTTCTTTTATTTCCTGAAAAATATTCATTATTCGTCCTTTCTAATTCGCCATTGGCGAATTTTTTTATTGTCTTAATCCTTCTTGAATAATTTTCTCATATTTTCTTAGCTTACCAAGCAGAGAAGGCTTTTTAGGCTTCCGTACTTTAACTGCGCTTTTACTTTCAACAGCTTTTTTCAATTGATAATCGGAATTCAGACCTAATATATTTTTCAGTCCGCTGATAAACTTATTTTGTTCCATACTTTTATTCTTTTTGTAAAAGCTGATAAGTTCGTCCCTTATCTCAAATGAGTAGGAATTTATATATTTTACAGATTTATTAATCATATCCGCTATATCGTACTTTATAATCTCATCGTTTACATATTCCACATCAACAGGACTTGCTCTTTTTAATGCTAATCCATATCCTTTTACAGATAGCCTGTCCGCCAACAGCTCAGCTGCCTTTATATCGTTTGAAGCATTATACAAATTAGTTACAAGCATTATTTCCTGTGCACAGAGCTTTTCACGATATGATGTCAGTAATTTTTCTATCATTTTTATCACCTTCTATTTAATTCGCCATTGGCCAATTAGCATATTTTGACATTAGAATTTCAATATGATATAATTTAAACAAATAAGTTTAAGGAGTTTGTAATTTGAATAATAATAAATATTATGAAGCTGCTTTCCGTTCAAATTTAAATCAATACATAAAGCTTAACATTGAATATCTAACAGAAATTATAGAATCAGAACCAAAAGTTTTTTATGAAACTTATTCCGGTAATCTGTTTTGTCCGGAGTGTTTTAAACCACAACTTACGCTGGTAATGAGTTATAAGACCGGTAAATATTATTTGAGAGGTTATCCAAAGCAAAAGCATGAAAATAATTGCTACCATGGTTTTGAACCTGTTAAATCTAATATTTTTAACGACTTTTGTCAGGATACTAAAACACACAAATTTATAAAAAATAAACTTCAAAAGTTAATTAATAAAATGCTTAATAATTGTATAGAATCAGAAAACCCATTTTTAATTAAAGTAATAAAAGAAAATTGTTCGATTGACAAAATTTCTGATAAGGATATTAAGGAAAAACGTAATATACATCAAATTCCAAATAAATCGCTTACTTCAATTTTTGATGATGATGATTTTGAAGTTTTTAAATTATTTTACGGAAATGTTGATTTAATACTAATCGAAAGAATATCAATTGAAAATGACAGAAATTTTTATATGTTAAAAATTAATAAGAAAAACGGTAATTATATTTGTAGTTTATCTATGACCAAAATTGTCGCAACATATTTGATGAATCTTTATAATATAAAAACTGATGTAAAGGTTAAGAATGTATATATTTCATTTGCAGCCAAACTGAAGAAAAATGGCTTTTTTAAAAACGGAAAATTAATTCATTCAGATTTATGTATTATAAACAGGATATAACATTATAACCATTTATTTTATTATTCTCTCTGAGGTCTCCAAACCACCAAATGAACCACTCATATTCAAAAAAGAAATCCGATAATATTTGTTTATCATAATTTATACTATTTAAATCAATAAATATATTTCCGTTAGGTCTTATAATTTTTATAGAATTATATTTAGTCATATAAATCAATTTATCTTCATTTATTTTTTTTAAATACAATTGACCATAACATAACTTATTATTATCTATTTTCACAATATATTTTTTACAAATATCTCCGAATGGACATTTTAATTCACATGTTTTCGTTCTCCATGCTTTATTACTCCATAATTTATATCCAAACTTTTCAGAAACCAAATTAAATAATCTATATCCTTCTTTAATCATCAGATTGTATTTAAATTCAAATTCAAAAGAATCTGACCCCGGTAAATCAGGACATTGCAGTAAGGTAGAATTATAAACATCATTTTGCAAACTTTTTCTTTCATCGTCAGATATATATATCAGCGATTTAAACTGTTCTATCACATTTTTTCCTTTCTAATTCGCCATTGGCGAATTACTTAAACTTAAAAGACAGGGTAAAATCATCGTTCATAACCAGAATCGCGTCGAATTTGCCTTTTCCGTCTTTTTTCTTGAATCCCTTGAGCTTTGCGGTA
>OFMM01000679.1_pt1 | contig 20718 bp, 31 predicted proteins | sample 1541811 | NCBI WGS metagenome assembly OFMM01 (sample SAMN04209246, study PRJEB22552) | human gut metagenome | biome: gut; material: feces | host: Homo sapiens | place: USA: Oklahoma
GAACTCTCCTTTTTCTCTAAATTTTAAAAAAATTGGGAGGAGGAAGATTACCTCCTCCCTCTTTAATTATATACCGTAGGGGGAATCATAAGTTTGAGTGATACCAGTGTTCTGATAAATACCCCAGTTGTAATGAGTTAGAATTGCGGCACCCATTTTCTTGTAAGCATAGATTTCCATTGAATTATCTCTATTCTTAAAGTCATTAATCTGAGTCTGCCCTTCAAGAACAACCTTAACAACTTTTTCTCCACCAGTTGGTAGAACATAAGCAAGTTGTGGGTCAATCCAGGTTTTTTCATTATTCTCGTCAATGAATGACTGAGGAATTTGAACGATTGGAGTACCACGGAATAAGTTTACGTATCCAGTATCGTGGATAGCATCAATATCTTTAGGAGAATATACACCCTGATAGCTGCTTCCTACTGGAACGATAGCATCAGCGCCCATCGCGCCAACGAATTCAGGTGGAGCAAAGATAACCGCACTCTGTCCATAAGCACGAACAACTGAAATTAAGGACATCATCTTTTCAGCATCAAAGCTATTATGAGAAACTAAGTTCGCAGCAGGACGTCCGGTAGCTGTTACAGCAGCCTTTAAGGCTTTTTGTACTTCGCCAAATACGGCATCAGTTAAACCTTCTGTGATAATATCCATTAGGTCAGCCATATTTTCAGCGCCATCTAAGAAACGTTCAAAGTCGATTGTGGCGCCACCGCCAACAGCATAAGCAGGTACTTCAAATGTTTCCTTGTCTAAACGGAAAGTTTCATAAACACCAGAAAGACCGACTTGAGTTAAGAATTTCTTCGCACGGTTCTTTCCAATGCCTTTCTTGAAGATAGCTTTATCTCCCTGCCCAACAACCTGAACCTCAGCAAAACGACCTAAAGCACTAATTACTTTATTAGGAACAATTTCATCTGCTGTTTCAATAATAATATCATAAATATCATAGCGATTTTTCATAAATTGGTTCATAGAACCGGCTAAATCTCTAATCTGGTCTAGTAAAGCAGCGTTTACATTTTCAACAGAGAAGTTAGAGGGAGCAGTTCCGGCCGCAGCATGAATCGCTAATTCTTTAATCTCTTTTAAAGTAGCCATTATTTAACCTCCTCTCTTACGCCACTACAACTTGGAACTTAACGCCAAGCTGACCATCAGGCATTGTAGTTTTAGCAATTACTAATAATTTTGGTCCAACACTAGGAGCAGTAGCAGATACTTTAATTGAACCGTCCGCGCCAATTCCACCATATAAAGGTGTAGTATCGATAGCACCGAGTGCTTCAATGAATTTAGTTTCACTTGTCCAAGTAGAATCTGAAGCAGAATCATAACTTACACAGTTAGTTGTAAATTTATCACCTACAGAAAGATAACCTAGACGTGGTAAGAAAGTACCTCTTTCTAATTTAAAATTCTTTAAACCAGGAGTTCTTTCATCATAAATATGTTCTGATGTATAATTTAAAGCGATAGGTAAGCTAGCGTCATCAGCAAACTTAATCACACGATTAACATTGTCAACAGCTAATAACATACCATTTTCAGCAGGCACAGAAGCGAAATCAGTATCATCTAATTTGCACTGAGCTTCAATGCGTCCATCACGACGGAATGCTACGTTATTTAACTCTAGCTGACCATAACCATCAATAACTAATCTTGTTAAGGCCATTTTTTATTCCTCCATTATTTTTTATATTTTGATAAAATTCCCTCAATTCCACCTTGTGGTTCATTATCTTTAGGAATAAATTGAGGATTCTTTGTGAAAACAGTAGGATTAGAACTTACAAGTTCATAAGCTAAATCTTTCTCTAAATCAAGCGCAGTATACTCAGAAATTTTTTCTTTATATTGATTTAAAACTTCTTCAGTCAACTGCTCGCTATATTTAGAAATAACAGCCTCTTTTTCTTGGTTTTCAATATTTAACTTATATTCTTTTAATGTTTCTAATTCTTCTTCTAAAGTAGAGATTTTTTCTGTCGCAGTAGAAAGTTCTCCAGCAACATTTCCCTTCTCTGTGGTTAAAGTAGAAATAGTCCCATTTAACTCTTCAAGTTTCGTATCAAAAGTTCTTTTTTCTTCTTCTAAGGTTTGAACTTTTTCAAAAGTTTCGTCCACTTTTTCGTAAGTTCCACCGTTTAATTTTTGTAATGTATCTAAAGCAACCTTTTCTTCTTCTGTTACATCAACAATATAACATTTCTTTTTAGCATTAATTTCTAATGAATCAGTGCTATCGTCTTTTGTGTAATAAACTCTCTCATAATCTCCAGTTTCATAATTATAAGCAATCGCATACTCATCGTAAACGGCGCAAACTGAGTAGGCACACTCCCAGTTGCCTTCCTCATTATAATTAGGATTTAGGAGTGCCCAAAGTGCTTCGTGCTTCTGACTATCAGAAAGTTTAAAATTAATTTTAGGCATTTCTATTTGTCCTCCTTCTTCTTTCTTTTGGAAGTTTATTGCATAGCTCTCAATTTTTTCTACCATATCTTTCAAAGAGTTATACAATGTAAAGAATGCCGCACCTTCAAAACAAGGCTCTACATCTTCTCCCAATATTTGTAATCCTAAGAAACATCCATCGGTAAATTCAAATAAACGTTTTCCGTTTATAATTTTCCAATCTCCTTTTATTGACGGAGAATAAAGTTCCATAGATTGAGCTTTTCCAATTATTTCTTCCGCTTCTTCATATAAAGCAGTAAATAATAAGACATCAACGCAAGCGTATTCTCTTTCAACCCCATCTTCATCAAGATGATTTTCCCAAGTAAAATTGGGATTTTCTGGAACAATACCATATATGCGACCTAAATTTCTTTCTTCTCCGTGGTCTGTATAATCCTCATTTAAAGAATCATAAATACCTTTTACCGGAGTATATGGCAATGTAGATATTAATTTTGTAGCAAATTCTTCCGATATATAAGTACCATTTCTATTTTCGCCTTTATAGAAAATTCGGCATCTTCCCTTAGAAAGAACATCAGTAAAAGATTCTACATTCCCATAAATAACAACTGGAAACTCTTTAATTTTATTCTCCATTTGCAGAGCCTCCTTGTTTGTCTAAAGATTCTTCGTTTTGTATCGTTTTTGGACTTTTTTGTGTATCTTCCTTCTCAGGCGCGCCGGGTTCCCCTGACGCACCGCTAGCGCTTTGTGTATAAGAAGAAGATAGTGGTAATAATTTTTCTCTTAAACCAAGTAAATCATTCTCTAAATCTTTTATATTACCTAAATCTCTTTGGGATAATCCAGAAGCCAAAGCGGGTAAAATAAAACTATATCCAGAGCCAGCAAGTTTAAATGTATTGTTCATATAATCTTCATCATTATAATATGTTATTGGTAGAATACTATATTTAAAATTAATATTACTATTTGCATATAAATCATTAACAATATTAGTAATAAAAACAGAAAACTTATTTGCTATAATCATCATTAAAGATAAATCGTTCTTTAATGAGGTAGATAATGCTAAATTACCGGTGGCTGCGAATAATTGACTTGTTGTACCAGCTTCATTATATATATTTTGGGACATTTTTTCTAAATTATTAGAAGCGGTATCCGCTGAGGTTTTAGAAACTATTGCATCAACATCTGTATAGGTGGTTAATACCGAGACATTTTTATTACCTTTCATCATACCAACTGAAGCGGCGTGTATTTCCTCTGCTTCGTCTGGCTCGAAAAGTAGCTCTCCCGTCGTAAGATGAGGTATTTTTTGAACAATAATTTTTCTAATTTCTTCTAAGTCCCTTTCTCTTTCAATTTCTACTGACTCTTCATAATTAACCGTAGCAGGTATAACATTTAGAAATAAAGGGCGCCCATCAAAGAATGGAAAACATACTCCAATATCAGAGGGGACAAAGACCCATCTCTTAGTAGAAGTACCATTCTTATATCTTTTATATGCCCGTGAGATTTCTTTCGGGTAAATGGCTAACGCTTCATCTCTAGCTTTTTCATCAAGAATTGTATTAAAATAAGTTATATCAAATTCTATAATATCATTACCTTTAACATCTTTAAATCTTGAACAACAATATCCAGTAGGTAGGTCTAATAAAACAAAATTCTCTTTATCAAGAGTTTGTATAATTCCATAATAACTTCCATCTATCAATGCGCGCAAGGCGCAGTTGGTAAGCATTGTTGGAAGAGACATTCTTTCTATAAAATTCATTGCGTTATAATATCTTTTTGAAATATGTTCTGTGGAGAGTTTTTTACCGTAGCTGGGATTAGGAATCAGCATACCAGTATATTTCAAAAGACTTGCATAATAAATTAAAATTCTTTTATAGAAGCCATCTTTATAGAAGTAATTTCTGGAAAGTTTTTGTTGCTCTGATAAAGAGCCGGAGTTTATAATTCTATCAATTTCTTCTACTGTATAATCTTTTGTTTGTTCTAATCTTCTTCTTTTCGTGCTGTAATAATCATCATAGGCTCTACTATTTGTTGCTATCATACTCTGCTTTGCTTTTTTAAAGGAGTCTAAATCAAAAGTAGATTTTCTTTCTTCTTCCATTTAAAATCCTCCTGTGAAAAAGGTTAATTTTCTCGTTTTTCTAGAACTTCTTTTACGATTTCTTTTATATTGTTCTTCCTCAAGTTCTTTTATTCTCCATAAGCCATAGGCAAAAGCAGAATATTTATCTTTTGGAAAACGACTATTAATTTGTTCTAAAACAATATCAAGACTCGCGCCAGTTCTTTTTAATCGTAAATTAGCCATTTCCTCAAATAGTTTAGTGGTCATTTCGTGAGGCATTAGTCTTTTAACTCTTTGCTCGGTTGTCATTTTTTGACCAATTTTAGTAGCCATTAAAGCACTTTTAGCTTCCTGTTCTTTAATTAAAAATCTAACCAGTCCGCTAGATAATCTTGAATAAGCATTACCGTGAATTTTAGAGTTCAACGGACCATTCGCTTTTATTCCATATAAAATACAAATAGCATCTTTTGGTTGAACCTTTTTATATTCATCATCATTGGTAAAGCCATAAGCGGGCAACAAGTTTCCAAGTTCATCATATTGAGTGCGAATCATTTCATCACCTAAACCAACGCCAAGACCGTTAGTATCAATAACTACTTCTCTTGGGTTAAAATCTCTTATAATTTTCTTAAGGTCTATCGCTTGTTGATGAAAAGTTTTTGATTCGGCGCGCCTACCTAAAACAAATATATTTACTAAGGTGGCGCAGAATTTTCCTTTTATAATATTAACTCGGAAAACACAACAAACTGTTTGGTCACTAATGCGTCCAACGTCCACTGATAATATGTAGAACTGGTCTGTTCCTTGTCTACGAATTTCGTGCGTTTCAGGGTTTTTTATTTTTCTATATTTTTGAAGTTTATCAAAATTAAACCAAGATTCTTCTGAACCCCCCGACCATACCGAGAGATATTCCCTTGCGAAAGTTTCCTCGTTATAAGTTGGAGACATTTTTAGTTCTTGAATGAATTGTCTGTCTAAAAGTCCGTGCATTACTGGAACCCTATAATCACAGCCCCACACAAAAGCTTGTTTTGGGTTAATTATGCTCATTTCAAAACAATCAATTAATTTTTCGTAAGCATAGGAAGATTTGACCCCCGCAGAAGTCATATAAAATTGGGCTTGATTTGGTTCATATGGATTGACTTCTCCTTTTCTTGTCCTTCTTGAAACATTCATTAGAGGGAGAACAACGGAGTTTAGGATTTCTCCATCGTGGTCACGAATCTCATCAATAAGTCCTCCGTGACGACGACCACCACGTTCAGAATCCAGCGCGCCAACAACGTCAAAAATAGAACCATTTCTAAAATTTAAAGTAACATAATCCTTACCAAAGTTACCTTCTCCGATAATCTCCTTTTTAAGCAAAGGAAGTTTATCCCAAATTTCATAAATTTTGTCTTTTGCTATCTTTGCTGATTGGTTTTTACCTGGCGCGCAAATAAAAAGTTTTGCTCCTGGCTGAAACATGCATTTTAAATAAAGACCCAAGATTGAAATAAATGTTTTACTAAACGCACGACAAGCCGTACAGTAATGATACCTAAATCTAAGGCACGCGCGCAAGAAAATTCTTTGGAAGAAAAATAATTTGAAGTTTGAATCAGATGGAGTTATTAAATCTATATATAAATCTGGATAAGCCGTAAAAAGATTAAAATATCTTTGAAGTAATGGTTCTATACTTATAAGATAATCTTCTGTAAGAACTACCCCTTTTTCTAGCTCAATTCCTTCTTTATAATATCGGTCAATTTGGTCAGCAAAGTCTGAAATTTCTTTCTTCGCAATAAGCCTCAAATTATTCTTCTGTTCTTCCATCGTCTAGTTCCACCTCAAATTCTTCATCTCCCATCAAATCATTAAATCCTTCAATTTCATATTCTTCTAAATCATATTCTTTTCCAACATCATAGTAATCTTCTAATTCCTTCGCTGTTTTGAGAGAGGTAATACGCCTATCAATTTCATCTCCAATCCCAGACTCGTTCGTATAAAGCCTCTGGTTGAAAGTTTGAATGTTCTTCATTGTCTCATCGACTATATCTCTTGTAACATCATCGTAAAACTTATTAACCCAACCCCTCTTTTCAAGCCATCGAATTATTTCTCCAGTAGAATCAAAATCATTAGCATTTTTAACGTTCTTCGGTGTAAATTCTGCTGTACGAGTTAGCTTCTCATAAGAAGAAAGAATTTTATCAAAATCTTCTCCCGCTCTGATTTTTGAATCTATGGTTAAAGAAATCTTACAAAGCTTTTTGGCTTGGTCGACTTGAAGCGCGCCGTTTATATTTTGAGTAGTTAGAAGTCCCTTATAAAGCCCTTCCAAATAGAGAAGTTCTTCATCGTCGTAATTTGCTCCCCATTTCTCCCTAAGATTACGAAATTTTTCTTCTCGAATAAGTGGAAGTTCATCTTCTATATATCCATCCTCTTTAAGACGTTTAAATTCCTCAAAATATTCCTCCCATCCTAAATCCTCATATTCCGAGGTATGAAAAACTTTAACATAAATTGGAAAAACATTATCTCCATTCATCTCGTGAAGTCTTTCAAATTCTTGTGGTACAAAAGGAATATCCATATATTGACAAATTTTATTGACCGCGCGCCAATTAAAATTTTCTCCCTTTAGATAATCCGTAACACAACTATCACAAATAGGAAGATATCCATCTGGATAAAAGAGAGAGTTCGTTTCCGAAAAAGACTCCGGACCAAACGAACCCCCACATTTATTACAAGTCTTAACGAGGAAACTTTTTTTCTTTTTTATATCCGGTTTCATTCCCATTAAAAGTCACCTCTTTATTCTATTTTACGGCAAGGCGCATTTGTTTTAGAAGTTCTCTTCTTTGTTTTCTTCTGAGGGTTAAAAACTTATCGGCTGTATCTGAAAGAATCTCTTCAAATGGTCTTGGCTCTTTATCTTCTCCATAAATCTCAACACAAAGAACTTGGGTTATTCCAATAAATTCGATTGTTTGAAGTTTTGTGAGAAGGTCTATAAATTCTAAAAAAGTTTTTGTACTAACATTATTTTTCTCCATTGCCTTTTTCGCTCTTCTCCTTTTTCTTTTTTTGTCTTTCTTCTCTATCGCAATCCTTACAGCGATTAGAGAAGCCGTCTTTTGCCCGAGATTTGCGAACAAAATTCTCTTGGTCTTTAAGTAGCTTTCTGCCGCACATATTACAAACTTTAAAGTTTTCGGGGAAGAAAAGATTACCGATGATTCTTTCGTGGAAGGCGGCGGCTTCATTAATTTGTTTAATGATTTTTTTCCGGAAGATGGTGGAGATGTAATTTGCGGTATAGGATTTTCCAAAGAGACGGTTAACTTCGTTGGCGATGTCTTGGTTTCGGAATTTTTGGATTTTTCGTTTAAGTATAAGTTTTTGAAGTTCGCTTAACTCGGCTCTTTCTATATAGAAGAAAAGAGTTTTAAGGAGGAGATTTGTTGTTGATTCGATTGAAGTGTTTTTTTCTATTTCGTCCTCTAGTTCAAAAAGAGTTAGGAAAAGGTTATAAACGTGTTCTATATCTGTAAAGTCGAAGAAGAGGGAGGTTTTTTCTTGGTCTTTTTTCTCCCAATAGAGGGTTGAGATTTCTTGAAGTTCTAATTCGGAAAAATCTTCTGGAAGTGGGAAGCGGTCTTTTGGAAAGAGTTTTTCTTGGAGCGGTTTGTTGTAGAAGAGACCGATTGGGAAAACGTCTACGTCTGACTCGAAGACTATTGGACCGTGTGGTGGTTCGATTGGACGAAGGGTCTGGCGCAAAATTGGGGAAGAGAAAGAATCTCGAATTGTAAATTGTTCTCGACGTAATTCGACGAGAAGATGGCGAAGTTTAAGGTATTTAAACTGGGTGAGTTTTTGGGCTGAGGTTTGAATTGAGGAGATTTCTTCTTCGGAAAATTTTTGAAGAAGTTCTTCTCGTGGGGGATTTTTTCGTTTTTCGTGCGCGAGGTCGTAGAAGTTAAGGGTTAAGTCAATTCGGTCTATTTGGGAGAAGAGTTCTAGAAGACGGGGTTTTACTGATTCGGGGGCTTTTTTTAGGGCGTCTTTTCGAGAAAAGACTTCACGAGAAATTTTTGGGCGCGCTTCCGTTGGTCTTACGATAAGAGTTTCGTTAAAGGTTGGGGTTTCAAGGAGGGCGTCAAGGGATTCTTCCTCTTTTTTATCCCAAGTCCGATTTTTGGTTTGGATTTGGATTTCTTTTCTTTGGACGACGTTTTTCCCATCTGGGTCTTTCCCCCAGAGAAGGTAGTTCCCCATCATCTCAAGTTCTTCTTCGGTTGGGGGTTTTTTCTTAAAGGTTTCTTCCTCTTCTAAATATTTATCTAAAAAATTTTTTCTTTCTTCGTTTGAAGATAAAGAAAAATCAAGTTTAAGTCGATTCATTCTTTTTTTTCTCCTTTGGGTCAGAGTTCTTATCTCTTAATTCTATTATACCACAAGGAGTTCGGGTACGTCAAATTTCGAAGCTTTCTCTAAAATCCCGCTTCGTTAAAATTTTATATAAAAAATTGGATAAAGTAAGAAAATTTTTATATAATATAAATAGAGAAAGAGAAAGAGAAAGGAAGGTTAAAATGGGGTTCTTTGCGGTTATTTTGCTTGGATTGTTGATTTGGTTTTCGGAAACGGATTTGGGAAAGTTTATGAGCTATATTGGCGCCGTTATAATCGGATTCGCAATTATTATAAGCTTAATTCAGTTTATTTTTTAGAATTTTTAAAATGAAAAATTTACTTCGTGGGGATAATTTTCCAGGGACGTATCACTTTAGCGTGCTAAAATGCTAAATTCCTAAAACATACCCCGAGGGTAGGAGTTAGGCACGACTAACCGACACCCTCCCCTCCCCACTTCACCAAGGTAAAGCGGTGAAGTAGTAAAGTGATAGAGTTTTAATTCTTTATCGTGGTAAAGTGGTGAAGTAAAAAAAGTTTTGAAAAAAATTAGAAAAAGGGGTTGACATCTAATTCCCCATATGGTATATTATAGGTGTCAAAGGGAGATACCCCAAAGGAAAGGAAGTAAAGGAAATGACAAACACTATTGAGATTATGAAGTCGGAAATCGCAAAGCGCAAAGCAACAGACAAGGGCGCAACGGGCAAGGCGTTTGAAGTAGCTATCCGCTACTACGCACAGCCACAAAGCAAACGGAACGGCGTTGTTACTCGGCAGTATGCCAGTTATGGCGATATGAGAAAGAAGGCAGGCGGACGCTGGATGAACATTGAAATCAAGACAGGGAGTGGAGAGCTGGCGGACGGATGTGCTACAGTCGATGAGATTTTCAAGGGTATGACGCACGTTGTTTACTGCCCAGAGGTTGACCTGGGTATCCCCGCTGAAAAGCAAGGTTTCGTATTCACTCGGGACGAGTTCATTGAGATGTTGAAAGGCTACCCTGGACGCGGGCAGTTGGTACGGATTAAGACCAACACACAGGGCGCAACAAAGGTAACACTTCAGAGCTTCCGCACCGCTGGACAGCCCAAGGCAAGCCAGCCCATCGCGGACTACCTCTGGGACTGCTGTTACAATCAGCCCACGGTGGAACAGTTCTTCGGGGAGGCGTAAGCCTCCTCGCCCCGAGAGGGATAGACCCTTTCTTCCTCAGCCGGTAGAAGTCCGGCTCTGACGAGCAAGAGCGAAAGGAAGAACATAGGGCTAAGCTACAACAAGCAACTAATAAGGCTAAAGCTAAGAAAGGAGAGGGATTACAATGAAGGTTATTATGGGTATGATGAGGGCTAAGACGGAAGAGGAATTTGACTACTGGTTCAATAGGCTTGATAAGGCTATTGAAAAGGTTCAGCCTTGGATTATTGGACTGGCGGTTGGATATTTTGGGATTCACTTCTTGGTGTTTCTTGTAAGGCTTTGGGGCTAAGAAAGGAGAAAGAGAAATGGCAAAGATTATCTATCAAGTTAGCGGTTGGGATGGGGACACTTTTGCTTACACTTCCAAAGAACGGGCATTGAAGGAATTAGAGCGGAGAGCGGGATTAGCAGATAGAGCAATTCTTGTTGAACGGTTTGAGGATGAAAGAGAGATATATCTCATCTATGAAGGTAGTTTCCATTTCTTCGGAGATGATAAGTTATATCTTACTTTGGAAACTGTTCCATTGTATGAATGAATGAAAGGGGAATAAGATTCCCCTCTCTAATTAGATGTACTACATCTAATTCCAAAGGATTGACAAAACGGTTTTCTTCTGTTATACTTTAGATACAGAAAAGGGAAAGGAAGAAAAAGAAAATGACGATTTATTTCGATATGGATGGAACGATTGCGAATCTTTACGGCGTGGAGAATTGGTTAGATTATTTGATGAACGAAAAAACCGTTCCTTATGATATTGCTTCTCCAATGGTAGATTTAGAAAAGTTGGCGGTAATTCTTGAGGAATTGCGCGCGGTGGGCGTAAGAATTGGTATTATTTCTTGGCTTTCTAAAAATTCTTCGGATTTCTACAAAAAGTTAGTTACAAAAGCAAAAAAGGAATGGTTAAAGAAAAATTTTCCCGTAACTTTTGACGAAACACATTTTGTAAAATATGGTACAAGAAAAGACTATGTAGCGAAAGATAAAGATGGAATTTTATTTGATGATGACGAAAGAGTTCGGGAAAAATGGCGCGGTTTGGCATTTAATCCAGAAAATTCCGATATTTTGGAAGTAGTCCAAAATCTAAAACTTGCGATTTCCTAAAAGTTCCTTTCCTTTCGAGATTGCCCCACTTTCAAAAAGATTGTGGGGCAATTTCAAAAAAATTTGAATTAGATGTAGAACATCTAATTCATTGGGTTGACTTTTTCCGAAAAATCGGTTATACTTTAGTTACAAAAAGGAAAGGAAGTAGAAAAGATGAAGAAGTTTTGGAAAGTTTTTGGAATTTTAGTCGGGTTGTATGTTGTTGGTTGTATTCTTATGTCGTGTTCCTATAATTCGGGAAACTTTGATGTTTTAGAACGTCGCGCGCCTTTTATGGTAGTTGAAACTTCAACCGCAACCATTGAGGGAGTGGAAGAAGATGGAAAATTGTATGCTTATGATGAAAATGGTTTTTATACGGCATATGATTCCCAAAATTTTTCGATTGGTGAAACCGTTCAATCAACTTTCATCTATAATCCTTTTTCAAACTATACGGACGATATTATTCTAAGATTTGACCAAAAAATTAAAGGGGAATAATTTCCCCTTTTTTCTAATTAGATGTAGTACATCTAATTCTAAGGGTTGCGCTTTCCCTAAATTATGCTATAATATAATTGTCAAGAGGGAAAGGGAACGAAAAAGAAAAGAAAAAAATCCCAAAAAAAAGAAAAAAAAGACTTGACACGAAGAACCGAAAGTGATATAATAAAGATGTCAAAGGGAGACAGGAACTCCCTAAGATATAAAAAAGGGTGGCGACCAACGCCAAAGCCGAAAGGCAAGAAAGGAAACCATTATGACGAACCGTGAATTTTACAACGCAATCATCGAAGGGGCTATGACCGAGGAAATCAAGGCGCCCGCCGTAGCCGAAATTGAGAAGCTGGATAAGCGCAACGCAAGCCGTTCCTCTAAGCCGACCAAGACGCAGCTTGAGAATGAACCGATTAAGGAGAAGATTCTGGAGCTGTTGGACGGCAAGGAAGCTACTACCGCAAGCGTGATTGCCGAGGGGCTGGAAATTTCTGTCCAGAAAGCGTCTGCCCTTTGCCGCCAGATGGTAGAGGCTGGAAAACTCAAGGTTGAGGAAATCAAGGTTCCGAAGAAAGGTAAGCAGAAAGCATACTCCATCATTGGGTAAGCGAAAAGGGGAACGAAAGTTCCCCTTTCCTTTTTCTTTGAATTAGATGTATAACATCTAATTATGAGGTATTGACTTTTAGTCGGTTTGTGGTATAATAAAATTACAAAAAGGAAAGGAGAAGAAAAATGAATAAAACATTACTTGAAAAAGTTAAGGAAGTTATTGAAGGATTAGACAAAATGGTTGATGAATTGGACGAAAGAAGGAATGAATTAAGAAAAGAGTATAAAAAATTTTATGACGAAACGATTAGACTTGAAGATATACTAGATAATGAAACTTTTGAAGATGAAACGAGAAGAAGAAAACTCGCAAGCGAACTTGATATTGTTGATGATAAAGCGATTGATACCGCGAATAAACTTGATGAATTATATGATTATAGAGAAAGTTTATGGGACGCATCTCTCTATCTAAAAGAAGCAAAAGAAACATTGGAAACTATACAGGGAGATTGATTCTCCCCAGTTAGATGTACAACATCTAATTCAAAGACTTGACTTTTTCCTCGCCCTCCCTTATAATAAAGATACAAAGAAAGGAACGGAGGAATTAAAAAATGGATTGGGTAAATGTAGGATTATTCTTTGGGTTACAGTTGGTGAATGTTGTTCTTTCTACTATGAGAAGTATTCTAACGGTCAAGGCAAGCAAACACGTTGCCGCAATTATGAACGCAATTTCATATACGTTTTATAGTGCGGTTGTAAAACTTATTACTTCTCAAGATATGTATGTAGTTTGCGCCGTTACCTTTGTAACTAATATTATTGGCGTGTATATTGCTAACTGGGTTCTTGAAAAGGCAAAAAGAGATAAACTTTGGAGAATTTCCGCAACGGTAAAAGGACAGAAAAAAGTTGGTGCAATGGGGAAATCTCTTGAAGAATATAACATCGGTTATAATGTTACCCCGTGTGAAGATTGCGAAGATAAATTCATTTTTGATATTTTTAGTTACTCACAGGGTGAAAGCGTTTTGATTAAGGAAGTTTTGACAAATTATAAAGTGAAATATTGTGTTATGGAAATTTCTAAAAAATTGTAAGATAGAGGACGGCGCGATTTGCGCCGTCTTTCTTTTTCCCGAAAATTAGATGTTACACATCTAATTAAATGGGTTGATTTTTCTGAAAAATATAATATAATAAAGACGCAAAGGGAAAGGAAGTGGAGAGTATGAAAAATATTTGGAAAGAAAAAAGTTGACAAAATAAAAATTTTCTGGTATAATATAAATACAGAATAAGGAAAGGAGATTTCTAAAATGGCAAAATCTAACAAGGCATTGTGTGACGAACTGCGCGCGGAGTGGAAAAAGAAGATTTTTGGGTTTGTAGAAAGTTTGGGTGAGGAAGTCTTTGAGGTAGGAACAAACGAAATTGCTTTCCCGACTACCGATAGCGATAGGAACGAAAGGAGTATTGTTATCACTATCAAAGTTCCGACTGGCGCGAACAAAGGAACCGAACCGTATGATGTGTATGAAATGGCAGAAGATTTCAAGATGAAGCAAGAAGCGAAAAAGGAAGCAAAAGCGAAACGGGAAGAAGAAAAGAAAAAGAAGATTGCCCGCGACACCGAATACAGGAAGAAGCAAGCCGAAGCAAAAGCGAAACGAGAGAAAGGAGAAACGGAGTAAAAGAAAAGGGAGAATTTTCTCCCTTTTTTAGTTAGATGTATTACATCTAATTAAAAGTAGTTGACAAATTTAGAAATCGGTGTTATACTAATTTCAGAAAGAAAGCGAAAGGAGAAAAAAATGAAATACTATGTAGAAATTGAAGCAAAAACGGGTTATGAGGTTGAAGCAGAAAACGAAGAAGAAGCAAAAGAAATTGCTTTTATCTATTTTGAGCAATATATGCCTAAAGTAATTGTAGAACAAATTGATGAAGGATAGTATCTACTATCCTTTTTAATTAGATGTTATACATCTAATTAAAAGTAGTTGACTTTCTTCTTTTCTTGTGTTATACTTGTATCACAAGGAAGGGAAAGGAAAGGTAATTAAAAATGAAGATTGACGGACGCAAGGACTACTATTTGACTATCGACACGGAAACGGCGAACGGTTTGGATGACCCGATTGTTTACGATTTAGGCGGTTGTATTCACGACAAAAAAGGGAACGTGATGGAAACTTTTTCTTTCGTGATTTATGAAGTTTTCGTAGGTATGCGCGACTTGATGGAAACAGCATACTATGCGAAAAAAATTCCGAACTATGAACGCGACTTGAAAGACGGAAAGCGGAAAATGGTTCGTTACAATACGGCGCGCAAGTATATTTCTGATTTGTGTAAAAAGTATAATGTAAAGGCGATTATTGCCCACAATATGCGATTTGATTATCGTTCTACCAATATGACACAGCGGTTTTTGACTTGTTCTAAATATCGTTATTTTCTTCCGTATGGTATCCCCGTTTGGGATACTTTGAAGATGGCGCAAGATACCGTTTGTAAACAAAAAACGTATATGCGTTGGTGTAAAGAAAAAGGGTATATGACAAAGAACGGACAAGTTAGAGCAACAGCGGAAATTCTTTTCCGGTATATGATAGGAGATGAAAATTTTATTGAAAGTCATACAGGGTTAGAGGACGTTCTAATTGAAAAAGAAATTTTCGCTTGGTGTATGCGACAACATAAAAAAATGCGCCGTTCTCCTTGGGAGAAGTTGCCCGCATAAGGGCAATTTTTCTTTTTCGGAATTAGATGTATTACATCTAATTCAAGGACTTGAAAAACTTTAAAGAGTATGTTATACTTATATCATCAAAAGGAAGGGGGATTCAAATTATGACTAGGTTTTTCGCAAAAGATATGGCAATGATTTCTAATGACCGCAAGGTGGAGCGGAACAACAACACCAAAGAATTGGCTTCCCTTTATCTGAATCTGGCTTACTTCTATATCAAGGAATCAGCCGAGAAAGGTTGGGTTAAATGTGGGGTTTATCTTCCCGCGCGGGTTCAAGAAATTGCAGTAAGTTCTCTTACTCTTTATGGGTATGAGGTATTGAAGTGGGAACATCGTCCTAATTGGTTTATTGTGAGTTGGGAGAAATAGAACGGAGGGAGACAGTTTGTCTCCCTTTTTTTAATTAGATGTTAAACATCTAATTCTTTTATTGACAAGGTTTTATCTATATGGTATAATTAGTTTGTAATTAAGGAAAAGGAAAGGAATTGGTAACAATGAAATTGATTTACGAGGGTAAAAAGTATAGGATTTTCTCAAAGGTAAGAGTGCCACAAAAGAAAGGGCAATATGTTTACTTTCTCCGTATTGGAGATAAGAAAAACCGTTTTTATAAAATTGGAACTACTGATGATATAATGCGCCGAATGAAAGAACATTACGCCAAGTATAAAGAAGAAATCTATATTCTTTGGATTTCTCCAAACTATTCTAAATATACTACTTTAAGAATAGAAGATAGACAAAAGGATTATTGGAAAACTTTAGAGGGATTTACTCACGTTCCAAATGATAGATTTTATTTTCCTGAATGGATTACTTCTATTACTATAAAAGTAAAAAAAGAATATAAAATTGATTTAGAGTGATGGAGAGGGCGCAAGCCCTTTCTTGAATTAGATGTATAACATCTAATTCTTTCTCTTGCTTTTTTGGGGAAGATGGTTTATAATAAAGACACTAAGAGAGGAAAGGAAGCGGGAAAATGAAACTGGCTAATGCGAATGAAATTCGGGCAAAAGTGTTGGAAGGAATTATGGCTTACTTTGTGGAAGCGGACGAGGACTGTGGACAGATTGCGTCTAATAGTTTTAACTTCCCAATCGTTGCCGAAGATGGGGAAGAAGGTTGGGTTGAAATCGTGGTGAAGATTCCGAAAGAAGATGATGGATACGGCAAGCGAGAGGAATACGAGATGAAGAAGAAAGAAAAGGAGGAAAAGAAGAAGGCGCAAGCCGAAGCAAAACGGAAGAAGATTGAACGGGACAAAGCGATGAGGGAAGCGAAGAAGAAAGCGAAGGAGGAAAAAGAAACCGAATAAATAAAAAAGAGGGCGATTGCCCTCTTTCTTTTTTTCTTTTTTGGAATTAGATGTTATACATCTAAAATAAAAAGTTGATTTTTTTATTATTTTATATTATACTTATTATAGAAAAAGGAAAGGAGCAAATAAACTATGAAAAATTCTGGAATTATTCGCCGTATTGATGATTTGGGAAGGATTGTTATCCCAAAAGAAATCCGCCGTAATTTACGAGTAAAAGAGGGGACGCCTATTGAAATTGCGGTAGACGGAAACGGGAACATTATTCTTACGCCATACTTGACAAAAGCTGAGAAGCTGAACAGGTGGATGGACACAGTGCTAACTACTATGGATAGGGATTTGGACGAAGTTGAATTTTATTTTCATGGTAGTGCAATCGTTTGTATACGTAAAGAAGGTTATCAGTTTTTTTCGGAAGGTGTTGGTATTGCGGTCTGTTCTCCAAATGATGATTATAACGAAAACATCGGCAAGTGTATTGCATATTGTCGTGCCGCAAATATTCCAATTCCAGATTTTATTTTTGAAGATTAAGATAGTGGGGACTTTGTCCCCATTTTCTTACCACGGATTTAGACGTATCACGTCTAAACTTTTTTCAAAAAAGTGTTGACTTTTTCTTTTCGTTGTGGTATAATAAAGTCAAGATAAGGAAAGGAGAAACACAAATGAGATTAGAAACTACCGTAAGAACTATTATCACAGAAAAAGAATGGGACACTTTAACTGCCGCAAAGGTTACATTAGCACAACTCTTTAATTTGTTACGAGATTATGAAGCAGAAGCAATCTCAATTAAAAATGCCATTATCAGTCTTGAAGTAGTTATGGATGATATTATTGATGACTATGAGTAATAAAAGTGCCGAGTAAGAGGGGGGATTCCCCTTCTTTTTTTTTGTTAAATATTTAGATGTATGACATCTAATTCCATTTTTTTTCAAATTTTCAAATCTTTCAAATTTTCTTAACTTCGCGCCGGCGCAAATTTCCGTGGAAGTCAAATTTCAAAAAAGCTACAAACCAGCTACAAAAGCTGGAACCTGCGCCTACCAGCTGGAAAATCAAATTTTCACACAGAAAAAAGCTGGAAAAAGCTAGAAGCTCTTATTCTTATTCTTCCCCTTTTAGTATACCACAAATTTAAAAATATTTCAAATAAAAAAAGCTCAAAATTTAAAACTATAAAAAATTGAAAAAGAAAGAAAATTTAGCTATACTATATATAGAAAGTGAGGGAGAAAGTAAGTCCCCTCCGTTCTAAAAAAAATCTAACTGGCGCCGACTGCCTCAAGTCGGAGAAAGAGGTAAATTATGACAAAGCGCGATTTTATGACGATGGTAATGAATGGCGAGATGACCGACGAGATGAAGGACTTTGCTCGTGCGGAGATTGAGAAGCTGGATGCGACGTTGGAGAAGCGCAAGAACACCATCTCCAAGAAGGCTTTGGAGAACATTCCTTTGATGGATCGCATCTACAACGAGATTTTGTGCGAAGAGGCTAAGACGGCTACGGATGTGGCGGAAGTAATGGAAATCTCGGTCCAGAAAGCAAGTTCTCTTCTTCGTAAGATGGTAGAGGATGGGCGCGCAACTAAGACCGAAGTTAAGATTCCGAAGAAGGGCGTCCAGAAGGGTTACACGAAGAACTTCGTAACCGAATAACGTATACGTTATACTTATACGTATACTTATAAGAGGGCTACTAAGCCCTCTTATTTTTTATATATTATTAAAATTTGATATGCGTCGAAATTTGGGACAGGCACCATTTATAATACATCAGCACCATTTATAATACATCAGCACCATTTATAATACATCAGTACCATTTATAATACATCGGTACATTTTATAGCCTTTTCTACTATATCGACCCAATTTCTACTCTATTGGCTTCCTAAAGCTTTAACTGCCCGCTTCGGAAAGAAAACGGCTCAGCCCTCGTCAAGATTTCGCTATTCCCTCTTTTTATCCGCTCAAAAGATACGTCCCAATTAAACGTATACGTTATACTTATACGTCTTTCGTTTCATTTTTCTCCAACGCCTTTCGTTTTTCATTCCCGACACCCTTCGGTCCTCTCCTCTTCCATCTTTCCCCCTTTTTTTTCTCCCCTTATATATAATTAAAACGTATACGTTTAACGTATACGTTCTCCCCTCTCCCCTTACTTATACATTTCTCGCTCTCTATACTTATACGTTTAACGTATATGGTCGCTCGCGCTTACGCTTCGCGTAATCGCTTCGCTCCACTCAATTTTCCTTCTCTCTCTTATATATACTTATTATACGTATACATATATATACTTATATACGTAGTAGTATACGTATACATATACTTATAAGTTTCCTTATACGTTCTAACGTAAACTTTTCTTTCAATTCCTCCAAATTTTTCGGAAAATTCCACGGTTCCAAAATTTCTGGAAAATATTTTTAGAAAATTTTTTAGAAAATTCTATCTAAATAAAAAAATTCTGGAAAATATTACTCAACATTTTCCAGAAAATAATTCACTTCGCGCGAGTTCCATTAAATTATATAAATCGTATTCCAGTTGTAGTATCGCGAGTTACACGAGTCATTTTATTCCCTCTAACTTATATATCCCCTTATAAAAATCTGGATAAAATTACATATAAACATAAACAAAAGATAAATGAACATCCTATCCTGATGTTCTTGGCGCCCTCTCCTAAACAACATATAACTCCTAAACCATAACGCCAACATCACAACCCAACAAACCAAACAAATCCACCAAATTATATTAGCCATTTCTCCCTCCTTTTAATATTCTTCTTCTGAAAATTGAGTTCCAAATTCTCGCCTCAACCAATTCACCGAAATATAACCATCTTCACACCCTGGCTCATCTATTGTAAGAAGAATTTGGTCGTATTCGGCGCGCTTCAATACATCAATCATATCCATTAGAACTTCAAAATTATTAGTAGCGAAACTATTCATTACCAAATCCACCCTTCTTCTACTTCATCAATTACTTCTTCATCAAGGCAAATAAACGGGCTATCTCCAATCATCTTCAGCATATGAAACGCGACAAAATCATTTCCAAAATATTTTTCTACTTCTTCAATTACTCGTGTGAGAGATTCAGCACAAACAATACCGGTTTCAAACTTAGTTTCTCCTTCAATATCAAGCTCAATCTTATAACGATAAATATTCATTCTCTTTTTTTCCTTTCCTACTTTCTATATATAGTATAACAAAAATTTTAAAAAAATCAAATTAAAAAAAAGAGATTAGACTTTTCTAATCTCTTTTCTATCTTAGCTACCGACTACTAAAGTTCCCGTAATTTTCTTTCCATCTACATAAGCAGTTTTACCACTTACAATATCGCCCGCGGTTGCGGTCGCATCACTTGTATCAAGGTTATCAGAGGACATTAACTTATCAAGCATAGGCCCAAGAACCGCAAGATTTACCGAGTTGCTCTGGTTAGCAACCCACTCCATTATAATTTCTTTTTGAGTTTTCTCCGCCATTGGAATCACCTCCTCTTATCTAAGTAAAAAATCTTTTTAATCAGTTTGTGAAAATTATCCTGGCATACCTTCTTTTAATTCATTAAACTTAAAATCTAATCCATAAAGCGTTTCTTCTGTATAGTAACTAAGACAATCTTCATTAGAGCAACGATACGGAATCTTATTTTTAATTTCCATATTCTCTAAATCGAAAACTGGAATATAGAATAACTCTGTTTCCAGTTTTAATTCTCCTCCACACTTAGGACAAACCATTCTTATCACCTACTTCAATTTCATTCAACAAAGCTTCTAAGGAGAGATAAGCTTCTCTTAATCCAGCTTTATCATCAAGATAAATATTCGCATAGGGTTTTGCGGTTTCTCTTGTATAGCCATAATGGGAATATAATCTTAATGTTTCTGGCGGATTTTCATTTACAGCGTCACAAGGAATATCGTTCTTTACAATATAACGATAAACTTTTAGAATATCTATATTAGCTGTATAGCAAATAAAAGTAGCATAAGGTCGCCATCTCTTTAAAAGGTTCTGGACTTCTTCAGCGCCATCCCGATTAATCTTGCCGCTTGGATGAACAGTATTGTCAAAATCATAGGCGATTATAAGCCTACCATTCTTCTCAAAAGCTCGGCGCAATTCATTTAGAAGTTCTCCATCATTTAAAAACTTATGTTTCATTTCTTCACCTTTCTTTTATTTAATTGTCTCTTCCGCAAAGCCATCAGGAGTAGAGTAAAAAACCTTTCTAATACCCAAATCCTTCAAGAGAGCCATA
>OFMM01000686.1_pt1 | contig 20631 bp, 8 predicted proteins | sample 1541811 | NCBI WGS metagenome assembly OFMM01 (sample SAMN04209246, study PRJEB22552) | human gut metagenome | biome: gut; material: feces | host: Homo sapiens | place: USA: Oklahoma
GATCATGAAGGACGTGGCCTCCAGCCAGTACGGCGGCCAGACCGCCAACCGTGCCGACGAGCACCTCGCCGCCTACGCGAAGAAGGACTACGAGAAGTTCCTCGAAGAGGCCCGCGAGACCATCCCCGACGGCATGCCGGTGGAGTTCGCCCGTCGTCAGGTCGAGAACGCCAAGGCCAACGAGCCCGCCAAGCTGCACTTCGGCTCCCGCGAGCCGCTGCCCATGGACACGCCGTTCCACACCGACGTCGACGAGCTGGAGCAGGAGCGTGAGATCCTCGCCAAGGTCCGCACGCGCAAGTCCATCTACGACGCCATGCAAACGATGGAGTACCAGATCAACTCCAACCGCGTCTCCAACGGCCAGACCCCGTTCGTCACCGTCGGCTTCGGCCTGGGCACCGACTGGTTCGCCCGCGAGGTGCAGCGCGCGATCCTGCTCAACCGCATCCGCGGCCTCGGCAAGGATCACCACACCGCAATCTTCCCGAAGCTCGTGTTCACCGTGCGCCACGGCGTGAACGCCGACCCCGGCGACCCGAACTACGACCTGAAGCAGCTCGCCCTGGAATGCGCCACCAAGCGCATGTACCCGGACGTCGTGTTCTACGAGAACATCGTCAAGATCACCGGCTCCTTCAAGGCGCCGATGGGCTGCCGCTCCTTCCTGCAGGGCTGGATCAACCCCGAGACCGGCAAGGACGAGGAGGATGGCCGCATGAACCTCGGCGTCGTTTCCGTGAACGTGCCGCGCATCGCCATCGAATCCCACGGCAGCAAGGAGCGTTTCTGGAAGCTGTTCAACGAGCGCATGGAGGTCGCCCACCAGGCGCTGCAGTTCCGCATCATGCGCTGCAAGCAGGCCACCCCGGTCAACGCGCCCACCCTGTTCCGCTTCGGCGCCTTCGGCCGCCTCGGCGCGAGCGGCAACGTCGACACGCTGTTCAAGAACGAGCGCGCCACCGTGTCGCTCGGCTACATCGGCCTGGCCGAGGCCACCGCCGTCTTCTACGGCAAGGACTGGATCCGCGACCACGGCTGGGACCCACAGGGCAAGGAGTTCGCGCTGTCGATCGTCAAGCGCATGAGCGAACTGTGCAAGCAGTGGAGCAAGGCCGAAGGCTACCATTACTCCGTGTACTCCACACCGGCCGAATCCCTCACCGACCGCTTCAACCGCATGGACCGCGAGAAGTTCGGCCGCATCGAGGGCGTCACCGACCACGACTTCTACACCAACTCCTTCCACTACCCGGTGTGGCTGCAGCCCACCCCGATGGAGAAGCTCAACTACGAGAAGGACTTCCCATACTTTGCGTCCGGCGGCTTCATCAACTACTGCGAGTACCCGTGCCTGCAGGACAACCCGAAGGCGCTGGAGGCCGTGTGGGATTACGCCTACAACATCGGCATCGGCTACCTCGGCACAAACACGCCGATCGACCACTGCTTCGTGTGCGGCTTCCAGGGCGACTTCGAGCCGACCGACGAGGGCTTCAAGTGCCCTGAATGCGGCAACTGCGACCCTGACAAGTGCAACGTCACCAAGCGCACCTGCGGCTACCTCGGCAACCCGGTGCAGCGCCCGATGGTGCATGGCCGTCACGAGGAGATCTCCCACCGCGTCAAGCACATGAGCGGCGAGACCGGTCACGTGACGCTGGCGGACGGCTCCGAGCGCGAGTGGTTCGAAGAGGCCAAGTAACTGCCGGTACCGCGCGTTGTGCTGTCCGCGAGGGTCGCCGGTATATGTTGTCTGACACACTCAAGGCCGTTCGGCCAAGCTTACGGTCAGACAACATATACCGGCGACCCTCGCCCGTTGCGCGCAACGTTACGGTTGGACAGGGAGGATGATGATGGACAGGAAGTCGACGCTGCATGATTTCGCGGCCGGCGAGACCGGCCGCGGACCCGGAGTGCCGTCATCACTGACCAACAACCCCCGTTCCGGCCAGTGGGACGGGCGGCGCATGTCCAAGCGCATGATCGCCGACTACAAGACCTTCATCGTCACCGACGGCGAAGGCGTACGCAATTCGCTGTACGTCTCCGGCTGCCCGTTCCACTGCGTCGAATGCTTCAACTCGTCGATCTGGGATTTCCAGGCCGGCCACGAATACACGCAGAAGCTCGAAGACAAGATCGTCGACGACCTCAAGGCGCCGTGGATCCAGGGCATCACGTTCCTCGGCGGCGAACCCATGCTGAATACGCCCGTCCTGTTGCCGCTCGCCCGGCGCATCCGCGGCGAGTTCGGCCACGACAAAGACATCTGGTGCTGGACCGGCTACACGTGGGAGGAGCTGATGCGTCCCGGTGAGACGCCGGACAAGCTCGAACTGTTGCAGCTCATCGACATCCTCGTCGACGGCCGCTACCTCAAGGACCAGCACGACTCCCTCCTGCAGTTCCGCGGATCCAGAAACCAGCGCATCCTCGACGTGCCGCGTTCGCTGGCCGCCGGCAGGCCTGTCGTCTGGGCCAAGCTCCACGACCAGGAGCGCGACATCCCCGAAATGTACCTCAAGGATCGCGAGGCCGGCGAGGGCGCACAGGCATCGTGACGGCGCCGCCGGCCTTGCCATCCATCCAGTGGATTCGATGCCGTCGGCCTGATCGCGGCCATCCTGACAGTCTCGCCCGCCATCGGCATGGCCTTGCTTCTCCCCGCATTCATCTGGCCTTGCGTGAGTCCGCTATTCCATGTGATGATGCTCGGTTTCCGGGAAGGGTGCTCGCGCATACTGGGCACCGGATTGGGGTGGACGACTCTGTATATGCGCGGCATGCGGGACGGCGTGGTCGACGTTTTCGCGGGCAGCGGCGTGCCCGGTCCGCTGGAGGTCTCGGATACTGCGGCCGGGGTATGGCCCGCCGTCGTCACCATCATGGCCGCCATATCAGGGATTTGAGCGGGACTGGGGGCAATAGCACTAGTCCATAAGACCACCAGCCTGCTGGCATGCTCGGCTCACCCCCCGAATGCGCGATAATGGGGGTAACGCCGCAATCGTGGGGAAACCGTCGAGTTTCCGTTTTGCGTTTGTTAGCGAAATCACGCCATACGACGGCTCGTTAGGAGGGGTCTCGGACTACATTACATAAGGAAGTAGCGGGAAGTCCCGAAACGAAGACAGAGGTAACAGATGGTGGATACAGCGAATACCGCGGCCGAAAGCCACGATAGTAAGCCGTTGCGCGTGGGTCTGGATATCGGATCGACCACGGTCAAGGCCGTGGTGCTCGATCAGACCAATGCGCTCAATAACGTGCTGTTCTCCGACTACCGACGTCACCACGCCAACGTCCGCGCCACGGTGGCTGGACTGCTCAAGGACATCCATCAGACGCTCGTCGACCTCGGCCGCGGCGACGAGCCCATTCGTCTCGCCATCACCGGTTCCGGCGGCCTGACGCTCGCCGACAACCTGCACGTGCCGTTCATCCAGGAGGTCATCGCCGAGACCCGCGCGATCGACGAGGAATACCCGCAGGCCGACGTCATCATCGAGCTCGGCGGCGAGGACGCCAAGATCACGTACCTGAAGCCCACTCCCGAACAGCGCATGAACGGTTCGTGCGCGGGCGGCACCGGCGCATTCATCGACCAGATGGCCACGCTGCTCGACACCGACGCCTCCGGCCTCAACGATTACGCCAAGGACTACAAGACCCTGTACCCGATCGCGTCGCGTTGCGGCGTGTTCGCGAAGACCGACCTGCAGCCGCTGATCAACGACGGCGCCGCCAAGCCCGATCTGGCCGCGTCGATCTTCACCGCGGTGGCCACGCAGACCATCGCCGGCCTGGCTTCCGGACGCCCGATCCACGGCACGGTCATCTTCCTCGGCGGCCCGCTGTTCTTCATGTCCGAGCTGCGCGAGGCGTTCCACCGCGCGCTCGCCGGCAAGGTCGACGAGTTCATCGTGCCGACCGACGCCCACCTGTACGTCGCATACGGCTCCGCGCTGATCGCTGGGGAGCCGGATGGCATCGACGTCGACGGCGTGCATTTCGAGCCGCGCACCTGTGACGACATCATCGCCGCCCTCGACGGCCTGAAGAACCTGCCGGCGAACACGCCGACCATGCCCCCGCTGTTCTCCTCCGACCAGGAGCGCGAGGCGTTCAACGAGCGCCACCATCGCGAACACATCCACATCGGCACGCTCGAAGGCGCGAAAGGCCCGCACTTCCTCGGTATCGACGCGGGTTCGACCACCATCAAGGCGACGCTCGTCAACGACGACCGCGAGATCGTATGGTCCAGCTACGCCACCAACGAAGGCAGCCCGTTGACCGCCGCCATCAACATCGTCAAGAAGATCCAGTCCGAGCTGCCCGAAGGCGCGTGGATCGCCCGATCCTGCGCGACCGGCTACGGCGAGGGACTGATCACCACCGGCTTGCACCTGGACGAGGGCGTGGTCGAGACCATGGCGCACTACCGCGGCGCCGAAATGGTCAGCCCCGGCGTCACCGCTGTCATCGACATCGGTGGCCAGGACATGAAATACCTGGCCATCACCGACGGCGTCATCGACTCGATCGCCGTCAACGAGGCGTGCTCGTCCGGTTGCGGCTCGTTCCTGCAGACCTTCGCGCAGTCGATGGGTCTGACCATCCAGGAGTTCACCCAGGCGGCCCTCAACTCCGACCATCCGGTCGACCTCGGCTCGCGCTGCACGGTGTTCATGAACTCGTCCGTCAAGCAGGCACAGAAGGAAGGCGCGTCGATGGAGAACATCGCCGCCGGCCTGTGCTATTCGGTCGTGCGCAACGCGCTGTACAAGGTCATCAAGCTGCGTGACTCCGGTGAGCTCGGCGACACCGTCGTCGTGCAGGGCGGCACGTTCCTCAATGACGCCGTGCTGCGCGCCTTCGAGCTGCTCACCGAGCGCGAGGTGACCCGCCCGAACATCGCCGGTTTGATGGGCGCGTTCGGCGCCGCCCTGACCGCGCGCATGCATTACGAGGACGTGGCCGACGACGCGCACGACCACGACGCCGAAGTCTCCGAGGGCCAGTCCGCCGATATGGCCGGCAGCGACGATGTCAGCGCGGAGCAAGACCACGAGGTCGTCATCGACGGCGTGCACCACACGGCGTCCAACATCCTGTCCGGCGACGACCTCGACAACATGTCGATGACCTCCGAGCGCGACGTGTGCAAGCTGTGCCAGAACCACTGCAAGCTCACCATCACCACGTTCGCCGACGGCTCGCGCTACGTTACCGGCAACCGCTGCGAGCGCGGCGGCGACGCGAAGAAGAAGCGCTCCGACAGGCCGAACCTGTACGACTACAAGTACAAGCGCTGCTTCGCCTACCGCAGGCTCACCGACAAGAAGGCCACCCGCGGCGAGATCGGCATCCCTCGCGTGCTCAACATGTACGAGAACTACCCGTTCTGGTTCACGCTGCTCACCTCGCTCGGCTTCAAGGTGATGATCTCCGGCCGCAGCTCGCACGAGCTGTTCGAGACCGGCATCGAATCGATCGCCTCCGAGAACATCTGCTACCCGGCCAAGCTGGTGCACGGCCACATCAAGTGGCTGCTGGGCAAGGGCGTCAAGAACATCTTCTACCCGTGCGTGAGCTACGAGGACAACCTCGTGCCCAATACGGACAACCACTACAACTGCCCGGTCGTGGCCAACTACCCGGTGGTGATCGGCGCGAACATGCCCGAACTGCGCGAGGACGGCATCCGCTACATGCACCCGTACTTCAACCTCGCCAACCACGAGCTCATGGTCGACCGCATCGTCGAGGAGTTCGCGTGGGCGAACGTGAGCCGCGAGGAGGCCGAGACCGCGGTCAAGGCCGCGTACGCCGAGGACAAGATCTTCAAGAACGACGTGCAGGAGGAAGGTTTCAAGGCGCTCGCCTACATGAAGGAGCACAACTGCCGGGGCATCGTGCTCGCCGGGCGCCCGTACCACATCGACCCCGAGGTCAACCACGGCATCCCCGAGACGATCTGTGCGCTCGGCATGGTCGTGCTCTCGGAGGATTCGATCTGCGAACTGCAGCCGGGGGAGAACCTGCATCTGAGCGACTACCTGTCGGAAGGCGAGGAGGACCCGCGCAAGAAGAACGCGAACGGCTTCCGCCACGTCGGCGACCGCAAGGTGACCGTCTCCCGCATGCCGCTGCGCGTCACCAACCAGTGGGCCTACCATTCGCGGCTCTACGCGGCGGCGCATTTCGTGGCGTCCTACCCGGGTCTCGAACTCGTGCAGCTCAACTCCTTCGGCTGCGGCCTGGACGCCATCACCACCGATCAGGTGGCCGAGATCCTCGCCGACAAGGCCGACGTGTACACGCTGCTCAAGATCGATGAGGTGAGCAACCTCGGAGCGGCGAAGATCCGCCTGCGTTCGCTCAAGGCCGCCGTCGAGGAGCGCGAGGCCAACAAGCGGCGTCTGGCCGCACAGGCCCAGTCCCAATCCCGGCAGCAGGTGCTGCCGAACAAGCAGGACCAGCCGGTCGGCCCCAGTGCGGCCGAGCTTGCGGCGCAGCGTCAGGCCAAGGAGGAGCTCGCGGCCGCCGAGGTGCAGCTCAAGGCCGCCCAGGACCAGCTCGCCGCCGCGCAGGCCGCCGTCGAGGCCGCGGAGAAGCAGCAGAACGCCGCCGAGCAGCCGGCCCCGCATTCCACGGGCTTCCGCAAGACCGGATCCGAGGCGCCCACGCCCGGCCGTCAGGTCATGCTCGACACGGTGATGAAGAGCAACCCGCAGCTCACCAAGGCCGTCAAGGACGCCTCCCGCCGCGCGGCGCAGGCCGAGTCGCGGCTCGCCGCCACCTCGCCGAACGGCAAGTCCGCGAGGAAGGCCGCCAAGAAATCCGGCCACAACCCCGCGACCATGTCGAAGTACGCCAACAAGGTGCCGTTCGGCAAGTCGATGAAGAAGGACTACACGATCGTCGGCCCCCAGATGAGCCCGATCCACATGTCGCTGGTCGAGTCGGTCATCCGCTCCGGCGGATACAAGTTCGACATCCTCAAGACCGCGAGCCGCGAGGACGTCGAACTCGGCCTCAAGTACGTCAACAATGACGCCTGCTACCCGGCGATCATGGTCATCGGCCAGCTCGTCGACGCCATCGTCAAGGGCAAGTACGATCCCGACCATGTGGCGCTCGCCATCACGCAGACCGGCGGCATGTGCCGCGCGACGAACTACTTCGGCCTGATCCGCAAGGCGCTGATCGACGCCGGCTACCCGCAGGTGCCGGTCATCGCGCTGTCCACGCAGGGCTTCGAGGACAACCCGGGCTTCAAGGCCACGCCCACGCTGCTGCACCGCGCCATCAAGGCGCTGGTCGTCGGCGACCTGCTGCTCAAATGCCTGATGCGCGTGCGCCCGTACGAGGTCGAGAAGGGCAGCGCCGACAAGCTGTACCAGATGTGGGACACCATCGTGCGCGAGACCATCGAGCACCACGGCTTCTCCGATACCGCGAAGAAGAAGATCGGCAAGCATTACCTGCCGTACCAGACGCTGCTCAAGGAGATCGTCAAATCGTTCGACGCACTGCCGCTGCGCGACATCCCGCGCAAGGTGCGCGTCGGCGTCGTCGGCGAGATCCTCGTCAAGTACCATCCCGACGCGAACAACCACGTGGTCGACGTCATCGAATCGCAGGATTGCGAGGCCGTGGTCCCCGGCATCATGGAGTTCATGACCACGCGTCCGTACATCACCGACTGGAACGAGAAGAACCTCGGCATGGGCGGCAACAAGAAGCTGTACTCGCTCATGCGCTGGGGTCTCGACCGTTACCTCAACCCGGTGCGCGCGGCCATCGATCTGGCGCATGGCAAGTTCAGCCAGGACCTGCCGATGCCCGAGCTGGTCAAGAAGGCCTCCGAGGTGACCTCGGTGGGCGTGCAGGCCGGCGAGGGGTGGCTGCTGACTGCCGAGATCCTGGAGCTCATCGAGTCTGGCTGCCCGAATGTGATCTGCGCCCAGCCGTTCGCCTGCCTGCCCAACCATGTGACCGGCCGCGGCATGTTCGGCAAGATTCGCCGTCTGCACCCGGACGCGAACATCGTCTCCATCGACTATGATCCCGGCGCCTCACAGGCCAATCAGCTCAACCGCATCAAGCTGATGATCGCCGCGGCGAAGAAGAACCACCAGAAGCTGACCGCGGCCGACTGACGGATCAGCCTCGGCCCGGCGATCAGCCGACCAGGGTCGCCGCGTAGGCGTACAGCCTCTTCCATGGCAGGGTCGACACGTCTATCTTGTCGGCCTTGCTCTGAACCCTCTCGCGGTAGCGTTCCGTGCGCAGCGCCGTCTTCACATTGGCTTTCACATCGGCGAGCGGCGCCTTGCCCTCGACCCCGTCCACGGTCCAGTCGTGCGCGTCGTAATACTCCTGCACCTCGGTCTCGCTCGGGTTCATGCCCGGTTTCGTGGCGTCGTCGACGTAGTCGTTCTTCAGCGCGGTCATCTCGTAGTCGATGTATGAGGCGATGTCGTATTCGCTGCGTCCGTAGATGACCTGCCCCGCTTCACGTTTCTGCCGGTTGTTCGCGTTGAGGGTTTCCATGCGCTTGACGATGCCGGTGTACGAGTCGTCGTCGACCAGCCCGTACGAGACTGCGATCAGGTACGCCGCGTGACGGAAGCGCAGCGTGTCGATAGTCTGTTTCGTCAGCCATTCGACCGGCTTCTCTCCGCCGTATGAGGCGGTCCAGTCGGCGTCCCGGGCGTTGAGGTTGACGTCGTGCTTCTGCTTGAAATAGCTGACGGCGGCGGTGCGCTGCGACGACCACGCCTGGGTGAATTCGGCCTGCGTGATGGTGGTGTCGCCGAAGGAGAATTTCGGGAAGGCCTGCGTCGCGTTGGCTTGCGCATCGTCCGTCTTTGACGAGTCGGGGCTCGCCGTGAGCGAACGGACGAGAAAGACGGTGCCGACGATGGCCGCAATCAGCAGGACGGCCGCGACGACGATGATCGCGCGGGTTCTCGTATTGGTTTTCGTCCCCATCTTCGCGGCGTCACGGCCGCTCCCGTCCGTTGCCTTGCTGGGAGAGCCTGATCCGCATTTTCGTGACTGCTTCATGCCGTCATGATACGCGACGGACATGATTGCGGGGTGTCGCCCGCATTGCGCAGGAACGCCCCCACAATCATGTCCGTCGGTCGTCGCCTTGGATTCCGGTTATTCCTGGAATACGTCCGGATGCTTCGGATCGCCGGGCTCGTCGGCCAACAGGCCCTCCAATCCCAGGAACTCCTTCCAGAATTCGAGCGGCTGGCCATACGGCGCCGATTGCGCGCCGCGCGCCTGCAGGTTCGCCTTCGCCTCGAACACGTCCTCTTCGCGGATATCCTCGAAGTAGCTTTCCAACCGCTCCCTGTTCTCCGGCACGTAGAACAGGGACGCGATGATCTCCGTCAGCCGCTCGGCGCGCTCGATCGGCAGCGAATCCCAATGCCGCAGCTCGATGAAGTTCTTCATACGCACGTCGTTGAAATGCGTGGAGATGATGTGGTTGATCTCGTACGGGTTGAGCTCGCGGTCGGGATACACCTCTCCGGCGTTCTCATAGAACGCCGGGTGATGCAGCTCCTTGCCGCTCAGGCTCCTGGCCTCCGGCGTATGCGTCAGATCGGCGAACATCAGCGGCGTGGACAGCACGTCGATGGCGTACTCCTCCCAGCCGAACCGCTTGTCGAACAGTCCGGGAATCACGTTCGTGCGCTGGGGGTCGAGATAGTCCCACATGCGCTGGCGCAGCAGGGGCCACGGGTTCGGCGCGCCCTCGAAATACGGCGTATTGCGGAAGTACCAGGCGAGGATCGGCCCGATGATGGTGCCCAGACGCAGCTTGTCGATGGAATCCTGCTCGTCGACGTAGTCGATGCTCACCTGCGTGGAGGCCGAGCACCGCATCATGCACGGGCCGAACTGGCCTACCCGCCCCAGGTAGTGGGTCATGGCGTCGTAACGGTCCTTCGGGTTGACCTTGACGTCGGCGAAGCCCGACTTGGGCTGGTAGCCGTAATTGACCAGACGGAAGCCCAGCTCGTCCAGCACGGGATCGATGTCACGCCGGAAGGAACGATACAGCGTCAGCAGTTCCTGCGGCGTCTTGAGGATGCCCAGCGAGCACTCCACCTGACCGCCGGGCTCCAGCGACACGGCGATGCCTTCGCGCCCGAGTCCGACCAGATGGCCGTTCTCCCAGTACTCCTTTTCCTTGTCATAGTACGGCGCAATGCGCTTGAGCAGCGTTTCGACGCCGTTCTCCTCGTAGTAGCTGACGGCGGTGTCGTCGCCGTTGTGCACCGGAAGATGTTCGATCTCCACGCCGAAACCGCCCGTGCCGCGTTTGGAACGGCCTTCCTCGAAGAATCGCAGCAGACTGTCGATGTGCTTGGGATTCGGCTTGGCGAGCAGATGCGCGTAACTGATTCTCGGTGTCGTCATGGGGCATATCGTACCTGCAGATTCCATCGGCCACAGCGGTGCCGTTATACAAAGAATCGATAGCCGGTTTGCGTCCGAATGCTGGACATTGCGACTGATTTCCCGGGTTCCGTTCAGGGGGTACAAGGGTGACGTTATGACAGTTAACGAAATGCCGAATACGCCATAGCCCCATTGCCGTAGCCTATGGGTACCGCTATACTTGTGAACTTGTAAAGTCTCTTTACATATTGGTGGTGTGGCGAGTCTGTGAATGACCCCGGAAGGGGGCATCGTCATGGATGACCGGATCGCCGACATGTCCCCCCCGCAACGAGGAGGGGAACGGAGACTCTCCAATAACAGTAAGGACAACGATGAAACCTCATGTAGGATCACGGATGATCGCAGCAGCGGTCGCTATGGGGACGGCGTTCGCGTTGATCGCGCCGTCTTCGGCGCTCGCGGCCGATGCGACGCCAGCGGCGGCGTCGACCGGAACGACATATTACGTGTCATCGACGCATGGCGATGACGGCAACGCCGGCACCGATCAGGGCCATCCCTGGAAGACGCTGGACAAGGTCAACGCCATCGCGACCGACCTTAAGCCGGGCGACTCCGTGCTGCTGGAGCGTGGCTCCACGTTCCAGGACCAGTATCTGCACATCAAGGACACGTCGGGAACCGCCGACGCGCCCATCACCATCGCCGATTACGGCGACGCCTCCGCCAAGCCGGTCATCGCGGCGAACGGCGTCAAGGGCAGCCGGTGGTACCAGAACTACCGTGCGTCGGTCGGCAACCACCAGAACAAGGGCACCGTCTCCTCGGCCATCCTGCTCAAGGACGTGTCGTACATCACGGTGAAGAACCTGGAGATCACCAATGACGACCCCGACGTCTACGACCCGATCGACACGTGGAAGTGGACCGACACGGCCGATTCGGATGGCACCAAGCTCGACCGCTCGGCCGACCGCATGGACCGCACCGGCGTGGCCGGCATCGCGGAGAACGGCACAACGATGAGCCATGTCACGCTTGAGGGCCTGAACATCCACGACGTGGACGGCAACATCTACAACAAGCACATGGCCAACGGCGGCATCTACTTCATGGCTCACTACGCCCGCGAGAACAAGAACGCCGCGGACAACACGTGGCTGCAGAACCACATCTCGCGCTTCGACCACATCACCATCAAGAACAACATCGTCAAGGACGTGGACCGCTGGGGCATCGCCGTGGGCTACACCGCGTACCTCAACTTCATCGACGCGGCGTGGGGCGACGGCAGCATCGACGACGACCTGATCGCCAAGTACGGCCAGACCAACGTGACCATCGAGAACAACTACGTCAAGGGTGCGGGCGGCGACGCCATCACCCTCATGTACTGCGACCGTCCGGTCATCCAGTACAACGTGGGCGACAGCGTCTCGAAGCACATGAACGACGTCGACTACCCGCATGACCGCGAGCACGGCGGCAGGTACGGCGGCTGGGTCGCGGCGGGCATCTGGCCCTGGCGCTGCAAGGACCCGATCTTCCAGTACAACGAGATGTACAACAACCTCAACTCCGAGCACGGCAACGGCGACGGCCAGGCGTGGGACGCCGATTACGGCGACGGCACGCTGTACCAGTACAACTACTCGTACGGCAACTCGTTCGCCTCGCTGATGATCTGCAACCAGTACGCCATCAACACGACGTTCCGCTACAACATCTCGCAGAACGACCGCCGCGGCGTGTTCGACCTGCCGAGCAACGGTCCGGGCAACCACATCTACAACAACACCGTCTACATCGGTAAGGACAGCGCGGTGCTGACCGGCCGATCCAACAGCCAGGCGAAGTTCGAGAACAACATCTTCATCAACGCGACCGACACCAAGAAGACCGAGACGTGGAACCGCGGCAACCAGCACGGCGGCCAGACGTACGACAAGAACATGTACGTCAATTACGCGAACAGGCCCGCCTCCGATTCCAACGCCGTCGAGGTCGCCGATGTGAAGACCGTGCTGGCCAATGCCGGACACGCGCCGAGCGCGCCGAAGGCCGACGGTTCGGTCTATGGCCGTTCCGGCAGCGAGTTCGACGGATACAAGCCCGTTGACGGCTCCCCGGCCATCAATGCCGGCAAGGTCATCTCCGACATGAACGACTACGCGGTCACGAACGACTTCTTCGGCAACACCATCAAGGGAACCCCGGACCTGGGTGCCGTCGAAAGCAACGTGCTCTCCGTCTCCGGCAAGGTCAACGCGTACGAGACCGCCACGGTCGGCGGCTCCAAGGTCGTCTACGTGCCGTTCACCGCGAAGAACCCGACCACAGTCAAGCAGCTTCGCGCGGGCCTGACGGTCGGTGACGGATCAGTCGCCAACGTGTACCGCGGCGGCAACAAGCTGGCGGCCGACGCGGCGATCCAGTCCGACGACGTGCTGCGCTTCGAGGTCGAAGGCACTTCAAACACGCCGATCGAATACACCATCGCTCAGAAGAACGCCTGGAACTGGGTCGACTGGTTCAAGACCGCCACGGGCGTGGTCTGGAACTCCCAGAAGCAGAATGGCGCCGACGGTGACTGGACGGACATCACGACGTTCTCCACCGAGTACCCGATGTCGAAGTACAACGAGTACTACGGCGCGGGACTCACCGGCAACCTGTCGGACCTGCCGGCGGTGGGAGCTGACCGCCCCGGGCGTCAGGGCCTGTTGGTCGACGACCCGGGTGCGGCCGGCGGCACCGCCATCGTGTGGAAGGCCCCGAAGGCCGGCACCGTGAAGGTCACACTCGGCCGCGACAACGAGCCGCAGCGGCGCAACGCCAACGCTTCGGGCACGGTGACGCTCGCACTGACCAAGAACGGCGAGACGCTGTGCACCGCAGACATCTCCACCGCGCAGACCAAGAACGACGACTTCGTCAATTGCCTGAAATCGGATAAGGGCACGGTGCAGGTGAACGCCGGCGACGTGATTCGCATCGCGGCGACCGCGGCCAGTGACGCGGCCGCTCCGGACCTGTACGTCTCGCCGGTCGTCACCTATCAGGATGTGGCACCCGTCGAGTCCCAGACGGCGCAGTATGCTGCCTCCTACGACGCGGTGAGCGCCAAGGTCGGCACCAAGGCCACCGCTACGGTGAAGTTCACGAAGGGCGGCGCCGCCGCCACCCCGACCGGCGTCAAGTCCTACGCGCTGAAGACCGCGGTCGACGGCGTGGCCGTGGACGCCGCGACCGGCGCGGTCACCTACACGCCTGGCGCCGATGCGTACGGCACCACCAAGACCGCGACCGTGGTCGTCACCTACTCGGATAACACCACCGACGAGGCGACCGTCACCTTCAACGTCGAGAAGTCCAACGCGCAGAAGTACAACGTGCTGTACCCGGCCGTGTCCGGCGGCGCGGGCGTCGCGCTCAAGCGCACGCCCAAGTTCACGCTCAAGGCGGACAGCGCCGCGGCGTCCATCCCCGCCGGCACCAAGTTCGCGCTCGGCACGGGCGCCCCGGCCGGCGCGTCCGTGAACGCCGCCACCGGTGAGGTCACGCTGACCAGCACCCAGGCCGGCACCATCACCGTGCCGGTGACGGTCACCTTCTCCGACACCAACGAGTCCATCGAGGCGACGGCCACGTTCACCGTGACCGCTCCGGCGGCGCTCGGCACCTCCAAGCTGGAGACCGGCACCGCGAACGGCGCGAACGTCATCTATGTGCCGTTCACCGCGAAGACCCCGACCACCGTCGCCGATCTGCTGGCCCTGGTGACCGCCGAGCCGGATTCGGCCCTCAAGGCCGTGTACCGTGACGGCACCAAGCTGGAGGACGCCGCGGCAGTAAAGGCCGGCGACGTGCTGCGCTTCTACGCCGACGGCTCCACCTTCACCGCCGACTACACGGTCGTGCAGAAGAACGCCTGGAACTGGGTCGACGACTTCAAGACCGACTCTCAGGGCCCGATCTGGACGTCGCAGCGTCAGGTGTCCGGCAAATGGCAGACGATTACCGATTTCGGTTCCGATGTGTACCCGCAGACGTACTACGACAAGTACTACGGCGTCGGTGTGGACTATCAGAACAAGAACCTTCCGACCAACCGCAGCGCCATTCACGGCCTGATCGCCGACAATCCGGGTGATTCCGCGGCGACGGCGATGGCCTGGACCGCGCCGAAGGCCGGTTCCGTGAAGGTCACGCTGGACAAGGTGACCGGAGCGCACGTCGAGCCGTACATCCGTCAGTCGGGCAGCAACGGCAAGGATGTGGTCCTGAAGCTGCTGAAGAACGACGAGGTGATCTGCTCCGCGACGATGACCGATTCCTTCGCGACGGCGACCGGGTTCAACGAATGCCTGGCATCCGCCAAGGGCACGGTCAAGGTCGCGGTCGGCGATGTGCTGCGCTTCTCGGTGGATGCCGCGACCGGCACCTCCAAGTCGTCGATCCACATCAGCCCGGTCATCACCTACACGGATGCCGATGAGCCTTCGCCCGAGCCTGGCCTGTCGGAGCAGTATGCTGCGGCGTATCCGGCTTCGGTTGCGGCGAAGGTGGGCGAGAAGGCCACCGCCGCGGTGTCGTTCACGAAGGGCGGCGCCGCCGCGGATGCCCCGGCGGGCACGACGTTCGCGGTCGCGGGTGACGGGTTCACGGTCGCCGCGGACGGTACGGTGTCGTTCACGCCGACGGACGCGCAGGCGGGCAAGACGGTGACGGCCACGGTGACGGTGACGTATTCGGACAAGTCGACGGATACGGCGACGGTGACGTTCAAGGTCGCCGCCAAGACCGAGCCTGAGCCCAAGCCCGAACCGACCGATCCGAAGGCCGACCTGCGCAAGGAGGTCGAATCCGCGTCGAAGCTTGACGAGAAGGACTACACCGCCGACTCGTGGAAGGTGTTCGCCGCGGCGCTCGATAACGCCAAGGCCGTGCTGGAGGACAAGGACGCCACCGAGGCGCAGATCTCCGGCGCGCTCACGACGCTGAAGTCCGCCACTGCCGCGCTGGCCAAGGCCGGCGACACCGGCAAGCCCGACGATGGCGACAAGCCTTCCGCGGGCAAGCCCAACGACAAGGGCGACAAGGGCAACGGTCTGTCCAAGACCGGCGCCAGCGTCGCCGTCATCGGCGTTGCCATGCTGCTGCTCGCAGCCGCCGGCTTCGTCACGGTGAACGTCGTTCGCCGCCGCCGGTAACGGCATGACGGGCACCCGCCCGTAACAAGCAATCAGGGGTCTCATGGTCAGCCATGAGACCCCTTTGCTATGCCTGTTAGCCGCTCTCTCGCTGTCGATTACCCTATATTCCCGCGAAAGTCCCATTTGCGGACGCTGGAATGGGAGTATCGACGGATGGGAGCAATTGTTCAACACGCCGATTGTTGTATATGCAACTGTTGTATATGGTATGCATTATTATGTTATGTTGCCTGAATGTTCGGAATGCGATTTTCGCATCGACAGACATGGTATGGAGGGGTATGGAGCAACGTATTCTCAGCATTGAAATACGGGCGGTGAGTAAGGCCGTCGACCGTTATTTGGGCGAAAGCATGCCGCTCTCCGCCAAGGGGACCACCGGCGGCAACGCGCATATCATCATGTTCCTGGCGCGCAATCGGGATCGGGAGATCTATCAGCACACCATCGAGCAGAAATTCTGCATCACCCGTTCCACGGCATCCCGCGTGCTGGCGCTGATGGAGAAGAACGGGCTGATTGCCCGTGAATCCGTGGCGCACGACGCACGATGTAAGCGCATTGTGCTGACGGATAAAGCCGACGCCATCGTCGCCGATCTCAAAGCGAACGGGGAGCGTGTGGAGCGTCTTCTGGTCGACGGTTTCACGCAAACGGAGCAAGATGCGCTGCATGACTACGTGGAGCGCATGCGTGCCAACATCGAGCGCGCACAACATGAATTTGAACATCAGACATCCTCCCAGACGCCGTCAACGGCGGCTCCCGAATACTCGGAAGCGGAGGTCATCAACACGAAGGAGGAGAACAAGTGAGCAGCACCGAAGAAGCGATTGCGCAAGCGCGCAAAGCCGTGGAACCGGACAAGCCGAAACATGTCCTGCGCACGCTGGGCAAGTCGATCCGCGAGTACAAGAAGGCCAGTCTGCTGGCCCCGGCGCTCGTGGCGGTCGAAGGCATCCTGGAGATCCTGATCCCGACGATCATGGCCTCGCTGATCGACGAGGGCATCACCGGCGGCAGCATGCCGTCCACCATCAAGTTCGGAGTGATCCTGCTGATCTGTGCGATGGTCTCGCTGGGTGCCGGCTTCCTGTCCGGCAAGTTCGCGGCCATCGCGGGCGCGGGCTTCGCCAAGAACCTGCGCCAGGACCAGTTCAAGAAGGTTCAGGGCTTCAGCTTCACCAATATCGACCGGTTCTCCACCGGCTCGATCGTGACCCGACTGACCACCGACGTGACGAACCTGCAGAACGCCTACATGATGATTATCCGTCTGGGCGTGCGTGCCCCGATCATGGTGATTGTGGCCTGGATCTTCTCGTTCCGCATCTCCCCGTCCATCTCGCTGGTGTTCCTGGCCTGCATCCCGATCCTGGCGATCGGCCTGTGCGGTCTGGCCGTGCTCGTGCACCCCGTGTTCGAGCGCGTGTTCCACACTTACGACGCGCTCAACAACGTGGTCGACGAGAACCTGCAGGGCATCCGCGTGGTGAAATCCTACAACCGCGAATCCTTTGAGGTGGGCAAGTTCGGCCGCATCTCCCAGCGCATCTTCAAGGACTTCACCAAGGCCGAGCGCATCATGAGCTTCAACAGCCCGCTGATGATGGTGTGCGTCTACGCCTCGATGATCCTCATTGCATGGATGGGCGCGCAGCAGATCGTCGCCTCCGGCAACAACGCCGCCGTGGGCCTGACCACCGGCGACCTGACCGCACTGGTCACCTATGCCATGCAGATCCTCATGGCCATGATGATGCTGTCGATGATCTTCATCATGGTCATTATCTCCCAGGCCTCCGCCGAGCGTATCTGTCAGGTGCTGCAGGAGGAAAGCACCGTGACTGATCCGGCCAATCCGGTGACCGACATGGCCGATGGGTCCATCGAATTCGACCACGTCACCTTCCGCTACTCCGACAGCTCCGAAAAGCCCGTACTCGACGACATCAACCTGAAGATCCGCTCCGGCATGACCATCGGCGTCGTCGGCGGCACCGGTTCCGCCAAGTCGAGCCTCGTGCAGCTCGTGCCGCGACTGTACGACGTGAGCTCCGGCTCGCTCAAGGTCGGCGGCGTGGACGTGCGCGACTACGATCTGGAAGCCCTGCGCGACCAGGTGGCCATGGTACTGCAGAAGAACGTGCTGTTCTCCGGCACCATCGCCGAGAATCTCAGGTGGGGCAACCCGAACGCCACCGACGAGGAGGTCCGCCACGCCGCGCAGCTTGCGCAGGCTGACGGATTCGTGCAGGAATTCCCCGACAAGTACGACACCTACATCGAGCAGGGAGGCGCCAACGTCTCCGGCGGCCAGCGCCAGCGCCTGTGCATCGCCCGCGCGTTGCTGAAGAAGCCGAAGATCCTCATCCTCGACGATTCGACCAGCGCCGTCGACACCAAGACCGACAAGCTGATCCGCAACGCGTTCCACAACGAGATCCCCGACACCACGAAGATCATCATCGCCCAGCGTGTCGCCTCCGTCGAGGAATCCGACATGATCCTCGTCATGGACAACGGCCGCATCATGGCGTCCGGCACGCACGACGAGCTGCTCGCCACCTGCGACGAATACCGGTCCATCTACGAATCCCAGACCAAGAACCAGGCCCGACCCGAGGAGCTGGTCGCCGCGGAGCCGGCCGGGGCGCAATCTGAGACCGAGACCAAGGAAGGAGAGACGCGATGAGCAACGACCAGAGCTTCAAGAACCGCAAACCCGGCATGGGCAAAGCCGAACCTGGCACCATCAAGCGCATCTTCAGCTACATCTTCCAATACAAGTGGCGCGTCGTCGCCATCGTGATCTGCATCCTGATCGGCGCCGCCGCGCAGGCCGGATCCGCGCTGTTCCTCCAGTCCCTCATCGACACGTACATCCTGCCGATGGTGGGGGAGACAAATCCCGACTGGGCGCCGCTGCTGCGCGCCATCTCGCTTATGGGCTGCCTGTACCTGGCCGGTATCGTGGCGTCCTGGGCCTGGCAGTGGCTGATCGTCACCGTCGAACAGGGCACGCTCAAGAAGATCCGCGACGACATGTTCGCCCACCAGCAGAAGCTGCCGATCCGCTACTTCGACAGCCATGAGCACGGCGACATCATGAGCCACTACACCAACGACACCGATACGCTGCGTCAGGCGATCTCGCAGTCGTTCCCGCAGATGTTCTCCTCGATCATCTCCGCGCTGGCGGCGCTGCTGTCCATGCTGTGGCTCTCGATCCCGTTCACCGCGTTCGTGATCGTGTTCACCGTGCTGCTCTACTTCATCGTGCGCAAGATCGTGAGCCGTTCCGGCCGCTACTTCGTCAAGCAGCAGATGTGGATCGGCGACGTGAACGCCTTCGTGGAGGAGTCCGTCAACGGCCAGAAGGTCATCAAGGTCTTCAACCACGAGGACGCCACGCAGAAGACCTTCGACGAGAAGAACGAGGAGCTGTTCGAGGCATCCGCCGAAGCGAACACCTGGGGCAACGTCACCATGCCGGTGGTCGGCAACATGGGATACCTGCTCTACATCCTGCTCGCCATCATCGGCGCAGCCGTTTCGTTGTCCGGCGTCAATGATCTCGGCCTGACCGGCGTCAAGCCGCTCACCCTCGGCACCCTCGTCTCGCTGCTCACCCTCTCCCGTTCGTTCATCAACCCGATCGGCCAGGTCTCCCAGCAGCTGACCATGGTGATGATGGCGCTCGCCGGCGCCTCCCGAATCTTCAAGCTGATGGACGAGCCCGTGGAGTCCGACAACGGCACCGTCACGCTCGTCAACGTCGAGCTCGGCGAGGACGGCCGTACCATGCGGGAGGTCGACCACGAGACCGGCCACTGGGCGTGGAAGCGCGAGGAAGGCGACGACGGCACGAGGTCGCTCAAGGCCGCCGAGAAACTGCACGGATCCGCGCGCGAAGTGGCCGTCAAGGCCAAGGAGCAGGCGATTACCTCGCCGGACGGCCGCTACACGTTGCTGCGCGGCGATGTGCGCTTCACCGACGTGACCTTCGGCTACAATCCCGACAAGCCGGTGTTGCACGACATCACCTGGTTCGCCAAGCCCGGTCAGAAGATCGCGCTCGTCGGTGCCACCGGTGCCGGCAAGACCACGGTGACCAACCTCATCAACCGGTTCTACGACATCCAGCAGGGCCAGATCCTCTACGACGGTATCTCCGTGGCCGGCATCAAGAAGCCGGATCTGCGCCGTTCGCTGGGCATCGTGCTGCAGGACGTGAACCTGTTCACCGGCACCGTGATGGACAACATCCGCTATGGCAAGCTCGACGCCACCGACGAGGAGTGCATCGCCGCCGCTAAGCTCACCAACGCGGACAGCTTCATCCGCATGCTGCCCAACGGCTACCAGACCGTGCTCGAAGGCGACGGCTCCGGTCTGTCCCAAGGCCAGCGCCAGCTGATCTCCATCGCACGCGCCGCAGTGGCAGACCCGCCGGCCATGATCCTTGATGAGGCCACCTCATCCATCGACACCCGCACCGAGGAAGTGGTGCAGGCCGGCATGGACAACCTCATGAAGGGACGCACCGTGTTCGTGATCGCGCACCGCCTGTCCACCGTGCGCAACTCCGACGTGATCATGGTGCTCGACCATGGCCGCATCATCGAGCGCGGCTCGCACGACGAGCTCATCGCGCAGAAGGGCGAGTACTACCAGCTGTACACCGGCGCGGTGGAGCTGGAGTAGCCGGTACGCCTGCAAAAACCGCACCTCGATTATCGGGTTGAAGCAATTCTCATCCGGTGGTTGGGGTGCGGTTTTCTATGTTGAGAGCCGTGTGTTGGCGCAGGATTGCGAATATTGGCGGTGAAAAGGGTACATTTGAATTGTTGCTTTGACGATGTATCGGCCGCAAGGAGGGGACTATGGCGTTCGTGACGTTGAAGGATGTTGCTCAACGTGCCGGTGTATCGGCTGCTACTGTTTCCCAGATACTTCACAATAAAGGCCGCTT
>OFMM01000687.1_pt1 | contig 20622 bp, 20 predicted proteins | sample 1541811 | NCBI WGS metagenome assembly OFMM01 (sample SAMN04209246, study PRJEB22552) | human gut metagenome | biome: gut; material: feces | host: Homo sapiens | place: USA: Oklahoma
TTTACCCCGGAAAACCCGGCCACGAATGCGCCCGGCATGGACACAAAGAAGAACAGCTGCACCCCGGCGCGCAGCCATGTACGGCGCTTTTTGTCCCGCTGACGCTGCTGCGCCGCCGTCAAAGGCTTTGCTTGTGCTTTTTCCATCATCCTGCCGCCTTTCCCAGTGCGTCCTCTACTGCACCGATAAGACCTTCTGCCGTAAGGGTAGCGCCGGAAACGGTATCCACCTCGGCAGACTGCACTGCCAGCATCTCGTCCAGCAAAGGCAGCGCCTGTTTATAGTAGGGCTTGTCCTCACCGGAAGCGTCCAGCACCGCAATATCGGTCATTTTTCCGCTTTGAATGGTTACCGACACCCGGATGACATCGCCAAAACCAAAGGCGCTGCCTTCATAGGTGCCGTCCCGGTAGCCGCTCTGGCTCTGCTCTGCCTGCGCTGCGCTCTGCGCCTGCAAAACGGAAGCGTTGTAGGCTTCCACTTCGGCAATCTCCTGCTTGCGCTGGCTTACCGCCGCAGCCCGGACCAGCGCCACCTGCTGGTATTGCCACAGTACCCCCAAAATCAGCAGCAGATTCACCGCCCGGAGGAGAAAATTCTTGTATTTCATTCCGCTGCTCCTTCCGTTTCAGGTTCGGTTTCGGTCTCTTCGGGCGGCAGCGCCGTCTCGGATGTCGGCAGCACCTCCGCAGAAGATGCCGGTTCCGGTTCAGAATCGTCCGGTGTTTCTGCCGGGAAAAGCTGCTGCCACACTTCCTTGAACCACGCGGAAACAGCGCTCTTTTCCTCCGGCTGCACCACCTCCACGGTGGGCGCAGTGACCGGCGTTTCCTCGGGTTCTGCCGCTTCGGACGGCGCGGCTTCTTCCACCACTTCTTCCGAGGCAGCCTGCTCCGGGTCGGCTTCCTCCGCTGGGGCAACCGCTGCCTTTGCCAATGCCAGCTTGACCGCGTTCAGGATGCCGCTGGAGGAGTAGGTGGCACCGGAAACGGCATCCACGTTGGGACTTTGTCCCTCCAGAATGGCGGGGATGACCCGCTTTGCCCGGGAGAGATATTCCTCCTCGTCCTCGGAGCTCAGAACCGTGATATCGGTGATCTTATCCTCTGCCACCGTGACCTGCACTGTAATTTTGCCCTCAAAGCCTATGGCTTCGGCGGTGTAGATGCCGTCAAGGTAGGTGGAGGGTGCTGTAAATTCCTCCACCACCAGCGGTGCGGCGGGCTCTGGCTGCGGCGGCAGGGGATTATTCACCACCTCGCCGGTCAGGGCGTTCTGCACCGCGCCCAGAATGCCCCGGCTGGTGTAGGTGGCTTCGGAAACGGCATCCACCTCCCAGCTCTGGGCATCCACCACGGTGGTCAGAAGCCGCTTGGCGCGCCGTAGAAACTGCTTTGTCTCGTGGGAAGCGTCCAGAAGCTCCACCTCCGTGATGCTGCCGTTTTCCATGGTCACCTGCACCCGGACGGCACCGCCGTAGCCCCGGGAAGAGCCGACATATACGCCGTCGGCATAGGGCAGCTTGGGCAGGGCTTCTTCCTCCGCTTCAACGGAAGCGGCTTCCACCGGCTGCTCCATCACCACTGCCAGCCTTTCCGGTACGGCAGCCAGCACCGGGACAGTACGGGGCAGGGCAAAAAGCACCGTTGCCGCTGCCGCCACCGCTGGGAGCAGCTGCACCAGCGGCAGCAGTGTGTTGCATCGTTTTTTGTTCATTCCAACTCCTCCTGACACGGAAAAGCAAGGCCGCCTGCATAAAGCGACCTTGCTTTTTTAGTGTTCTGTTTTTGCCGGATCAGGCAGCTTTCAGGTTCTGCACGGCATCGGTCAGGTGGGTCACCTGCTCCAGTGCAGCGGCCTTATACAGGGTCTCGCGGCTCAGCAGTTCCACGCTTTCGGCCAGCTCGGTCTCCAGATTGGCATAGCTGTCGGCGGTGTAAGCGGCCTTTGCCTTGCTCTGTGCCTCAGTGACCACAGCCTGCAGGGCGGCGCGGTCGGCATCGCTTGCCAGCTCGTGCTTGGCAAGGTTCTCGGCAGTGGTCTGGAACTTGACCACCGTGTCAGCGTAGCCCAGTGCACGGATGGTGATGGTCCAGTAGCCGGTGCCGTCAGTGCCCTCCGGCAGCTGGCAGCGGGCGGAATCGCTCAGACCCAGCTGGATGCCCATGGACTTGTGCATCCAGTTGTCGGCTGCAAACTTGGTGCCGTAGGAGGCCTTAGCGTGGGTGTAGGTGCTGTCGTTGCCGTAGTAGGTCCACACCACAGACTGCATCCGGGAGCCCAGCTCGCCGTAGTTGCCGTTCAGGTCCACACGGATAAACTCGCCAAAGCTGCCCACGTCGCTGCCGCTGCGCAGGTTCACGGTAAGACCCTCAGCAGCCTTCTGGGCGGCTTCTGCCACGCCGGAGCCGGTGCCGTTGTGTGCAGCGGAGAAGGTGTAGCCGTCGCCGCTCTTGGTTGCGTACTTCAGGCCGTTGGTGTTTTTATCCACCGCAGCCGTCAGGGTGTAGGCGGTCAGGTTCTTTTCGGAGTAGCCGCCCACCAGCTGGCCGCCGTTTTCCACCACGGTGTACTTGGAGCAGAAATCTGCAAGGTCGCTGGTAGCTACGCGCACCGGCACATACTTGGTGCCCAGCACCTCGTAGTGGTCCATCTGCACGGTGGAGCCATCGGCCTTGGTAATGGTGCCGCGGTTCCAGCCCACGGTGGTGCCATCGGCCAGATAGATGGTCTTGCCATCGTCCGACCAGTGGGAAACGGTGTAGCTGCTGCCGTCCTTGGCGTAGATGACAGCAGTGCTCTGGAAGCTGCCACGGTGCAGACCGTGGTTGACGGTTGCGCGGGAGACCGCGTCAAATGCGCCAAGGTCCTGCTCTTCGTGGCTGTCCAGCTGCGCAGAGGCGGCAGTGCTGCCGGCGGCGTAGACCTTCTCGTTTGCCCAATACTCGTCCCAAGTCAGGGCAGCATAAAGATAGGTGTACTTCTTGCCCAGCAGAAAATCGAAAAAGCTGTTTTCCTCCTCGGCAGGGGCTGCTGCAAAGGCGGTAGCGGTCAGCAGGCTGAACGCCATAGCCGCCGAGAGCAGCAGGGAAAGAAATTTCTTGGTTCTCATGAAAAAATGCTCCTTTCATCACAATGACAGAAAAGCACTGCCATATAGTTAGCTAAACCTAACATTGCGCGCAAAGAAAAACCTGCGGGGCAAAGCCCCTCAGATGGTTAGGGTAAGCTAATTGACGGAAATTAAGATAACACGCATACAAAGGGATGTCAAGAAAAAGCAGGGATGTTTATTCAAACAAACTTTTTGGGGCGGGACAGGGAAAAGCAGTTGCGGCACGTCATCTTGTAGAGCAGTGCTTTTGCGGCTTGTACTCTGCCCCCTGCGGGCAAAAGAAAAAGCGACGACCCGTGCAGGGGGGTCATCGCTTTTCTCGTCCCTTGCGGGACAGGCAGGGTAAATGATAAGAAGGTAAATGAAGAAAATAGCAAGGTAAAAACAAAGGCGCATACGGAGCCGAAGTTGCCGCTCCAAAGAGAAGATGTATCCAAGCTTCGCTTTTGTTGGATACAACATACCACTTTAGAACAGAAAATGCAAGAGGTTTTTTAAAATTTCTCCCCAAAAATACGCGGGAAATCGCATTTTTGTAGAAACGCACAAATTTTACGGAAAGTTCCCGGCAAACTGACGAACAAGCATAAAAACGGAAAGCCTGCCGGAAAACCGTGCAGGATACCTTTATAAAACCGGCAGGCAATGGAATCAACTTTTGCAGCCTGTCCGGAGCAAAAGCCTTCACCCTTTGGGGGAAGCCTTTATTCGGAAAGCGGTTTTTCGCGGGATGTAGCCTGCACCGCTTTACAAGCAGCCGGTGGTGTGTTAAGATGGACACATCTGCTGCAACCGGAAGAATGCACACGCCGGACAGCGGCGGCGTACCGGAAAAGCACCCGGCGCCGGGAGGGGAGAAACGAATGACAAAGCTACTGCATGGCAATGAAAAAAGCAGCCTGACCGGTGGGCGGGAGCCGCTGTTCAGCCAGAAGGAACTGCTGGTACTGGCCATTCCGCTGCTGGTGGAGCAGCTGCTGGAAGTGACGGTGGGCATGGCCGACACCATGATGGTGTCCCGCTGCGGCGAGGCGGCCATCTCCGGCGTCAGTCTGGTAGATATGATCAATAACCTTATCATCGTGCTGTTTGCGGCGCTGGCTACCGGCGGCGCGGTGGTGGTAAGCCAGTATCTGGGCGCAAAAGAGCGCGGGAATGCCGACAAAAGCGCCGGTCAGCTGCTGCTGCTCAGCGGCTTGTCCGGTGTGGTGATCGGCGTGGTATGCTTTGTGCTGGCCCGCCCTATGATCCGGCTGTTCTACGGCTCTATTGATACCGACGTGCTGGACGCGGGCGTGAAGTATTTGCAGATCATCGCCCTCAGCTACCCGTTTCTGGCGCTGTACAACGGCGGTGCGGCACTGTTCCGCAGCATCGGCAACTCCAAGATCTCCATGCAGATCAGCTTTCTGATGAACATCATCAACATCGTGGGCAACGCGGTGTGCATCTTCGGCTTCAAAATGGGCGTGGACGGCGTAGCATGGCCCAGTGTGGTGTCCCGCGTGGTGGCTGCGGCGCTGATCCTGCGCAAGTGCTACCGGGAGGATGCGGTGCTTACCGTGCCCAAGACCCTGCGGTTGGACGGCGGCATGGCAAAGCGCATTCTGGGGATCGGTATCCCCTCGGCCTTTGAAAACAGCCTGTTCGAGGCCGGGCGCATTCTGGTGGTGAGCATGATCTCCACCTTCGGCACGGTGCAGATCGCAGCCAACGCCGTGGCCAACAATCTGGACGGCATGGGCGTCATCCCGGGCAAGGCCATCAGTCTGGCCATGATCACGGTGGTGGGGCGCTGCATCGGTGCCGGCGACCACGAACAGACCGTTTACTACACCCGCAAACTGCTGCTGTGGGCTTACATTACCATGGGGCTTTCCAACGGGGCGATCCTGCTGTTCCTCCGACAGCTGGTGGGCATCTACGCCCTTTCCGGCGAGACCATGGAGCTGGCCATTACGCTGGTCACTATCCATGCGGGCTGCGCCATCATCTTCTGGCCGCTGTCCTTCGTGCTGCCCAACGCCCTGCGCGCGGCAAACGACGTGAAATTTACCATGGTGGTGTCCATCCTCAGCATGGCCTGCTGGCGGCTGGGCTTCAGCTATCTGCTGTGCGTCCGCATGGGCTGGGGCGCTGTGGGCGTGTGGGTGGCTATGGTCATCGACTGGACCTGCCGCGTGACCTGCTTTGTGCTGCGCTTCCGCAGCGGCGCATGGAAAACAAAATATCAGGCATAACAATAAGGAGAAAAGCATGAAACTGATCAGCTGGAACGTGAACGGCCTGCGCGCCTGCCTGACCCACGGCTTTGCCGAGAGCTTTGCTGCGCTGGACGCGGACATCTTCTCGGTGCAGGAGACCAAGATGCAGCCGGGACAGGCGGATTTTGCGCCGGAGGGCTACACCGAATATACCTACTCTGCCGAGAAAAAGGGCTATTCCGGCACAGCCTGCTGGTGCAAAACGGCACCGCTGGCAGTGACCACCGGCATCGGGCTGGAACAGCATGACCACGAGGGGCGGGTGCTGACGCTGGAATACCCCGGCTTTTATCTTGTGAACTGCTACACCCCCAACAGTCAGGACGGGCTGAAGCGGCTGGACTACCGCATGGAGTGGGAGGATGCTTTCCGGGCGTATCTGCTAACGCTGGACGCAAAAAAGCCGGTGATCCTGTGCGGCGATCTGAACGTAGCACACACCGAGATGGACATCAAAAACGCCAAGACCAACCGCATGAGCGCGGGCTTTACCGATCAGGAGCGCGCCAAAATGACCGAGCTGCTGGCGGCGGGTTTTGCGGACAGCTTCCGGGTGGTGCACCCGGACGAGGTGAAGTACAGCTGGTGGAGCTACCGCTTCCACGCGCGGGAAAAGAACGCGGGCTGGCGCATCGACTATTTTATCGTTTCCCGGCGCATTGCAGACCGCATCCGCGCCGCCGAGATCCACAACGAGATCTTTGGCTCCGACCATTGCCCGGTGGAGCTGCAGATCGACCTGTAATATAAGGAGAAGCCAATGCTGAAAAATTATCTTCTGATCTTCCTTATCTCCATGGTGCCCATCATTGAGCTGCGCGGGGCCATCCCCATCGGGCTGGGCATGGGGCTGCCGGTGCTGCCCACCTACCTTTTGTGCGTACTGGGCAATATGATCCCGGTGCCCTTCATCTACCTGTTCGCCCGCAAGTTCCTCATCTGGGGCTACCACAAGCCCCTCATCGGCCCCATCTGCCGCTTTTGCATCAACAAGGGCGAAAAGGGCGGCCGCGCACTGGAGGCCAAGGCCGGCAAGGGCATGACCGTGGCGCTGCTGCTGTTCGTGGGCATCCCGCTGCCGGGCACCGGTGCGTGGACGGGCACGCTGGCAGCCTCCATTCTGGATATGAAATTCAAGGACGTGTTGATCGCCTGCATGGGCGGTGTGCTGCTGGCGGGCATCATCATGGGCTTGGCAAGCGCCGGGCTGCTGGGTGCGCTCAGCGGGCTGTTTGCGGCAGGCTGACAAAACGCGGACGCTTTTGTCGTGAAAAATGCCGGTAGCTTTTCCGCCCGGAGTGTGTTAAACTGGGTAACAGTTGTGAAAACCGGGATCTGCTCCCGGTCAGAAAGGACGTTATAGAACATGGATCAGGCACTGAATCAGAAAATTGACGCATATATTGCGGAAAACAAGGAGCAGCTGCTGCAGGACATTGCAGCGCTGGTCGCCATCGACAGCGTGGAGGGCACCCCGGAGGAGGGCGCACCCTTCGGCGCAGGCCCTCGGGCCGCGCTGGACAAGACGCTGGAACTGGCAGCAGGCATGGGCTTTGCCACCCGCAACTGCGAAAACTACATCGGCTATGCCGAGCTGGCCGGTGCGGACCCGGAAAAATATCTGGCCACCATCTGCCATGTGGACGTTGTGCCCGTGGGCAACGGCTGGACGGCAGACCCCTTTAAGATGCGCATTCAGGACGGCTGGCTGCTGGGCCGCGGCGTCTCGGATGATAAGGGCCCGATGATCGTTACTCTGTACGCGCTGAAGTTCCTCAAGGAGCAGGGCTACCAGCTGCGCTACCCCATCCGTGCCATTGTGGGCGACAACGAGGAGACCCACATGAACGATGTGAAGTACTATCTGGAGAACTACCCCGCCCCGGTGTTCTGCTTTACCCCGGACGCCGAGTTCCCGGTGTGCAACGGCGAAAAGGGCCACTTCGGCGGCAAGATCGTCAGCCCGGTGTGCAACGGCGTCATTGCAGAGTTTGAGGGCGGTGTGGCCAACAACGCGGTGCCGGACCGCGCCAGCGCTCTGGTCAAGACCGATATCCGCAAGCTGAAGAACGCCCCCAACATCACGCTGGAACCGGAAGGGGACGGCGTGCGGGTGCGCGGCTGGGGCAAATCCGGCCACGCCGCTATGCCGGAGGGCACGGTGAACGCCATCGGTCTGGTGGTGGATTATCTGCTGGACAACGGCCTGTGCAACGACGCCGAGCGTGCTTATCTGGAGGCACTGCGCAAGCTGCACAGCTCCACCGCAGGCACCGGCCTTGGCATCGACTGCGCCGACGGCCCCTTCGGCCCGCTGACCATCATCGGCGGCCGCATCTATATGGAGGACGGCAAGCTGGTGCAGACCATCGACAGCCGCTTCCCCACCTGCACCAACGGCGAAAAGCTGACCGCACAAATCACCGCTGCGCTGGGCGAGGGCGCAAAGCTTGAGGACGTGGATGCTGCCGAGCCTTTCTATATCGCAGCTGACAGCCCCGCCATCCGCGCCTGCATCGACACCTACAACGAGGTGACCGGCGAGAATGCCACCCCCTTCACCATGGGCGGCGGCACCTATGCCCGCCACTTCCCCTATGCTGTCAGCTTCGGCCCGGAGCATGAGGATGTGAAGCTGCCGGAGTTCGGCGGCCCGATGCACGGTGCCAATGAGGCAGCTCCCATCGACAAGCTGCTGGAGGCCGTTAAGATCTACATTCTGGCGCTGCTGCGGCTGGAAGAGATCGACTTCTGAGGTACGGCATGAACGTGCTTGTCATTGACGGGCAGGGCGGGGGACTGGGCCGCCAGCTGGTAGCTGCCCTCAGCGACCAGTGCCCGGATATCCGGCTGGTGGCCGTGGGCACCAACAGCGTTGCCGCGCAGGCCATGCACAAGGCCGGGGCGCAGCGCGCCGCCACCGGTGAGAACGCCGTGGTGGTGAACTGCCGCAATGCGGATATCATCGTGGGGCCCATCGGCATCGTCATTGCAGATGCGCTGCTGGGAGAGATCACCCCCGCCATGGCCACGGCAGTGTGCCAGAGCAGCGCCACCCGGGTGCTGATCCCGGTGAACCACTGTGAAAACTATATCGTCGGCGTGCCCGACCAGCCCATCGGCAGTCTTGTAGCTGCCGCCGTGCAGAAGGTGAAAGCCCTCTGCGCCGGGGAAGGCTGCTGAAATTTTTTACAAACAAACAGGCGGCTGTACAAAATGCTGTACAGCCGCCTGTTTAGTTTATTCAGCGCATATTGCTGGTGCGATGCTCCATCAGGTAGGTAGCCTGCAGGTCTGCGATGTGCAGTTTGACCGCCAGCGGGTACTTGTCGTAAGCTTCCGAGATGGCAAAACAGCCGCCCCGGGCAGCATCATCAAAGCCGCCCATGTGCCAGCGGATGGCAACCGCTTCCTCCACCTTCAGCTTCATGAACCGCTCGATCAGGAACACGCTCTTTTCGCCGTGGCCGTAGGGGAAAAGGTCGTCCACACTGTAAAAAGGCGCCTTTTCCCACTGCCCGGTGGCTTCGTTCTTCACGTTGCGGGTGCCCAGCTTGTAGTAGTTGGCCTTGCACAGATCGTGCAGCAGGGCGCAGATGGCGTAGCTCTCCTCGCTTTCGCCCTCGGTGAAAAAGCTGTCGTGCAGCGCGTGGTAGACGTTCAGGCTGTGCATACACAGCCCGCCTTCACAGGCTCCGTGGAAGCGGGTGGACGCCGGTGCGGTGAAAAAATCCGTCTTTTTGTCCAGCCAGTCCAGCAGCTTTTCGCTGCCCGGGCGGGTGACATGCTGCTGCCAGATGTCCAGAAACTCTGCGCGGTCGCCCCCGCTCACAGCTCCATGTCCTCCAGAATGCCCTTGAGAATGGCCAACTCGTCGTGGCTCAGGGAAATGCCCTTGCCCATGCGGGTGCCGTCCGGGGACCAGTCGCGGATGTCGTACTTGGGCTCGCCGTCGTTCCAGCTGATAAGGTTCAGCTGACGCTCCCAGCCGCGGGGACGCTGGCTCAGCACGGCTACACGCTGGACAACTTCGTATTTGATCTCTGCCATATTGCAAAACCTGCCTTTATGTTTGTATGCTACCATAATAAGGGAAGTGCGGCGAGATTTCAACAGGTAAACTGAAATATTTTAAAAAATTTTTGTTACGCTCAGCCGTAAGGGGCGTCCTCGCGCCATTCCACCAGCTCCAAAACGGCGGCGGTGTCCTCGTCCGGGGCGGGGTGGCGGCTGTGCAGCTTCTGCTTTGTGCTGAACAGCCCGGGCGCGTAGTGCGCCATCACGCTGGTCTGCACGTCCCCGGCCAGAAAGGCGGCGGCATTCTTCTGGCGGCAGGCCATGGGGGTGCCGTCAGTCATGGGGACACCGGGCTTTTCGGGCTGCGGCAGCTCCGGCGGGGGCAGCTGGGTGCCGGGCTTGTCCGGCGCAGCCGGGGGCTGCAGGGGCATACTGCCCAGCGGCGGGGCATTGCGGGTGCTGCTTGCCTGCGGGGCGGCAGCGGTGCCGGACTGGTTTTCCAGTTCGTGGCGGATGAAGGGTTCCAGAGAATTCATCAAATTCACCTCCGCCCCTAGTGTGCCCCGCCAGAAGCGTTTTACACCCGCAGCTCTACGGTGGAGCCGCCGGTGCGGGCCTTGTGCACCACCACCTGCCGGTCGATGCGGTCCTTGAGCGCCCCCACATGGGAGATGATGCCCACCAGCCGGTCGCCCTCGGTCAGGCCGGAGAGCACCCGGATGGCCAGCTCCAGCGATTCCTCGTCCAGCGAGCCGAAGCCCTCGTCCAGGAACAAAGTGTCCAGCCGGATGCCCCCGGCGCTGCTCTGCACCTCGTCCGAAAGGCCAAGCGCCAGCGCCAGCGAAGCCTTGAAGCTCTCGCCGCCGGAAAGGGTCTTTACGCTGCGGCGGGTGCCGTTGTAGTGGTCGATGACGCCAAGGTCCAGCCCGGACTGGCTGCGCTGGTTCTCTGCACCGATGCGCTCCAGCTCGTACTGCCCGGCGGTCATCTGCATCAGGCGGGTATTGGCGTAGCGCAGAATGCGGTCCAGATAGTTCATCTGGATGTAGGCTTCGAGGCGGATCTTTTGTTTGCTGGTCAAAGTGCCGCCCGCCGTAGCAGCCAGTGCGCTGACCCACTGCCACCGGCTTTCCAGCGTCTGCCGCGCCTCGGCGGCAGCGCGGTACTGCGCCGCTGTTTTGCGGTTGGGCAGCAATTGTGCCGAAAGCTGCTTTTCCCGGCTGCGCAAAGCCTCCCGTGCGGCGGTCAGCGCGGTCTGCTGTGCGGTAAGCTCCTCGGCGCTGCGAGCGGGCAGTTCCTTTTGAGCAGCAGTCTGCTGTGCGGTCAGCGCCTCCACGGCGGCTTCGGCGGCGGCAACGGTCTGCTCGGCCTGTTTCAGCTTGCGCTGCGCCGTGTCCATACCGGTGCGCAGGGCGCTGCGGTCAGCTTCCAGCTTGTCCAGCGCTGCCTGTGCGTCCGCGCGCCGGGGATAGGGCAGGGCGGCGCGCCGCTCTGCGATTTGACTCTCCAGCGCGTCAGCACTTGCATTCTGGGCGGCAGCGCTGCGGTCGGCTTCGGCAGCGGCCTGTTCCAGCGCCGGGCGCTGGCGGGTCTTGGCCTGTCGGTCGGCTTCCAGCTGCGCCTTGCGGCGGCAGTCGGCATCTGCCTGTCGGCACTGTGCTTTGCAGTCTGTCTGTGCCGTCTGCAAAGCGGCATTCTCTTCGGCCAGAACGTTGGTCATCAGGGCAAAGGTGAGGGGGACTGTGCCCTCCGGGGCGGTAAAGCGCTCCGGCAGCAGGGTCTCGGCGTCCCGCCGGAGGGAAGTTTTCGCCTCGTTGGCAGCGGCAAGGGCGCTCTGGGCGGCAGCGCTGGCGTTCTGCGCCTGCCGGTCAGCTTCCGCAGCGGCCTGCCGTGCGGCTTCCACCTGTGCCTGTGTGGGCGCAGTGTGGGGCAGCAGGGCGCGGGCGGGGTGATGAGTACTGCCGCACACCGGGCAGGGTGCACCCTCGGTCAGACCCTCGGCCAGCAGCCCGGCCTGTGCGTCCAAGAATGCCCGTTCCAGCGCGTCCCGCCGGGCGCGGGCTTCGTCCTGTGCGGCGGCAGCGGCGCGGTAATTTTCCTGCGCCTTGTGTGCGGCCTTGGCCTGTCGCTGGCAGTCCGCAAGGCGCTGTTCCAGCTTTGCCAGCGCTTCGCCGCGCTGTGCCAGCTGGGTGCTGTGGGTTTGCAGCGCCAGCAGCCGGGTGTCCGCGTCTGCCAGTGCGGAAAGTTCAGTCTCAGCGGCGGCAAGGGCAGCGTTCAGGCTGTCCAGCTGGGTGCGCCGCTTGTGCGCCTGTGCTGCCGCCAGCCGGGCGGCGTCCCGCGCTTCGGTCTGCTGGCGGCAGAGGGCATCCAGCGCGTCATAGGCCGCAAGGGCGCTCTGTGCCTGCGTCACCTGCGCGGTGAGGGCATCCAGCTGCGCAGCGTCCCCGGCGTGGCGGTCGGCTTCGGCGCGGGCAGCGTCCAGTGCGGGCCTTGCGGCGGCAAGCTCTGCCTGACGGGCAGCCAGCTGCTGCGCCAGCCGCTGTGCCTGTGCGGCTGCACCCAGCTGCTGCTGCACCGTGTCCAGCTGTGCTTCGGTGGTTTGCAGGGCGGTGCCGGCTTCTTCCAGCGCCGCCGCCTGCCGTGCGGTCAGGGCGTCCAGCAAGGCAAGCGCCGTTTCCGGCACGGTCTGGGCGCACAGGACGCGTAGCGCTTCGGCATCCGGGTCGTCTGGAGCAAATTGCAGCCCGCCCAGCAGGCTGTCCAGTTTGGCGTTCTGAGCGGTGCGCTGCTGGTTCAGCGCGGCGGCTTCTGCCTGCAAACGCTCCTGCAGTTGGGCATAGCGCTGGGTGCGGAACAGCTTGCGGAAGATGCGGCTGCGCTCCTCGGTGGAGGCGTTGAGCAGCTTTGTGAACTGCCCCTGCGCGATGAGCACAATCTGAGAAAACTGGTTGTAGTCCAGCCCGATGATCTCCTGCACGGCGGCGGTCACGTCCTTGGCTTTGGTCACCGGCGGGCGGTCGTCCGGGTAGGTCAGGGTGGCATCCGCCTTTTCGGTGGTCATGCCCTCGCCCCGGGCCTTGGGGCGCTGATACTCCGGGTTGCGGCGCACCGTGTAGCGCACGCCGTGCACCTCAAATTCCAGCTCCACAAAGGTGGGGGTCTTGTCGTCTGCGTACTTGCAGCGCAGCATGGAGCCCTCCCGGATGCCGCTGCTGGAATGATCGTACAGCGCATAGGTGATGGCGTCAAAAAGGGTAGTCTTGCCCGCGCCGGTGTCGCCGGTAATGAGGTAAAGTCCGCCCCTGCCCAGCTTTTCAAGGTCGAGGGTGGTCTCGGCGGCATAGGGGCCAAAGGCCGAAAGGGTCAGTCGCAGCGGTCTCATACAGTGTCGCCCTCCTTCCAGATCTCCTCAATCAGCTCCTGACAGAACGCCGTCTGCTCGGCGGTCAGGGGCTGATTATTTTGCAGCTGGTAAAAGGCAGCCAGATGTTCCAGCGGGGAGATGCTCTCGGTGCGCTCCGGGGCGCTGATCTCCTGCTGCTGGCGGGTGCGCTGGTTGTCGTAGTCCAGCTGCATCAGGTTGGGGTAGATGACCCGCAGCCGCGCCAGCGCATCCGGCACATCCTGCTCATCGGTCAGGGTGATGTACAGATAGTCGTCTACGGCGGTGCCTTCGTAGCAGCGGCGGTCGGTCAGTTCCATGTAGCTGCCCCGCAGCCCGCGCAACTCGTGCCGGGGGGTCAGGGGCGCGGTGGTGATGTGCACCTCGCCCTTTGCACCCAGCTCCACAAAGGTAGCGCTTTTGCGCTGCCCCGCCTCCGAGAAGGAATATTTCAGCGGTGTGCCGCAGTAGCGCAGCGTCTCCCGCCCCACCTTCTGCGGGCTGTGCAGATGCCCCAGCGCCACATAGTCAAAGGCATCGAACAGGGCGGCGTCCACGCTGTCCACCCCGCCCACCGAGGGCTCCTCGCTCTCGCAGGCGGCAGCGCCCGCCACAAACTGGTGCGCCACCAGCACGCTGCGGTGGCCGGGGTCCGGGGTGCAGTGCCGCAGCACGCAGGCAAGGGCGTCGTTGTAGCTCTCAATAGACTCGTCCGGCCAGACGTGCCGCACCATGGCGGGCTTTAAAAAGGGCAGTAAGTACACATCCACCGTGCCGTGGGCATCCTGCAGGGGGATGGGCTGCGGCGCGCCGGTGAACACCGGGCTGACGTAGACCCGGCTGTCGGCCAGCAGGGCAGCGCCAAAGGCCACCCGGTCGGCAGAATCGTGGTTGCCGCTGATGGCGAACACCGGCAGCTTCCGCGCCGCCAGTTGGGTCAAAAACCAGTCCAGCAGCCGCACCGCTTCGGCAGGGGGAACGGGCTTGTCGTAAAGATCCCCGGCCAGCAGTACGCCGTCCACAGGGGTCTCATCCAGCAGAGTTAGGATCTCTTCCAGAATATACCGCTGCTCCTCCAGCATGGAAAACTCGCACAACCGCTTGCCCAGATGCAGGTCGGACAAATGCAGAAAACGCAAACAGGAACACCGCCTTTCAAAAAACGCTTTGCCCTATTATAACGCAGCCGCCGCTGCACGCGCAACCAAGGAGAACAGAAAAACGGACAACTGCTGTTTGCCGTTGCGACCCCTTCTGTGAAAATGGGACACCGGAGCGTCCGCAGACGCTCCGGTGTCCCGAAATTTAAAATGATTTTTCCGCTGAATATGGCCAAAGCGCACGCGGAGGCTATTCCAAATCGTTTTACGGCCTGCGTATATCAGAACATCTTTTCCCAAGTAGCGTAGCCCACACTGCCGTCTGCCGGCAGGCCGTTGCGCCGCTGGAACCGCTGCACGGCGGCTGCGGTGGCCGCACCGTACTTGCCGTCATCTTTCAGCCGCTCGCCCAGAGAGTTGAGCTTCTGCTGTACCAAACGCACCGTGCCGCCGGAAGAGCCGGTGTGCAGCACGATGCCGGGGTAGGGCACTTTCAACCCGTGCTTTGCGGTGTAGCGGGTGTAGAGCACGTTCCATGTGTTCTGCCCCACCTTGCCGTCCATGTTCATCTTGTTCTTCAGCTGGAACTCCTGCACGGCACGCTGGGTGCTTGCGCCGAACTTGCCGTCTGCCTTCAGCGCATCGTACCATGTGCACGCATCGCGCACGCCGTTGAGCCACGTCTGCACAAGTGCCACGTCCGGCCCGGAGGAGCCGCGCTGGAGCAGGGAATAATAACCGGGAATCGCCATAGAGGGATCCCTCCTTTCCCTCCATGCTATGCTCCGGCGGGGTGCGGCGTCACCCCGCCAGCAGCACTGTCTGCCGCCGGGCAGTCAGCCGGTGCGCCCAGTCCACCAGCCGGAACCGCAGGATGTACTGCCCGCAGACAAGGTCGTTTTCGGCAGGCAGAGCGTAGCCGCCCTGCGCAAAGCTGCACAGCCCCGGGTACAGCACACACCACCAGTTGCGCCCGCCGCCGCTGCCAATATCAATGCGCACCGCATCGTACCGCCCGGCGGGCAGCTGACCGGTGGGGTAGCGCCGGGCGGGAAAGTACATATTTACGAGATACACCCGCACCGGGGCATGGATGCTCTGCGCGGCCAGTGCCCGCTGTGCCGCCAGCTGAAACTGCAAAAGCCGCCCCGCCGCCCATGCCCGCGCTTCCGGTGCGCTTTGCGCCGGGCATTGCTGCATCACGGCCAGCACGGCGTCCCGCACCCGGAGTTTGGCGCTCTGGTCGGCTACGGCATCACTGGCCGCCCGGATGTGCAGCCGCAGGGTGTCGGCGCACAGTGCTGCCCCGGCATCCAGCTGGGTGCGCCCCCAGCACAGTCCCTGCAAAGCGCCGCACAGCGCAAAGCCCGCCAGCAAGCTGGCGCACAGCAGCCGCATCTGCCGGACGGAAAGCGGTTTTGAAAACCAGCGCACCATAAAAAACAGACCCCTCTTCTGGAAATGATAACCAGAGGATGGGTCTGTTGCAGCGGGATTATACAAAAAGAAAGATTTCTCTCAGTCAATGACTGAGAGGGTTCGTATCAGTTCTTCAAAGACTGCATGGGTGCGGGCAGGCGGCCGCCGCGGTTGATGAACACCGAGGGGTCGTGACTGTTCACCGGCATAATGGGACCATAGCCCAGCAGACCGCCGAAGTCCAGCACCTCACCGGCCTTGCGGCCGATGGCGGGGATGACGCGCACGGCGGTGGTCTTGCTGTTCACCATGCCAATGGCGGCTTCGTCCGCGATCAGGGCGCTGATGACGGCAGGGGTGGTGTCGCCGGGGATGATGACCATGTCGATGCCCACAGAGCAGACGGCGGTCATGGCTTCCAGCTTTTCAATGGTCAGGCAGCCGATCTCGGCAGCGTGGATCATACCGGCATCCTCGCTGACCGGGATAAAGGCACCGGACAGGCCGCCAACGTGGTTGGAGGCCATCACGCCGCCCTTCTTCACAGCATCGTTCAGCAGGGCAAGGCAGGCGGTGGTGCCGCAGCAGCCGCAGGTCTCCAGACCCATCTCTTCCAGAATATTGGCCACACTGTCGCCGATGGCAGGGGTGGGAGCCAGCGAAAGGTCGATGATACCGGCGGGCACGCCCAGTGCCTTGGAGGCAAGGTTTGCCACCAGCTGACCTACGCGGGTAATCTTAAAGGCGGTGCGCTTTACAAGCTCTGCCACCTCGTCAATGGGAGCGTCCTTGGGCAGACGAGCCAGCGCGGCGCGCACAGCGCCCGGGCCGGAAACGCCCACATGGATCTCGCAGTCCGGCTCGCCGGGGCCGTGGAAGGCACCGGCCATGAAGGGGTTATCCTCCGGGGCGTTGCAGAACACCACCAGCTTGGCGGCGCCGATGCACTGACGGTCGGCGGTCAGCTCGCTGGCCTTCTTCACGGCCTCGCCCATCAGCTTGATGGCGTCCATGTTCAGACCGGCCTTGGTGGCGCCGATGTTCACCGAGCTGCACACGATGTCGGTCTCGGCCAGTGCGCGGGGGATGGACTCGATCAGGCGGCGGTCACCGGCAGAAAAGCCCTTGTGTACCAGTGCGCTGTAGCCGCCCACAAAGTTGACGCCCACCTTTTTACCGGCGGCGTCCAGCGTCTTTGCAAAGTCCACGGGGTCTGCCTCCGGGCAGGCACCCAGCAGCATGGCAATGGGGGTAACGCTGATGCGCTTGTTGATGATGGGAATACCGTACTCGGCGCTGATGCGCTCCACGGTGGAGACAAGGTTCGCGGCTTTGGTGGTGATCTTGTTATAGATGTTCTCGCAGGCCTTCTTGGGGTCCGGGTCGATGCAGTCCAGCAGGCTGATGCCCATGGTCACGGTGCGCACGTCCAGATTGTCCTGCGTGAACATCTCGATGGTCTCCAGGATATCCCCGGTGTTAAACATACTCATAGCGGTTGCGGGCTCCTTTCCGGCTCAGATGGTGTGCATGGCGTCAAAAACTTCCTGACGGGTCACGTTGATCTGCATCCCCATCTCGGCGGCAAGTGCATCGGTGCGCTTGTGCAGCTGGTCATGGTCAACATTGCAGTTGCTCAGGTCCACCAGCATGATCATGGCAAACATCCCCTGCAGGATGCTCTGGGTCACATCCTCAATGTTGATGTTCAACTCGGTGCACAGACCGGCCACCTTTGCGACAACGCCCACGGTATCGTGTCCAATGACGGTAATGAAAGCTTTCATGGTTTCCACCCTCGTTTTCCTTATAGTGATTGGTGCCGCCAAAGACCCGGCACACGCTTACCCTTCCAGTATAGCAGATTTAGCAAATTTTGAACACACTTTTTGTAAAAAAGAGCAGAATACGGGGGCAAAAGACATTCTATATAAAAATCAAGTGCAATCTGCCGGGGCTTGTGCTATACTTATACATAATTTCCCGCGGATTTCCGTGTAGAGGGTTGATAAGGAGTATATGACAATGGAACAGCTTTTGAAGATTCTGGAAAACAACGCCCGGCTGCCCGTGGAGGACATTGCCACCATGCTGAACAAATCCCCCGCCGAGGTGGCGGCGATGATGGATCTTGCCCGGGCGCAGGGCATCATCAAGGGCTACAAGACCCTTGTGGACTGGGAAAAGGCCAAGGTGAACCGCGTGGAGGCGGTCATCGAGCTGAACGTCAGCCCCAAAAAGAGCCGCGGCTTTGATGAGATCGCCGCCACAATCGCCGCCTTTGACGAGGTGGAGAGCGTGCTGCTGATGAGCGGCGGGTACGACCTGCAGCTGGTGATCAAGGGACAGACCTTCCAGGAGATCGCCCTGTTTGTGGCAAAGCGGCTTTCGCCGCTGGACGATGTGCTGTCCACCGCCACCCATTTTGTGCTGCGCACCTACAAAAAAGAGGGGCGGCTGTATCAGGATGAAGAAATTGATGAAAGAGAGTGCACGGTGCTGTGATGGATTATGATAAACTGATCGCGCCTGCCGCCAAGGCCATGCGCCCCTCCGGCATCCGCAAATTTTTCGATCTGGCCGCCGAAATGCCCGAGTGCATCAGCCTTGGCGTAGGCGAGCCGGACTTTAAGACCCCGTGGGCTGTGCGCGAAGCCGGCATTGAAAGCCTTGAGCATGGCCGCACCCGCTATACCTCCAACGCCGGCTTAAAAGAGCTGCGCGCCGAGATCAGCCGGTATCTGGAGCGGCGCATGAACCTGCGCTACGACCCTATGCGGCAGATCCTTGTGACCGTGGGCGGCAGCGAGGCCATTGATATGTGCATCCGCACGCTGGTCAAGCCCGGGGACGAGGTGATCATCCCGGAGCCCTGCTTTGTGTGCTACGAGCCCATCACCACCCTGTCCGGCGGTGTGCCGGTGCACGTTGCCTGCCGTCAGGAGGACGAGTTCCGTCTTCGCGCCGAGGCGCTGAAGGCTGCCATTACCCCCAAGACCAAGCTGGTCATCATGCCCTTCCCCAACAACCCCACCGGTGCAGTGATGGAGCGGGAGGATCTGGAAGCAGTGGCTGAGGTGCTGCGCGGCACCGATATCATGGTGCTGTCTGATGAAATTTACGCAGAGCTGAACTACGGCCTGCGGCCGCACGTTTCCATTGCCACCCTGCCCGGTATGGCAGAGCGCACCATCGTGGTGAACGGCTTTTCCAAAAGCTATGCCATGACCGGCTGGCGGCTGGGCTACGCCTGCGGCCCGGAGGCGGTCATTAAAATTATGACCAAGATCCACCAGAGCGCCATCATGAGCGCCCCCACCACCAGCCAGTACGCCGCCATCACCGCCCTGAAAGAGTGTGACGGCGAGATCGACCGGATGCGGGACGAGTACAATATGCGCCGCCGTCTGGTGGTGCGCAGCTTCAACGATATGGGTCTGACCTGCTTTGAGCCCCGGGGCGCGTTCTACGCCTTCCCCTGCATCAAGAGCACCGGCATGAGCAGTCAGGAGTTCTGCACAAAGCTTTTGGAGCAAAAGCACGTTGCCATCATCCCCGGCGATGCCTTTGGTGCTTCCGGCGAGGGGTACTGCCGCGTTTCCTACGCTTACAGCGTGGAGCACCTGACCGAGGCGCTGAAGCGCATCCGGGAATTTTTGGTGGAAAACAACATCTACCACGGCAACTGAGGAGGAACACGGATGGAACGGCGAGAGCGGAAAAACGCAGTGACCGTGCTGGCCCCGGCCAAGCTCAATCTGGCACTGGATGTAGTGGGCTTGCTGCCCAATGGCTACCATGCGCTGGACATGACCATGCAGACCATCACCCTGTACGAGCGGGTGATGCTGCGCCGCAGCGCCGGGCTCAGTCTGCGTCTGCCGGGCAGCCTTGTGCAGCCCAACGATAAAAATACTGCCATCAAGGCGGCGCTGGCGTTCTTCCGCACGCTGCCGCTGACGAAGTATACGGTGCTGGTCTGTGAGTTTGCCAACTGGGCTGACACTGCCCCGCTGCCGTGCTTTGTGATTAAGAAATAAAAAAACTGCCATGCATCTTTAGCGATGCATGGCAGTTTTTTGTAATTATTCCGGCGCTCCCCCGCCCAATCGGGGGATTGGGCAGTGCTTGATATACCAGGCAAACAGCACCGACGAGATGCTCCAGGTGATGGGATACGCCCAGAACACGACACCGATCTGATGGATAAAGTGCAGCGTGATGGTGATATAGGTGATGCGCAGCGCACACCAGACCATCAGCATGACCATCATTGGCACAACCGGGCGGCCCAGCCCGCGCAGAATGCCCGCCGAGCAATGGCTGAACGCCAGCAGGCAGTAGAACAGTGCGGCCGTGTGGGCCTGCTGCACGCCGAAGGCAATGACCTCCGGCTCACGGCTGAACGCGCCGATGAGCCACGGCGACCCAAAGTAAATGCACAGGCCGACGATCTCGGCCATCAGCACCGAGCAGAGGGAACCGAATTTCATGCCCTTTTTCACGCGGTCAGGCTGGCCTGCACCAACATTCTGGCTGACGAAGGTCGCCAGCGCCATCGAGAAGCAGGTCACAGGCAGGAAGGCGAAGCCCTCCACCTTGCTGTACGCGCCGCAGCCCGCCATGGCCTGCGCACCGAACGAGTTGATGTTGGACTGCACAATGACGTTGGCAATCGAAATGACCGAGTTTTGCACGCCGGAGGGCAAGCCCTGCACAATGACCGCCTTGAGCGACGGGCCGTCAAATCTGACTTCCCGCCAGCGGACGGCCCATTCTTCTTGGGATCGCATCAGCTTGGCGAAGGCGAGAATGGCGCTGACCGTCTGGGAGGCAATGGTGGCGAAGGCTGCCGCGCCCACGCCGAAGCGCAGCCAGCCGACCAAAATTAAATCCAGAATAATATTGATGATGGACGCTGTGATAAGATACTCCATCGGGCTTTTGCTGTCGCCTACAGACTGTAAAATACTCGCACCTACGTTGTACATAACAACGGCGATCGAGCCCATAAAGTACATACGGAAGTAGGAAATCGAGTTGACGAGCACGTCAGCGGGGGTGCCCATCCAACGCAAGATCTGCGGGGTCAGGATGACGCCGACGACGGTCAGCGCCACACCGGAGGCCAGGCCCAGCGCCACGGTGGTGTGAATGGTGCGGCGCATCCTGTCCCAATCTTTGGCACCGAAATACCGTGCCACCACGACGCCCGCACCCAGCGAAACGCCGTTGACGAAACCGGTCAGCAGAAAAATCAAACTGCCGGACGAGCCGACGGCGGCCAGCGCCTCGCCGCCCAGAAAGTTGCCGACGATCAGGGAG
>OFMM01000696.1_pt1 | contig 20281 bp, 20 predicted proteins | sample 1541811 | NCBI WGS metagenome assembly OFMM01 (sample SAMN04209246, study PRJEB22552) | human gut metagenome | biome: gut; material: feces | host: Homo sapiens | place: USA: Oklahoma
TTGTACGGAATCTATAAAAAGCATAGCCGCAATCCGTTCCTTGAGGCAGCGGGCTACCATCTTGCCGCATCTATTACGAGAGCATCGATAAGACAATCAGCAAAATAGAATTCCGATGATACGACGCAGCACAGGCAGACCGAAGCTGAGAAAAAAGTTGGGGACTACAACAATGGACTCACAATTCTCAAAGATACCGGTCTTTCCAGCGCCGACATCGGAGTTGGAATAATCATATAAAAGGAGATGAATCCCATGAAGAAAATTTCAGTCAGCGTTTCCTATGATGAGGAAAAGCTCTCCACACTCAGGCTGTACCTTGAACAGAAGGGAATGCAGGTCGAGGACGAGCTGACCAAGTCGCTGGATACGCTCTATGCAAAGAACGTTCCTGCAGGCGTTCGAGAATTCTTGAATCTGCGTTCCGGCAATGCAGAACCTCCCGCGCCAAAAGTGCGGAAGCAAAAAGCAGAGTCGAAACCTACCGTGGAGTTGACCGTCCATGACTGATGAAGAACTCGTCTTGTATTTCAACGAACACCGACTCGCTAAGCTGGAAAGCCATTTGCTAAAGAATAACAGCAGCATTGAACACGAGCTCCAGAATATGCTCGATCGTTTCTATGAACAGACTGTGCCAGAGTATGAGCGTCTGGAAGTGGAAGCGCAGATTGAGTTGGAGAGAGAACGCGAAGCCGCGGACCGAGAAGCTTCCCGGCACTTTGCCGTCGTTCATTTCCATGAAGAAAATGACGACATTTTCTTTACCTCGGAACTGCGCAACAATTTCTACAGCATCGCTAATCTATACCACTCTACCCTGAAAGACGAGATCGGGAAATACACGCTGGACAGCATTGCACAGTCAAACTTTGGTGGAAGCCAGGCCATCAACGATATGACGTTCTCTGTTCTGTGCAGCGCCATGCCGAATGATCCGAGGATTACCGCACTCGTTGAATTTGACTTCGATCATAACGCCGTGAGCGTGTGCGAGAGCAGCGATAATGCGTGGCGGACGTACAACCTCAAAGATGTGTCGGCTGCAATGTATAAGGCCGAGCGCAAGGAAGGCTTGTCCCTGGACGCCAGACACGAAATCTTTGCCACAGCACTTGAAAGCAAGGAAATTGTATTCGACGAGGGCAAAGACGAGTGTCCCACCATGCAGATGTAGCCCGCCGTTCGAACCGTGAGGCCCCTGTGTCGGCTTTTCCATAACGAGGCAGACAACAACCCATTTGAAGATCGCAAGCCAGAATGGAAGCGGTTTCGAGCAGACGTTCAGGCGCAAGATAATGCCCCGCAGGAGGATTTTCGACAGGGTCGAAAATCAAGCAGGTGAAAGAGGCGGTGCCGTAGTACGACTTCCGCCTCGGTTTACCGCGGACGGCAACGCCGACCGCATAAGGGCTTTCGACGGTTTTGTCCAACAAAGAATTACGGTGCCGTATTTCACGCCCTGACGCTGGGAAACGGTGCCGTAATTCCCGAAATCGCTGTCTTTACAAGGATATTTCACGGCGCCATGAACGGTGCTGTCCAAGGAACAGGAGTGATACCGATGAATGACGAGAAAAAGCCGAAAGAGAAGGAAGTTAAGCGCAGGTTTCAGTCTTGGCTGCGCCCATCAACGATCAAGCTCATGGATCGCCTGCATGAAGATGATAACTGTAAGAGCAGATCTGAATTCATAGAAAAAGCCATTCGCTTCTATGCTGGATATCTCTCTACACAAAATGCAAGAGAATACCTTCCTAACGTGGTGATTTCGACACTGAAAAGTATTGTTGCGGAAAGCGATAACCGACAGAACAGAATGATGTTCAAGCTGGCGGTCGAGATTGCGATTATGCAAAATCTCGTCGCACTTCAGCAAGACATTGATCCGCTGTCGCTGGAAAGGCTGCGCGGCGACTGCGTCAAAGAAGTCAAGCGCCTCAATGGGTCTTTTTCCTTCGAGAACGCCCTCGATTGGCAGAAGGACTAACGGATGGCAAGGCTCATTACCAAGTTCAAATATCTCAAGCCGTCAAACAGGCAGAGCGTCAGCGGCTACGCAAAATATATCGCCACTCGAGAAGGCGTAGAAAAAGTTGATGATACTTTCAAAAGCAATCCCCCGACTGAAAAGCAAAAGAGACTGATTGAGAAAATACTTCATGACTTCCACGATAGCAAAGACATGCTGGAGTACGAAGACTATCTCAAAGAACCTACGCTCGGGAATGCTTCAGAGTTTGTTACCCGCGTCTTGGAAGATAACGCCTATGAAGCTGTTGGAGTAAAAACATACGCGGACTATATTGCAACCCGTCCGAGAGCTGAGCGTTTTGGCACGCATGGTTTGTTTACAGACGATGGCGTCCGTGTAAAACTCGAAGATGTGTCCAAGGAACTGAATAAGCACGAAGGTAATGTGTGGACGGTGATTATTTCGCTTCGCCGTGAGGACGCGGAACGACTCGGCTTCAATTCCGGTGAACGCTGGCGGGATATGCTTCGCACACAGACGGAGACAATCGCAAATAATTTTAAAATCTCTGTGGAGGATCTGAAATGGTATGCCGCTTTTCATAACGAGAGCCATCATCCTCATGTTCATCTCATGGTCTACTCCTCCGAGCAGGCAAATCCCTACCTCACACGAAAAGGCATTGCGAATCTGCGCTCTGCTTTTGCAAAGGATATTTTTGCGGATGATCTTCTTTCCGTCTATGAAAAACAGACGGTACATCGGGATGCTCTTCGAGCGCGGAGTAAAGACGTGATTGCTGAAATCATCTCCCAGATTAACTGTGGAACTTATAATAATCCCGCCGTTGAAACTAAACTGCTTGAACTTGCAGATCAGCTGTCAAAAACAAGCGGCAAGAAGCAGTATGGATACCTGAAAGCAGACGTCAAGGCCATCGTGAATAGAATCGTATCTGAGCTTGCTTCCGATGAACGGATCGCTGCTCTCTATGACCTTTGGTATGCGCAGCGGGAAGAAGTCTTCCGCACCTATACAGAGAAAATGCCGAAACGGATTCCATTGGTGGACAACCCGGAATTCAAATCAATCAAAAACATGGTCATCCAAGAAGCTTTGAATATGTCTGCGGATAGATTGATTGCAGATGAACAGGATGAGCAGGCCGAAAACGAAGCAGAAGTACCTGAACCGGAAGCAGATGAGGTCGCGAAACAGGAATATGCGTCTGCCCCGAAGTCTGCACAGCGATCTCGCATGTGGCAGTTATATCGAAGCGCAAAGGAACTTCTCGACCGGGAAAGTGACGCCTACGATCCGAATACCGCTGTGAATCTTCTGATTGAAGCGGCAAAGCTTGGATGCGGCGTTGCGAAATACCGACTTGGAAAGATGTTCCTCCGCGGTGAAGACGTCCCGAAGAATGTCGGGTATGCCTTGCGCTGGTTGGAGGAATCCGTGTCAGAAGGCAACCAATACGCTGAATATCTCCTTGGAAAAACACTACTCCGCGGAGAGGACATAGAACGGAATATCCCTCGAGCAGAGAATCTCCTGCGTCGTTCCTCAAGCCGGGGAAATCGATATGCGTCATATACACTTGGAAAGACACTCCTCGACGGCGAAATGCTGCTTCAGGACATTCCTGAAGCTATCCGTTTGCTTACTGACTCTGCTGATAAAGGATTTGCCGCAGCGCAATACCAGATGGGGAAGCTGCTATACTGTGGAGAAGTTGCAGACCAGGACATCAACCGTGCAATTGATTATCTGGAAAAAGCCGCCGGACAAAAGAATCCCTATGCCGCGTATCTTGCTGGAAAGATTCGTCTCACCGAAGCGGAAGTAAAAGATGTCCTTTGGGCGATTCGGAACTTTGAAATTGCAGCAAAGAACGGCAACCATTATGCAGAATACCAGCTTGGGAAAGTCTATCTCTATGGAGAAGAAGTTGAAAGAGATTACGAAAAGGCCATCGCTTACTTATCTTCTGCCGCAGAGCATGGAAATCTCTATGCTGAACAGTTATTGTGTACGATTCGTGTGAATGGATGCTGGTCGGCAGCAATTGGTACCCTTCGTCTTCTACAGCATCTGGGTAAGGTGATTCAGAGCCGGCTGGATAATGAAAGACAGGGAAAAGCAGGAGCCATTGACCGAAAGCTCAAGAGAAAGATCGATGAAAAGAAGCAAGCACACGGCCTGAAGCAAGGATAGGAATACCGCCTGCGGTTTGAATGTCCGCAGGCGGTATGAGTCAATTACTTTTCAAGCGCAGAGGAATCAAGGAGAAAGTCAGAATAGATTTTTGCAACCAGACACATTTTTCTGTTTCACGGTAAGGAGTAATCAGAAAAACAAAACAAGTGTAAAGAAATGGCACGATAATCAATGAAAGGAGTCCCTATGCCCAAGAAATACGTTCATTTTACCGACGAGCAGAAGGAACAGGCTCGCCAAACGGACCTCTGCGAGCTGCTTCGCTTACAGGGAGAAACGCTCAAGCGATCCGGCTCGGAATACGAATGGAAGGATGGCTCGCAAAAAGTCACCATCCGTGGAAACCTATGGTTTCATCAGTATGATCAGCAAGGCGGCGATGCCATTGACTTCGTCCGAAGGTTCTATAACAAGGATTACCCCGAAGCAGTTTCATATCTGCTCGGCGGCTGCAACGGAATGCTTTCAGTATCTCCACCGATAGAGCGCAAACCGCCCAAGCCGTTTGAGCTTCCTCCTCGCAATGAGAACATGCGCAGAGTATATGCCTACCTGCTGTCAAAGCGAGGACTCGATCGTGACGTGGTAAATGCCTTCGCCCACAAGCAGATGATCTACGAGTCGGCTCAATACCACAATGCTGTGTTCGTAGGATTCGATCAGGATGGTGTCCCACACCATGCTAATATGCGTGGCATAGGAAGCGAGAGCACCTTCAAGGGAAATGCAGAAAACAGCATACCGGAATACAGCTTTCACTGGACCGGAAAAAGCACATTTCTTTTTCTCTTCGAGGCACCGATAGATATGCTGTCCTTTATCTCCATGCACAAAGAGAATTGGCAGCAGCACAGCTACGCCGCAGCCTGCTCGGTGTCCGACAGGGTCCTGTTTCAAATGCTGAAGGACAATCCCAACATTACCGAGGTATTTCTCTGCATGGACAGCGACGAGCCTGGACGAGCAGCGGCAAAGCGAATCAGCGATAAACTGTTTACACAAGGAATCAACACAAGAATCTTCGTTCCAGAGCACAAGGACTGGAATGAGGATCTTCTATATCTGGAACAAGAAGAAAGCGAGGCAGAAGAACCGTGTCAGGTATTACAACTCTGATTATCGTCGGAGCCGTTATGTTCGGCGTCCTCGGTGGGATCACACTGCTGGCATATGTGTACAGCCTCAACAACATCAAATCGAAAACCGTTGGGGATGGTCAGCACGGAACAGCCCGCTGGATGACCAAAGGTGAACAGCGCAAGGTGTATCAGCATATTCCCTTTACGCCAAAGAAATGGAGAGAGCAAGCTAAGAAAGGCAAGACTCCTACAGGCGAAGATGGCAAATCTCTTCCGCAGGGAATCGTCGTCGGATGCACAGGTAATTCCACAGCGATGGTAGATACTGGTGACGTCCACGTGCTGATGATTGGCGCGGCCGGCGTAGGCAAAACAGCCTTCTGGCTATACCCATGTATCGAGTACGCTTGCGCCAGCGGGATGAGCTTTCTCTCTACGGATACCAAGGGCGATGTCATGCGCAACTACGGCAATATTGCAAAGGCTTATGGCTACCATGTATCAGTAATTGACCTGCGTAACCCGACCCGTTCCAACGGCAACAATCTCCTTCATTTGGTCAACAAGTATATGGATCTGTATCAGGCGAATCCCGATGTGCTTGTATATAAGGCGAAGGCCGAGAAGTATGCAAAGATTATCTCCAAGACCATTATCCTTTCCGGCATGGATGCGGCAAGCTTCGGACAAAACGCTTACTTTTATGATGCGGCCGAGGGACTTCTGACTGCGACCATCCTGCTTGTGGCAGAATTCTGTAAGCCGGAGGAACGCCATATCGTATCTGTGTTTAAGATTATCCAGGAACTGTTGGCTCCTTCGGGCAAGAAAGGCAAGAATCAGTTTCAGCAGCTTATGGAAATGCTCCCCAACGATCACAAAGCCAAGTGGTTTGCTGGGGCTGCGCTGAACACTGCCGAACAAAGCATGGCATCTGTCATGTCAACAGCGTTGTCCCGACTTAATTCCTTTCTGGACTCCGAATTGGAGCAGCTTCTATGTTTCGATACAGAGATCGATGCCGAGAAGTTCTGCCGAGAGAAATCAGCCATCTTTATCATCATGCCAGAGGAGAACCCTAATACCTTCTTCATGATTTCCCTTATCATTCAGCAACTCTACCGTGAGATATTGGCCGTAGCAGATGAAAACGGCGGGCAGCTCAAAAATCGCTGTGTATTCTTCTGCGACGAGTTTGGAACGCTGCCGAAGATAGAATCTGCGGAGATGATGTTCAGCGCATCCCGATCCAGACGTCTGCAGATCGTTCCGATCATCCAATCTTTCGCCCAGCTCGAAAAGAACTATGGCAAGGAAGGCGGCGAAATCATCGTAGACAACACGCAGATTACGCTGTTCGGAGGCTTCGCTCCCAATAGTTCTTCTGCCGATACGTTGTCCAAAGCCCTGGGAAGCCGCACAGTTATGTCCGGTTCCGTGTCTCGAAGCAAGTCCGATCCATCCGAATCTTTGCAGATGATGGAGCGGCCGCTCCTCACTCCCGATGAACTGAAAGCCTTGCCCAAGGGTGATTTCGTCGTGATGAAAACAGGCGTCCATCCTATGCGCGTTCATCTCAAACTGTTCTTCAAATGGGGTATCGAGTTTGACAAAGACAATCCCTATACCATTGCAGAGAACGGGAACCGCAAAGTGCAGTACGCAAACAAAGCCGAATTGATGGATGGGATCATCAAAAAGTATCATCCGGAAGCTTTACTTGAAAAAGATACTGCTGTTGATGGCAGTTCAATGACGGAAGCAACGCAGGCAGAGGTCAAAAATCAGCAGCCACCCAAACGGAATCCAGCCCGAAGCAAGCAGCTTAAACCTCTACCTGAACAGCCGGAAAAGGACTGCAAGAAAGACAGCACCCAGGCCTCGCAGAAGCAAACAGGTACCGAAACGGAGGCGGAACCCATGCTGCAGGAGGTGAATCCCGATAGGCAGACTTGATTTTCTGTATCGCATGGAGCTCCCTCACCGTGCAAAATCCGTCTATATCTACCTTGCGGATCGAGCCAACAAAGACGGTGAATGCTGGCCTGCGATTCCTACCATCGCCAGAGAACTGAAACTGTCGCAATCGACCGTGCGCCGAGCCTTGCAGGATCTTCGTAAAGCCGGACTGTTGGAAACTGAGCAGCGATATCGCAAGCATGGAGGTAAGAGCAGTTTGCTATATACGCTGAAATAACGCTTTTTCTCCGCCTATTTACCGAGGGCATAGTATGCCCTCTTGGTGGAAGGTGGTACCTGTCTTCGTGGAAGGAGAAGGTGAACGACCCATCGGAAGAAATAATACAGCAGAAAGAAACACTTTCGCAGACAACGATAATACAACTCCGGCAACCGGTTTGTCCTTTGGGTGTGAGAGAATTACGGCGGGTATCCGGAGATCATATAGGCATCGTCGAAAAATGCGAGAACGGCATGGTATACACCATTGAGGGCAACGTCAATAATGACTGCGCCCAGGGGCGCTACTATGTAGGCGATACCTGCATCTTCGGGTACGGTTTACCGGCATACTAAAATCCGGAGAGCCCTGCTTTGGGCTCTCCGGTTTCATGCAATGAACTTATAATGCTGTCTTACAAATCAATCATAGTTTGCCGTTTCAAACAGCAGACTCACCCGACGGAGCAGGGCGGTTTTTGTCTCTTTGCAAAACATACTCCGTCCAATATTTGTTTTGTAACTCCGCCCGGAATACTCTTGCACAAAAATGGCATTGTAGGCTTTTTTCACTCTTTCTTCTAACGATATAGTTGGCTTTTTGCCGGTATCGATATCCATTGTTTCATTTTGGGCGAAAAGAAGCCGCTCTAGACTGTCGTGTATACTCACATCCTCTACCATTTCCAGCAAAGGAGAACAATCCTCCCCCTTGGAAAAGCGGGTATACCTGCTCAGATCTTTTATCCGGAGCCCTAGCATGATTGGAACTACAATCAAATTACAGAAATCGTTCTCTTCTGTCCAGTAGTTTCCGTGTGTATGGTTATCTGTGGCCACTCGTGTAAGTACAAAGTACTTTGCAGTTTCCCTCAGCGAAAACTGGTATTTTTTGATTACTGCTTCGCATACTTTGTCGTATACGAAAGAACTTCCATTATATCCAATACTTCTATAAAATTTCGCCATATCCGCTGGCGGAAGAGACACTCTCAAATCAAAGAATCTCTCCAAATACCGGCAGGCATCGAAACCGCTTCCATAGTGCTGCCGAATCGTATGCTGCAGTTCCTCCGCATTTATAGAAAAAACGAATGTGATTCTGTCATTCGCAAAATAGTGCTTGATTCTCTCCAAAAGTTTTACAGCGAAACTTGGTCTGCAGCGATCAAGTTCATCCACAAAAACGACAAGGCGATTTCCCCTTTCATAGAGAAGCGAATCAAGAAAGTTTTTTATCTCTTCCTCAATGCTTTTTGCTTTTTTTATTTCCGCAAGAGGATCTTCGCCTCGGAGTGCATCAATTACCGCTGTCCAATTTTTTCCTGTAAACGAATCCAGAACAGTAGATGCTATTTTTATGCAGTCACCGTCTTTGGGAAGGGAGTAGTCCAACTCAACATCATTGATGATTTCGTATACAAGCGATAAAACCGGATCTTCATCGCCATCATTCGCCCATGCATCATAATACACGCAAACTTGCGGCTGAAAGTCAGGCATCGGTTTTCGGGAAAACTCAGACCGTTTGCTTTGAAAAAGCGACTTATCCGGTTCCGGGATCGTATGAACATGGTCGTTATTTGCATCCAGGAACATTTTAACCTGTTTTACGAAAAATGTTTTTCCGCTGCCCCAGCTGCTGTCAAGCGCAATCGAAAAATTGCTGTCAATAACATTCAGCATGCTTGCAAATCGGATTACATCTGCGCTTCTCCCGATAGTGTCGTTAACAAACGTTTTCCGCAAATTATCATAGGATGGCAGTAATTCACTTGATTTCATTTTTGTTTCCCTCTTTCTGTAAGAAATATAAAGTGAGAGATAAAGAGAGATTATAAGATTGACATCCCGAAAGGAATATCTTTAATCGCTCATGCCTGTCTCATCACCATCCGTTGGGATGCTGTCAAAATAGGCGCGTAGCTGTGCATATTCAGCATGGTCTAATAAGTCGAGACCATTTGCCGTTCCGAGCTTGACGAGATCGCGACATTTCTTTAGCCTCGCCAGCATCGGAATAACATTTTTCGCATCAAGGTTGATATAATCATATAGTTCTATCTGCTTAGATGGGATTTTATAGCCTTTTTGAGAACTCGCAATTATTACGTCTTTATCTCGGAGTTTTCCGATAATACGCGCTCTGAATGCCGTATCGGAAATCCCTCGCAATTCGGTGTTGCTGAGCTGCTCTTTCAGTTCTCGGGTGCAAATATATCCACGACCATCATTGTTCATAAAGCGGAACAACAAATACTGTAAAACACCTACTTGCGCTTTAACCTCTGGATCCAGGTCATCTGCGTTATGTTCTACGAACTTGGCCGCCTGGGCAAAACAGAGTTTTGCAATATCCATATCGTAGTCCTCTGCAATTGCGCTGTTTTCAAGAATATAGGTGTCATATGTCTTGGGATATAACTCAACACGGATAATTTTTTTATTAAGTATTTTTAGATAATCGGGGGCATCGTCTGATTTTTTGTGCCGGTCGAAAACATACGCAAGCGTTCCGCTAATAAAATCTGCCATTTGTATGCGCACATCGTTTTTGCTATTTTCAAAGCTGAACTTGGCATCGCCAAAAAGGTTCGGCATATCTTGGCGGCTAGTCACATATTGGCAGAAGCTCTGCATATACTCATTGCCGCCTATCTCGTCAGCCACTATAGTTATTTTCTCAAATGCGCGGCGCAGCTCCCGATGGACAATGTTATTCATAAATTTATAGAAGGTCTTCTTATACTGGAGTCCCTTCATGCTCATATTTTCAATGCATTTCTTTTTGTCAACACAGACCGAGAAAATGCTAAATGGGATACCCTGAAGATCCGCTAATACGCGAAGTCGGCGTGCATGATTGCCGCCAATATTGCTCGATTTAATTTCACCTGTTTGAAAATGTTTTTTTCTTAATGCTTCGGCTTGCTGCGTAAAACTCTCAAGATCAGACTCCTTGACGATAATTGCTGTGATAATAAAATGCGTCGAAACGTTAGGGTTTTCAATGTCCCATCCAAAAGCTCCAGACTCGTCAGTAAATGCATAGACTCGCTCCACAAGCTCATTCCTTTCGTGCATATTATATAAAAAATATACCACAAAGCTGCTGCGCATTCAATGTATATATTAAAGCCGCACACGAATTATGCGGATTCTTATGTTTGCATTGCGCTTAAAAAAGATTAACATTGATACTCTTCCGCACAAACCTTAATGCGTTCATTCAGAGAACGGCAGCGTTATAAACCTGCGTATTGTCAGAAAATAACGAGATCCTTATTCTGCGTTTTACCAATCGCTCGAAAATCAGCTTCATCATATCATTATTTTTCTGCCAACGATTCGGTAAACGCTGTACTGAATAGTTGCAAGTTCGTCGCAAGTTGGTTTTAAGTTAGTTGCAAGTTGGACGCAAAAACCTGCTCAGGATTACCCCAAAGCTATGTTTCCAACAGCGGAAGAAAAAGCCGCCCGGAGGGTGAACCGCCCCCCGTCAAGAGGACAGTGAAAAAATATAAAATTTTCCCGGTCAGCAGTCAGACGCTGCTGGCCGCTTTTTTATGCGGCGAGACAACGCTCGTACTTCTCCATCGGTGTCAACACGCCCAGATTGCGCTGCACCCGTCTGGTGTTGTAATAATGGATATAGGTCTCAATCATCTGCACAAGCTCCCGCTTGCTGGTGAACCGCCTGCCATAATAGCGTTCCCGTTTCAGAATGCCCCAGAATCCCTCCATCGGGCCGTTATCAATGCAGTGTGCCACGCGGGACATGCTCTGCGTCATTCCAGCCTGCAGGAGCTTGTGGTGGAAAGTGCGGCTGGTATACTGAAAGCCTCTGTCGCTATGGAATAGAGGATGTGCATTGGGATTGGCTTGAATTGCCTTGTCAAAAGTCTTGAAAACCAACGGATTATCATTGCGCTCGCTGAGTACATAGGATACGATGCGCCGGTCACAGAGATCCAAAATGGCACTTAGATAGAGCTTGTGGACCTCGATTCCCTCATACCACTTGAACTCTGTCACATCGGTGAGCCACTTCTCATTGGGCTTTGCGGCGTAAAACTGTCTGTCCAAAAGATTTTCAGCAAGATACTGCGGGTTCTTTGCCTGCCGAGTGCAGCCGCGATTGTTATATTTCACGGTAGAGCGTATATCTCTGACCCGGCAGATGCGGAGCACCCGCTTGTCATTGACATGGATGCCGTGGTCATGGCGCAGGTCGTCATTGAGCCTTCGGTAACCCTTATCCGGGCTTTCCTCATGGATCTTCTCAATCGTATCCGCGAGATGTTCATTCTCCGCAGCCCGCCGACTCAGCTTGCCGGAAGCCCATTTGTGGTAGGCCGAGCGCGCCACATGGAGCAGCGCGCTGGCTAGTTCAATGGGATACCCCTTTTCCGCGTGTGCTTCCCGGATCGCGGCATAAATACGGCGCTGTCTTACTTCCGAAAGGCATCTCTCCTCTCGATCTCGTCCAATTTTTTTAGCAGGTCACGCTCCATTTCCGCCAGATACAGCTTATGCTTGAGCTGTTCAATCTCAATCTGCGCTTTCTCCAGCTCGGTTCTGGGCACCTGATCCTTCTTGCGCCTCCCGCGCCGGTCCTCCAGACCGCTCTCGCCCAGCTCCTCGAACCGCAGCGTCCATGTGCGTACCTGCTGGTAGCTCACCTTGTACTTCAAGGCCATCTCGCTGTAGTTTTTTCCACTGGCCAGACAGTCCTTGACAATCTGAACACGCTCTTCCTGCGTGGTGTCCCGTCCCTGCTTCATGCAGCTTCCGCCTCCTGAATTCTTTCTGGAGTTGAAATCTCCATGAGCATTATACACCTTCAGCCAGTTTCGGAGCTGTTTTCTGTCCCGTAATCCATACTTTTTGCTGAGCTCTGCCTGACTTCCTTTTCCGGACAAATACTCCTGTACCGCCTGCAGCTTTAATTCCGGACTGTATATGTGCTCCCGCCTGCCCGGCAGGAAGGCCGCTGCGCCCTCTGCTTCGTACTGCATGCCCCACCTTTGAAGTGTTTTCCGATCCACGCCGGCCTCTGCCGCCGCATGGCATATGCTTACCTCTCCCGCTAAGTATTTTTTTGCGATTTTTACTTTCTCTTCCGGTTTCAGGTTTCCCCTTTCCGTCATAACAATGCTCCCTCCATGTTTGACAGTTTGCTTTTTTTCACTGTCTCTCATGGAGGGAGCATATCAGGGGGACACGATGTCCTCCGCCGGGCGGTTTTCCTACTTAATATCTCACAACAAAGAATCTTAGAGCCAGACGCCGGAAGAATTTGGCGTTCTTCTTCGGATGCGTAAGGAACGCGTCGCACAAGCATTTAAGCTTGCCGAGTTGGTTGTTGAGCATCTCATGTGCGCTGACCCGTCGTTTCCTGCAGCAGGGTAACGCATATATCGTCTCTTAATTCCCACCGCATCTTCGCCACAGATCTCTGCAGCATGTGGCTAATGGGCCGAAACGCCGGGATTAAAACTAACCTCCTCTTTTTACGCTTTTTCAATCGACATTTCTGTTATTTTACTGACAATATAGTGCCTTAGGCATAGGAATGGCTACCGTCGGGAGAACACAACCATGCGGCCGCGGTGTGCAATGCGATGAAGAGTCCCAAGCGCTAGAAACCAAAAACTTGATCAGTAAACAACCAGAGCCTGAAAGCAAATTGTAGCGATGGTATCTGCAGGCGGAATATCCAATAGATAACCTTGTATAAAATGTAGGCATTATGTCATTTGGCGCAAGACTACTTGAAATATACGGAAAAAACCTTTAAAAAGAAATCAAGATGACTTTCCGGAAGTTATCAAGAGTAATTGTTAAACACGACGTAATGAAAGGAGAAAAAATGAAAAAAGTGCTTTCCTTCCTGTTGGTAGCTGTAGTGCTGGCAGCCCTGGCAGTTCCTGCGCTTGCTGCTAATACGACAGACACAACCCTGCCTACAGATTATATCACCTACTATACTGGAGCGAACACACCCGTTCGCGCAAAAACGGATTCGTCCCCGATTTTCATTAAGAATGACACATCTTTAAACATCACTTGCTATGCAAACGGGGTTACGGAAGATACTACACCGACTAATCCGTTGTACAATGCCGGTCATACTGGATGGCAAGGGTACAGTCGCGCTGTGGTTCCTCCTGGCCGTTATCTTGTTCGCTCCATAATCAATGAAGCTGGATATTCGAAGGCCAGCCTGAACCTTTCCTGCTCCGTTAATGGAGAAACGACGTTTCTGAGTGGTTGGTGGAGCCCCGACTCGACGGGGTCTTACCCTGACGCTACTTATGGCTAATAACTAATACCCTGCACAACACAGGTGGGTTTATACCCACCTGTGTTAAAAATAGATATTTTCTTTGCGAGGAATTTCTATGAAAAAAACAATTTACGTTTTGATCCTTATTTGCATACTGATGCTCATGCCGTCCTGCAGGAAAAGCAGCGAACCGCAGGAAAATAAGCCCGGCTTCAGCGAGAATGGTTCGGAAGTCGGGAATGTAAGTTCTATGGACAAACCACAATTTGCAGCAGAAGAACCGGATGAAATCGGTGTAAGCGAAATCACGGAGGACACTTTTGCGGCACCGGAATACAATATTCAGGACGGAGCCGTTCGAGCATTTGGTGAAGAAATATCCGCTGCCGGTGTTCTTAAGGGCGATCTCGTGGAAAATGCCATGACGTATATTATTACCAATGCAGAAATATTCGATTCATCTGACGCTGCCGGCATTGATTCGTCTAAGATGGAAGAGTACATAGATTATCGATTTACGGATGAAAACGGGAACTTGCGTTCGGAAGTTCAGTTTCTGCTTGTGGATATCACGATCCGTAATAATGAAATGCCACAGGAACTGAATATATCGAGCCTTGAGCTTACCTATTGCGAGCCGAGCCAGACGGATCTCTCCGTGCGCTCGTTTTATCCATTGGCCTATCCCGCATATTTTTCAAACGCCGGCCCAAGATCGGGAGAATATTCCAGCGAGTACTATCATTACACATTGCCCGCCGGCGAAAGCCTGTCGGTAAAGGTTGGGTGGTATGTTGATCTGACGGAGTATGATAAAGGCTCGTTATTTTTAATTTTTAATTCCCGTATAGAAACGCTAAGACAGTATTTACCTTTATTCCCGGCTTAAGGAGATTTGTATGTTTAAAAGGACACTATACCTTGAGTGCAAGAAGGCAATAAGAAACCGGCTATTTATTATAGCGATCGCGGTTGGCTGCATGGTCACGTTATGCAGTCTGATACCGCAGGTAAAAAGCTATTATCGTGGAATACAAGTTGTAAATGGTTTTTCTGAGGTTTTCCAACATCGAAACCCCCATGCAGCCATGAACACCTTATACAATCATTGGGTGGGCGGGGAAACCTATACTTTAGGCTCCTCCGTATATTTTTTTATATTCCCTCTTTTGGTAGCAATACCCTATGGTTGGTCTTTTTGCAACGAGCACCGCATTGGTTACACAAGGTGCATGGTGCTCAAAACCGGAAAATTCCAATACTATTTCGCCAAATACTGCGCAGTATTTATTTCTGGCGGTTTGGCAATGGTCATTCCCTTGGCTTTTAACTTCTTGCTGACTGCCATGTTTGTTCCCGCGGTATGCCCGGATCCTTCCTATCTCATCTGGTACGCCGTAAACGGCGCCTCCCTCATGTCGGAACTGTACTACACATATCCGACCGTTTATGTGCTGCTCTATTTAGCTATTGACTTTCTCTTTTGCGGACTGATTGCATGCCTGTCCTATGCTATTTCAACCATTTATAAGAATCGTGTCGTTGTAGTTTTATTGCCGTTTTTTCTGCTTTTGGGATTTAACTTTATCGGTGCCTCGATTGTTTATACGAGCAATCTTATACGGTACACCGAATTTTCTCCCATTTACTTTTTGCATCCTGCCGCAGCACGCTATGACGCCGGATGGAACGTTATCCTTATAGAAGCACTCATTCTTTTCGTGCTTACCTTTGTTCCAACCGTTATAAAAGGAAAAGGAAATGAAATTTACTAAACTTATACATTTCGATGTTAGGAATGGTATTTGCAAAAACGTTGGACTTATACTTACTCCTTTTATAATAGCGCTTATTTCGTTTGTCGATTTTAACCGGAAGTTTTATCCGTTAGCACTTGCTGCGTCATCCGCATCCAATGTGATCCCGACATATGCGGACCATATTATGTACATATACGGTGGTATGGCACAGTATATTCCCAATCCCGCAGAGCCGTTTCAATTTCCTGCAAGGTGGATGATTTGGTTAATATCCCTGCTGTTTTTCATGTCAAGTTATGCTTACAAAGACATGCAAACTTTTGGCATTCAGATTCTAACACGCAGCGGTAGTCGCCGCCTGTGGTGGCTGTCAAAAACCTTATGGTGTTTCTTCGGAACACTCCTTTTTCATACAGTCCTCTGGTTGACGGTATGCTTTGCCTGCCTGGTGGCGAAGGCGGAACTTTCTCTTGTTTTACATGCAGACATAATTTGCAAGCTTTTTCAGACCTTTTCCACCGGTACTGCCATCGGCGAAATACAAATCTCCCTGCTTGCTTTGCTGTTGCCTGCTGTTGTTTCATTTTCCTTGTGTCTATGCCAGATGACCCTTTCTTTGTTTATCAAACCAACACTTAGTTTTTTAGCAATGGCCGAAATAGCAATCATTTCGGTGTATCTATTCTCGCCGGTGCTCTTATGCAATTATGCCATGCCTATCCGAACTGAATTGTTTATGTCAAACGGTGTAAACGTAGATACCGGCTATGTTTATGCAGTTTCCTTCGTCCTTTTCCTGATACTATTGGGCGCATTAATTTTCAATTCCTATGACTTGATCAATAGAGACTAAAGAGGTGAATATATTGAGCGAAATCGTGGTAAATGACGTGTCAAAAAGCATTTACGGCGTCCCCATAATAAACAGCATATCTATGAAACTTGTATCAGGGAATGTATATGGTTTTCAGGGAATCAACGGCTCCGGGAAAACCATGCTGATGCGGCTGATTTGCGGGCTGATCTATCCGACAAAGGGGGAGATCGCAATCGACGGAAAACGGTTGGGAAAAGAAATCACATTCCCGCAGAGTGTAGGCCTTCTGTTAGAGAATCCCGCATTTTTAGATAGCTATACCGGATATGAAAACCTGGAAATGCTTGCTTCTATTAAAAATATAATCACCCGAGAGGAAATACACGAAGCAATTACCTCTGTAGGATTAGATCCGCTGGATAAGCGAAAATATAAAAAATTCTCTTTGGGAATGAAGCAACGACTCGGTATAGCAGCTGCTATCATGGAAAAGCCGGATATTCTCATTCTCGATGAACCCACCAACTCGTTGGATAGCAGCGGGGTCTCTTTGGTGAAAACAATTATTGCAAAAGAAAGAGAGCGTGGCGCAATTATAATTCTTGCCTGCCATGATCTTCCTGTACTTCAAGACGTCTCCGATGAAATCTTTCTTCTGGAGCAAGGGAAAATAACAGAACATTTGTATAAGCCATTTTGAGGTATGAAATGAAAAAATTTATATTGCCGGTGGTTATCTCCCTTCTTGTTTTGGGATGGGCAGCGCGAGTGTATTCCATCAACGCAGATCTGGACTTGCCTCAGAAAATCGTCTATCCGCTTGGCGAGATAGTGCCTATTGAAAATGACTACTTTGACTATGAGTTTGAGGATATGGACGGGTACTCCGTGCAGGTGCTGCGTTCGGAATTAGTGACCGCAAAAGAGTTTCTTGATCGGTATAATGCGGGCGATCGTCTGTCTGAACTGGGGCCATATTCCGATTATGTGTATGCCGTAGAAATAACCGTAACAAACACCGACAATCCCTATACCAATGAAAAGGGCATAGCTTTATTACTATATAACCTGGTGGGAAAAAACTACATATTATCAATCGATAATATTTGTTTCGCTATCTCCAATCCACATATGCCAGGCCTTTCCTTTTCGTTACAGCAGAATGCCAGTAAAACCATACTTCTTCCTTTTATAGTCATGGGATGGCAGAACGATTATAATGACCTGCTGGAAAATCCGCCCATGCTTCAGATCACCCAATATCCGCACCAGAAAATGCTTGAAATCGCCTAAGAAACCATATTGTTTTACACGGAATGGATTTGGCCTTATTTCATATCAAATTCGTTTTGGAGGTGAACCGTGCAAACGTTTGAGACCGAACACTACATTCTGCACTACGGTGCAAACACCGCGGCGGAGCGCGATATCGGGAAGATCGCCGCGCTGCAGGAGGGCTGTTTTTCCCACATCTGCGCTGTGCTGGGTCTGACACCGGATTTCAAGATCGAATACTTCCTCTGCGATTCTCCGGAGGAGGTCGGGCACATCTACGGCAACGACTTCCCCTGCAACGGCTTTGCCGACCTGCCGAACCGCATCTATGCTGTGTATAACGACGCTGTCCAGTGCGTCGGCTTCCACGAGGACGCGCATCTCATCAGCTTTGTCCGGAACCGTCCGATCTGTCCCGCCGTGACGGAGGGGCTTGCCATGTACTTTGACCGCAAATGGTGGGGCATCCAGAATCTGGACTGGACGGGCTATTATCTCAAGACCGGGCGGTATCTGCCGATGGACAGGCTGCTGGACCGGGAGGCTTTCTTCGCGCACGACTGCGCCTTCACCTACCCCATCGCGGGCGCTTTCACCGACTGGCTGCTCACGGTCTACGGCAGAGAGCGGTATGGGGAAATGTACTCCCAGCCGAACCCCGCCGCCGTCATGGAGCAGGTATATGGGAGATCCCCGGCGGCGCTGAACGCGGATTTTGAAGCATACGTCCGCCTGTTCCGCACCGACGAGGTGCTGGAAGCGCGGATGGAAGAGCTCCTGCGGCAGGAGGGCGTTGAAGCCTGATCCGAAAAAGGGGAATGAGAATGACTATATTTGTTATTATGCTTTGTTTGTCTGTTCCAGCTCTGGCTTGCTCCATTGCTTCTTTCCTGCAGCGCGGCCCTGTTTTATCCGCTTTATCCATGGTTTTTCTGCTTCAAAGTGGTGTAGTGGTTGCGATGCTTCAACCTGATTTCCTCTGCAATTCCGGTGCGGTAAGCCCTCTAAAATCAATCATCTTTGCCATCTGCTCGGCGGCGCGGTCATAGCTTGCGTGGGTATAAACATTCAGCGTAACGCCCACATCGAAATGTCCCATAACATACTGCAAGGTCTTGATGTCCATGCCAGCGTTTGCCGCGTTCGTGCAGAAGGCATGCCGGAGCACATGGGGCGTGATATGCGGCAGCGGCTTGTCTGGATGCAGCTTTTGGTACTTCTTCATTGCCCGGCGTATTTCATTCTCGATGTGCAGGGCAACCTTCGGACTATCGTTCTTATCCAGCAGGAGAAAACCGCTGTACCCGTCGATAATCGTTTCCGTTTTCACGCGCAATTTTCAGGCTCCGGCAAACCTCGTCCGTCATGGGTATGTAGCGGCAGCCGCACTCGGCTTTTGGTTTCTCCACATAATACTCGCCGTCGCGCTCCCAGCCAAGCCGGTGATCTACCCGGAGTTGCCGCCCGGCAAAGGCCAGATCAACCTTCGTCAGCCCGCCGTACTCGCTAACGCGCATTCAGATTCCCAACAGTACCACAAACTCGCCGTAATACTTGCAGTAGATCTTGTCCTCCTAGATGAAATCCATCCAAGGCATCTGCTGTTCCTGCGTCATAGCAATGCGCTTCCGTAAATCGTTGGCAGCCACATCGGCTGGCTTGAAGTCAAAGGAAATGGTCTGCGCCAGCAGACTGTTTCTGCTGCAAAGTGCGCTGGGATAAACGCGCAAACGTTGCAAGGGGTGCAGCCCCTCGTACGGAACAAAGTAACGCAAATCAGCCCGGACATTCTACTGCCCGGGCTGCCTGCCTTGCAGAGCGTACATACTCCCGTCAGGAGAGTATAGAAGCGCTCCTTTTTTATAGATAAGGCTGTCCACAAATGCGGACAGCCTTTCCTTTAGCAGACTTTCACCGAGTTTACGGAGTGCAGAACCGCATATTACTATGGGGTGGGCGACGACACCTTTCGCTTATTTGCTCTTTCCCGTTTAAGATCCAAGCGTTTCTTTTTCAACTGCTATACACAAAAAAGCAGCGCAATTACAAACGCTGTGGTGATAAACCCGACACGCGTTAATGGTTTTCCGGAAATAGTTAAGTAATTTGCGAGACCGCCAAAGGCGGTGTGAACCGCCTAAAGCAAATCTCTCACAACTGTGAAGATTTTCTTAATAAGACATTCCCAATTTTGTTACACCGCTATTGCGGAGGCTGTATCATTTCTGTACAGCTCTTGCAGTCACCTGCAAGTTCAGACTGTGCCTTCATCCACATGGGATGCTCCGTGTCCAGTCGTTACACCTTCCCGTATAGGGCTTGGCTCGGCGTTTTCTGCTATCTAATTATAGCATGACGCTCACGGTTTTGCATCATAAAAACTAATAACAACTCCTGCAATAATTATTAGCCTTGATTTTTGTACTGTGGACGATCAAAATCCTCCCCCGATTTCTTGTCGATGTAAATGCAGTCCTCCTTCACGCACTTGCCATGCAGCGCGATGGGCTGCGAGGCTTCATTCTGATCCTTGCTGGAAACGCAGATATAGCCATAAGTTTTGCTTTCTATAATAATTACGCCTTCCGCTTCTGCCACACAATGTCATACCCCAGCGCGTCCGCCAGCCCCACCGCCTCGCCGCATTCGTCGGAGAGGTAGTCCACCACCTTAGTCATGGTCATGCCG
>OFMM01000700.1_pt1 | contig 20188 bp, 19 predicted proteins | sample 1541811 | NCBI WGS metagenome assembly OFMM01 (sample SAMN04209246, study PRJEB22552) | human gut metagenome | biome: gut; material: feces | host: Homo sapiens | place: USA: Oklahoma
CAAATTGCATCCAAAGCTCCGCTTAATCCGTTTACCATAGCATCAGCCGAGGACAGCTTGGAATTGTAATCCAAATGGGCATATACATTTGCCGTAGTTGAAAAATCGCTGTGTCCGAGCCATTCCTGTATCTGCTTCATAGGAACACCGTTCGCAAGAAGCAGCGAAGCACAACTATGGCGCAGATCGTGGAAACGAATGTGGCGCAAATTGTTCTTTTCAAGCAGCTTTGGAAATGATGATGTGAGATAGTGCGGAGAAATCAATGTCCCCATCTCATCTACACAGATATACTCCAAATACTTTTTGTTGTAACATCGTCCGCATACTCGCTTGTATTCTTCCTGCTGTTCCTTGAGCTTTAGCAGCTTTTCTTTGAACGCAGGAACAAGGGGCAGCGTTCTCATACTCGACTTGGTTTTGGTTGTATCCTGTGCTATCTGGATATGCTTGCCGTCAAGATTGCAGGAAGTAACGGTATGTCTAATGGTAATCGTATTGTTTTGAAAATCAATAGCGTCCCACTTTAAGCCGAGAGCTTCACTTCGCCTTAGTCCATAAAACGCACCGAGAAAAATCGGTATTTCAATCAGCGTTCCTTTGGCGGCTTCAAATAGTGCCTGTACCTCGTTGCTGTCATAGAAGCTGCCGATAAACTTATCAGCTTTAGGGCGTTCCACTTTATCCGCAGGATTTACAGAAATAAGGTCAATCTTTACAGCATATTTCAAAGCCCTATGGATAACAGAATGGTAGTGGATAACCGTGCTGGCTTTTACTCGCTTCAACTGTTTCATATAGAAAGCCTGAATGTCTGTTGCCTTTATCTCGGAAAGTGTGATTTCTCTTTCCTTGAAATACGGAATAATAACGCTCTTTGCCATACCTGAGTATGATGCGAATGTGGTAAGTGCGATAGTCGGCTTTGCGATTTCCAACCATTGAAGCAGAAAGTCCGAAAACAGCATATCGTCCTGTATGGGTTTGCACTCAGGCACAAAGGTCTGCCTTGTTTCCATTAACATCTTTTCCGCTTTCTTTTTATTGCCTTTGACAGGCAATCCTGTCGGAAACCATTTCGTTTTTCTTTTTCCCGAAGCATCGGGATAGCTCAAAACCATATAAAAATAGCCTTTTTTCTCTTGCAGATGTCCTGCTACCATAAATATAACCTCCTTTGCGTAGCACCGACTTCTGCTGTTGACCATATACATTGTAGCAATTTAAGTCAAAGAAGTCGAATGTGCAAATTCTTTAATTTTCCGCATTTCGCAGACCTAACCTCAGATAAGAAAGAAGATGGGCTTTCGGTACTTTGTACGCTCTGCCCACCTTCAAGTGTTCTATTTTGTTTTCACGAAGTAATTGATAACCTGTTTTTGTGCTAACACCAAGAGCCTTGCTCATTTCATCAACGGTTAAAATGTCTGGGTATTCTTTTAAGACTAACGCATATATATCTCCAAAGTTCATAAGCTCCTCCTTTTTTCAACTCCGATACTGATGAGGAGAGAAAATTCAAGCGATTTCAAATACTGCTCATCAAGGTGTGTGAGATGTTCTTTCAAGCGGCTTTTATCAATCGTGCGTAACTGCTCAAAGAGAATGATTGAATTTGCAGGAAGCCCCTCAATTTGCCCCAAATATAAGTGTGTAGGCAATTTCATCTTTTTGCGTACACGACTTGTTATGGCGGCAATAATGACCGTAGGACTGTGCTTATTTCCTATATCATTGGAGATAACAAGTACAGGTCGTTTCCCGCCTTGCTCCGAGCCGATAACGGGATTTAAGTCTGCGTAATAGATGTCGCCACGTCTAATTGTCCTTTCCATTATGTTTGACCTCCTATCTGGATATAAGCAGGTAAGCTCTGCCTATGTAGGCAGCCAAACACAAGGAAGTTTTTAAAGTCGGGAGAGCGTAAACAATTCTCTGTTTCCATAGACCGCCTTGTATTTGGCTTTATGATAGGAGCATCTCTATTTGTCCTCGACTCCCCGAAGATGCAAATGCGTCATACAACGCAGGGAAGTCGCCAAACGGTCAGCAGCGAACTGACTCCACGGGAGTTCCACCCCAACTGACGGTCTGCCAGAGCCGCCCTCATTGCCTGCGACGCTTTTATCACGCTCGGACTGTGACTGGACGGGAGTACCATTGTTCTCTTTGTAGGTTATGGCGAAATCGGGAGCCGCCCGATATTTTGAGTCGGTATTTGAACGCTCACCACCTTTCATCGCTGTTCTGCTTGTCGGCAGGTCTTGGCGTACCGCTTCACACGCTTATGCTCATCGCAATCACAAAGAGGAAGTATTTGGCGAATGGGTATTCAGTTGTCAAAGAACTATCCCGTTTTCGCCACACAAAGGAAAACAGGGTGAAGGCTTTTGCCTTACACCCCATAGTCCCTGAGAACACCTTAAATATTAGATGCTCACAAAATATTTTTCAGTTTTTTTCTGAGATGCCACATACGGAAGTTTACCGCATTGACAGATAAGCCACACTTCTCGGATATTTCCAAGCTGCTGTAACCGTCCATTTTCCACAGAGCAATTTGCAGGGTAAGCCTGTCCACCTTAACTAAGGCTTGGTAAAGCTCTTGATTTTCAATGCCATCCAAAAAATCCTCAACGGTTTTCACTTCGGGCTGTACCGTGTCTTCGGCAAATTCTTCAAGGTATGTACACGCATCTTGCAGTCTGCGGTAGTACCTTCTGTCAGAATTGAAAACTGCCCAATCATAGGTGCGGAGTTCTTCAATGGCATCTTCAGCGACACCTAAATCCCGCAACTGCTTCTCTTCGGCTTCTTTCCAGAGCCGCCATTTCTTTTCTTCTCTGCCATAATTAAATGACATTCTATATGCCTCCAATCTGAATTTTTTGAAAAATCCAGATTGGCAGGTGGCGAGCGGCAACCGATGCCAGATACAGGCTTGTCCTTTGTTCCGACAAATAACGACAAACAAAAAACCGCAAAGGCTGTCAGACCTTTGCGGTTATAAGCTATACAAATTCCATTATGTAGATATTTGGCTTCTATTTTAGGGGCATAAGAGTACCAAGAGTAGCTGAGGATTTTTTTAACAAATTATCCCCTCTTTTCCGTAACGCTATGTAGGTAATTGCTGCTTTTGATAAGCAGCAAGGCGCTCAGGGCAGACCAGCGCATAAAAAATCCCTCCAAACTCAAAACGGGTTTAGAGGGCTGTGATATTTTGTTCGGGCGTGACAGAACAGCCCACCAAAGCACCGTTTTTTTTATTTGGTGGGCGCTATGTCATATCCAAAAATGCCGTGCTTTCTCAGCTTTTATTTTCCATCATTTTGCCTTGTTAGATGTTGCCTGAAATACCTGTAGCTCACCTTTTTTCAAGCGAAATATCACATCTGCCTGTTTCGCTAATTCATTTGAGTGGGTAACGATAACAACGCATTTGTTCATCTGATGAGCGCACTCTTTCAGAATTGCAGTTATATCTGCGGCGGTATCCTCATCAAGATTTCCCGTCGGCTCATCGGCAAGAATTACCTTAGCGTCAGATGCTAACGCACGTGCAATCGCTACACGCTGTTGCTGACCTCCAGATAATTTCAGCACATTTCTTTTGCTTTCTTCATCAGTAAGTCCTACTCGCTCTAAAATAGGTAACGGCGGCAGCTTTGAAGTCAAAGCCACATTTTCTTTGGGGGTTAAATAATCAATCAGGTTATAGCTCTGAAAAATAAACGCTATATTGTTTTTTCGGTGGGTGGAAAGCCCCATTTTCTCAATATCTTGTCCGTCATAAAATATCTGTCCGCTCGTGGGGCTGTCCAAGCCTCCCATAAGCGAGAGAAGCGTAGTTTTACCACAACCAGATGGACCGAGAATAGCGTACATTTTGCCTTCTTCGACAGAAAGATTTATGCTTTTTAGTACCTTTTTCTTGTTCTCATAGGCATATCCAATATCTTTTAATTCCATAACATTCATAATGACTACCTCATTTCATTTTGTAATTGCGATTGTATATTGATTGTTTTACTCCATTTGTGAAAGTATCTGCTTTGGCTTAAGACGCATAGCAGGAATACAGGATACCATTATCGCTATAATCAGCAGAACGCCGCCTGCGATTGCCACCAGAGCGAAATGCTGCGGTGTAACAATTACATTTTCCGCCGCCTTTCCAAAGAGCGTACCGAGCGTTCCCGCTATCTGCTTACTGGATAAATACGCCAGTGGGAAGGCAACGACCGCTATCAACGCAGTTTCAAGTACATACTGCAAAATTACGAAGGGCTTAGCTATTCCAACCGCAAGCAGAATACCCATTTCTCTTTTTCTGCTCCGTATGGACATAGATAAAATTAAGATAATCAGTACCATACTCACAACTGTTATAACGACAATGAGTGTGGTAATCAATGTGCCAGTATCGGAGAGAGAACTGGAGATATTTTGATACACCTCGTCGTTGGCAGTAATCCTATAATTATTCCAGTTGATAGACGAGAGATTTTGTGCTTCTTTCATTACGCTGTCCAACTGTGCGGCATCTGCAACATAGAAATGTGCCTCTGAAATGCCTTCATTGCCCCAACCTTCAAGTAATCCTTCGGCTGCTTTCATACTGCAAAAAGTATAATTTGAGTAGCTAAAAAAAGATGCGTTATCATACATATTCGCAGCATCATCTTTATCAGCCACAATATCAAAAATACCGACAATTTCCATATCTACTGCGGGAGTATTGTTCTCTGGATAATAAATACCAGTTACGGTATCGCCAATTTTTAACCCATTCCACTCAGCCAGTTCCCGACTAATGATAAGCCCATTTGACATATCCTCAGTAATATGAGAACCTTCTACCAGTTCAAATCTTCCTGACAAAAACATAGAGTTATACTCAGAGTTGTAAGAACCATAGGTATAAAATCCATACTTTTCTGTTCTTAATGCTTCTCCCTTTGCATTAAAATAGTCTTCATGCACGATAAGAGAAGCATCATATCCTGCAATACCATTTACCGATGCTATTTCCTTAATCATATCTTCGGAAATAAACTCCTGTGTACTATAAGTGCCATCGCTGCCATTAGACCAACCGCCCGTAGATAAATCTCTTTCAACTGTAAAACTTGCTCCAGTCGTTCCACGGACTTCCTCTGCCTGTTCCTCCTGTGCATCAGCGATTGCAAGCCCAGACAGCACCAGAGTTGTGATAGACAGAAGCAGGCAGAATATAAGCAGCGTCTTTTTCCATTTTCGGGCGGTATGTAAAACCGCTCTTGTTCCTAAATTCATTGTGTGCCTCCTAACTCATTTGCGATAAGATGTTTTTTGGTTTCATTTTCATAATCGGATATGCGGCAAGTGCTGTGGAAGCCAGACAAAGTACTAATCCAAATCCCCAGACAATGGCATAATCCTCTGCTGAAACAGCTACCACGATTTCCGATAATCCCAAGTCCTCAGTAGACGATTGCGCTTTGTTTTCCTCTGTATCAGTTAGTTCAACCGTTCCATAGGTTTCTACTGTAACCTGCGATAGAAGCCTACTTCCAATTTGGTCGGAAATAGCCGAGCTTGCGCCATAGGAAATTAGTAGGGCAATCACAGCTACAATCAGAACTTCCAATAGATACTGCGTTAGTACAGCACCCTTTGAAATACCCATTGCCAGATAAACGCCCGTTTCGTGGACACGCCCACGCAGCCGCAAAGTGAGGAACAGGGCAAGCACTAAGAAGCAAATGACAGACACAACTGCTATGGCAATAAAAACAATATTTTGTAAGCCTGTGAGTGACTCTTTCGCATTTTGATAGTCGTTATCATAACGGGTAAGCGTACAATCGTTCCAATTTACACCCTCGATTTCCTTTACTTCTGACATAATTCTGTCAAGCTCGTCTGGGTCGTTCACATAAAAATCTCCATACTGGACACTTGTTTTTCCTTCCGTCCCGTAAAGCAGATAGGAAACCGTTGAAAGGTCGGCAAACACGATGTTGTCGTACAAATCATAAGAGGGAGCTATACCAACAGAGTCCTGCTCCTTTGTATTCGTAAATATTCCCGCCACTGTTACATCAACAGCACGGTTTTCATTTTCAACATTTGAAAGCCGCATCGTATCGCCCACAGACAGATTATTTCGCTCGGCAAACTTTTCGTGAATAAGAACACTATTCTTATTGGCAGATGTAATGGAAGTTCCTTCCATCAGTTCAAACCCGCCGTCCGTAAAATAGCTGTCGTTCTCAGAATTTGTGTTCGCTACAATCCGTCCCGCATTTTCATACCCGTCAGGCACCTGCGCCGCATCTTCGGTGTTAATTTTCAAAGGGTTTCCGTCCGTATCGGAATAGTTGGCATAGGAGTAAGAGCGCAGTGTATAATTGCCACTTAACCCCTCTACGGATAGGATTTGATTAAGTGCGCTTTCTGTGATACCCGTTTCTAACTGCTTTGCATTAACTGTAAAATATCCCATTAGTGCTTTTTTAATGTTGGCATTTGCCGTTTCCGTTGCCGACTGGATAGAAAGACAGGTCAGCATCAGCGTTGCCATCACAAGCAAAAACGCAAGAAGCGTTGCTGTTTTTCCTTTCTTTCGTATTAAGTACAGGCAAGCCCGTTTCATTAAGTTCATTTTCCTGTCACCTCGTTTTTTCTGTGATGAATAGTCTTTTGCGTATAAGACACATTTGCACCTCCTGGAAATCCAGCGAGGATCGCAAGCCGATGGTTATGCGCGGCGCACGACAGGTTGGTAAAACATGGCTGATGAAGGAGTTCGGTCATAGCTGCTACGAAAGCTATGTCTATTTTAACTTTGACGAAGAGGATGAGCTGAGATCCATCTTTGAAGCGAATAAAAATCCTAATCGCATTATTGAGCTTCTGTCCATGATTGCCGGTGCAAAAATCCTGCCGGAGAAAACGCTGGTGATCTTCGACGAGATTCAGGAATGCCCAGAGGCGCTGAACACTCTGAAATACTTCAAAGAAAAGGCAAACGACTACCATGTCATTGCAGCCGGTAGCTTGCTTGGAACGCTACTTGCAAAGCCGAAATCCTATCCGGTAGGCATGGTGAATCTGCTTGACATTTACCCATTGACCTTCGATGAGTTTCTTGCTGCAACGGATGAGGCTCTGTTTGCTTATTACGAAACCATCCAAAAGGAGCAGCACATCGAAGAAATCTTCCATAACCGCTTACTTGAGGCGTATAACAACTATCTCATCATTGGCGGCATGCCTGAGTGTGTGTCCTCTTGGGTAAAGTATAAGGATCCTGCAAAGGTTTCACAAATCCAGCGTGAGCTTTTGGAAATCTATGAAAATGACTTCTCTAAGCACAATGGCAAGGTGAACAGCGGACGCATCCTGATGGTATTCCGCAGCATTGTTGCCCAGCTCGCAAAGCCGAATGAAAAGTTCATGTACGGAGCAGTCCGTGAGGGAGGCAGAGCGCGTGACTTTGAAGAGGCGATTGAATGGCTTGTCTCAGCCGGAATGCTGAATAGAGTCTACAATGTTTCCAAGATGGAGCATCCTCTTTCTGCTTTTGACAAGCTCGATCAATTTAAGCTCTTTGTGTTTGACACCGGATTACTCAAGCACATGGCTGGCATCGACAACAGCGCAATTCTTTTGAAGAGCGACTATCAATTCAAAGGTCCACTGACCGAAAACTTTGTTTTGCAGCAGCTTAGAGGTCAATTTGATGTTGAGCCGCGCTATTTCTCCGACAAGAACAGTGAGATCGATTTTGTTCTGCAATATGGCACTGAAATCATCCCAATCGAGGCGAAGGGCGGCGAGGACAAGTCTGCACCTTCCTTCAAGAAATACATTGCAGATCACCAGCCGGATCATGCTATCCGCTTCTCAAAGCGTGGCTATCGCAAGGATGGATATATTACAAACCTACCCTTGTACCTCGCACGAAAAACGAAAGACCTTCTGTAATGCAAGCCCCTCACATTCGCTGTGAGGGGCAATTTTTATAGGCTTAGTTCTCTTCATCCTCCGTTTCATCATCTTCGGCAATGTCAGGCTCTTCGTCTTCGTTGACATAGGCATCCTCTTCATAGCCCTCATCGTCATAGAAATCAAGATCATCATCCTTCTGCTTCTTACCTCGGATGAACTTGAAATAGTAATAGGCTGCACCTCCAATACCCACGACAGCAATGACACCGATGATCATGCCGATGTTTGCACCGCCCGTCTGCGTAGGCTCCTCCGGCTCAATATCCGGTTCCTCCACAGGAGCTTAAGGCTCAGGCACAGAACCGGTGCATTCGCTCATGGTAGTCTTACACACCGAGCATTCCACATTTACAGCCCCGGCTTCACAGTGCGTTTCGCAAACGCAAGTGGTCAACTCTGCAACAGCTTCTTCATCCATCAGGGCAAGCAGATCAGCCTCATCGACCATATTGAGGAAATATGTCTGATACTGTTCCTCTTCATCGTTGATGGGCGCATCATAGTCGATGATGATATAGAAGGTGTTGCCGTTTTTGGTCTGGATCGTTATAAACTGCTTGTTTGTTGCTTTGTCATAGAGCAAGCCACGGGTATAAGCATTGCCCGCATCGTCAATCGGCTCACCTTCGGGCAGCTCAGTAGGGGTTTCTTCCGGCTCAGTCGTATCGGGCATATCCTCCGGCAATGTGCCTTCGGTGATGGGAAGATTCTGGTCAGTGTCTTCCGCGTAGGCAAAAGCTGTCACAGAGAAGCTGCATACCAGCATCACGCAGAGGACGAGTACCGTCAAAAGGCGAAATTCTTTTCTCTTATTCATTCTCAGTTACATCCATGCTTTCAATTTTAGGCTGCTTCGAGGAAGAGCCGCCCTTCATATTGGAGAGGAAAGCCATAATCTGATCCTTGTCCATGACCATAGCGCGGACGGTGTTGATGATCTCAAGGTTCTCCAACTCGGTTTTCTTTTCGCGCAGCTCACCAAGCTGCTTTTCGATGTCTGCCGCTTTGCTTTCCAGCTTTGCGATGTCAGCGCAGACCTTCTGATATTTAGGATTCATAGATAATTCTCCCTTCGTTTAATAGTTCGGTCTTCCAAAGGCATAGAAGTGAGATTGCCAATAGGAAGAACTGATAGATGTGTATTGGATGGGATCGCCGCAGTGGAGCATTACATTATCACCGACATAGATGCCGACATGAGAAATGCCGGGAGTGTCGTATGTGCCGGTGAAGAAAATAAGGTCTCCGGGCTGTGCGTTGGCTCTGGAAACGGGTGTGCATACATTGTATAGCCCTTGCGCTCCAAGTCTGCCAGTGTTCACTAATCCCGTATTGGTTAGAACATAGGAGACAAAGCCGGAACAGTCAAAGGATGTGCTTGGATTGCTGCCGCCCCATACATATGGGTAATTCAGATATTTTTCTGCCTCCGTAATGAGCGTAGCAAAGGTCGGGTCTGCCAGATACTCAGGATTGACCGTATATTCTGCCGGAGGGTTTGTGATGTACTTGTTCACATATTCCGAGTCAGGGAACAGATCCTCTCGATTGCCGACAACCGACATATAGGTTGCGTACATGGAGAGCTGATCCTGCGACATGATGTAAACCGGCACATGAGATAGATTGAAGTTTTCCAGCTCCACATTGAGGATGTAATAGTTATAGGGAACTTCTACTTCGTAGGTATAATATCAGTGCTTCTTTCACCGGTTTCCGGGTTGGTCACAGTGTAGCTGCCTACACGGGTTTCTGTGCGATAGCGTACTTCGACCTCTTCCGTCAGTGTGAGGATGTATTGCTTTTCAAACAGCAGCTCAAGAGTGGACTGTACTTGGTCACGGGTAAATTCTCCCTCATGAAGCGCGGAAAGGATAGAAACCAGCACATACGGGTCATGCTCGATGTCATCCAACTCATAGCGGTATTCATCATAGCCGGGATGCAGAGTCTCGAAGTTATCAAGCTCATTCTGCAAATCTGCCTCCATTTGACAATATTGCTGTTCTGCACCTTGCATAGCAGCATCTTCGCTGAGGTAGGAAGACGCAATAACCGCCGATCCGGTTGACGAGAACATTGCCGTACAAGAGCTGAACAATGCGGCAAACAAAATAAGGGCTGCAAGACCTATTCTAATCCACATGAACGCAACCTTGTTTTTGGCAATAAACTCTTTTACCTTCTCCGCAACCTTTTCTCCGGTTTTCTTACCGGTCTTTGCAGTAGCTTTTCCTGCCGTCTGCGTTCCTGCCTTACGAGCCGCCGCATAATCCTTCTTGATAGCGGATTTTTGGTAGTGCCTATTCATGTTGCGCTGTTTCTTCATCTCAGGGTGTTCCTGAACAGTCTTTTCATAGTGCAGCTTTTTGTCTGCCATCTCTGCCTTGTGTTCCAGCTTTGAAACCTTTTCAAAAGGCTTATTGGCACTGCTTTTTTTATGATGACTGTACTGACGGGTAGCGGATTCTACAAGAATTTCCGTTTTGTGCGCTGCTTCAACCGCAGAGTTGTCACCCTCAACCTCATGGATTTTCCCGTGAATACCGGAGGCAAGAGTATCACCCACCTTCCGGACACTCTTGTCAGCCTCAAAGGTGAGCTTGCTTTGCGTTTTCGGCTTCTTGACTTCATCCTCAAAGAAGAGACGGGTCTTCGCTTTGCCCTTATCTTCATCAAGGACGCGCTCTTTCTTTAGCACCTTCTTTGTAGGGAGCTTGTCACGAGCTGCATCCAGACGCTCATGCGCCTTTTCTGACCTCTTTTCCAGACGCTCAATTTTTTTGCGTCGGCGCACCCTCTCCGGTGATCGGCTGTTCCGCAGCTCTTTCGGCTGCTTTGGAGAGAATTGCATCTGCGTCCACAGCGGCTTCAAATCTGGTGTTCCTCATACTGCCGGTTACTACGGTATCGAAGGCAGAATGCCCACCGGAGGGAGCTGCATGAAAAGTATCGGAAACAGAATGGATATTTGCAGAGGAATAATGATGGATGCTCTGCTGCGTCGCGGCGTTTTCCATCGAAGGATTGTCTCTGGACGGCTCTTCCGGCTGAACAAAAGGAATATCCTCAGGTCTCGCGGAAACTCTATGCTCTGTACCTTGCGTCAGATTTTCTTCTACCGCGCCGTCCTTGCCCATTCTCATGACAACCTTGTCTTTGGGCTTCAATTCTTCACGCGACATCAGATTTCACCTCCCATCCGATTTGTATCATCCCTTCTTTAGAACCCTTGCCAAAGATTTTTACAGTATGATTGGTTAAATCTACAGAGGACAACTTAAGATTGCAGATTTCAGATATCCTTGCACCTGTTGCAAAAAATATTTCAAGCACGGCAATATCACGGGTGGTAATTCTTTTTTGATATTCAGTTTTAGTTTGTGACTGCAAATTGTAGGCACAGATAAGAATGCTGTTAATTATGTTCAAAGGAATTGTTCTTGGAAGAATAACAGGTTCTTTGAAAGAAACTTCGATTTTGTCAAAAGGATTTATATCAATAACATCTTCAATTAAAAGATAGTGGGTAAAAGCTTTTACAGTTGCAATTTTTCTTTTTACCGTTTTTGGCTTAAACTGTTCATGCAGCATATCAATATACAGGTAGATTGATTCTTTAGTGAACGTATTGTTCGTAAATTCAGTGAATTGCCTAAGATCGGTTCTGTAGGCTTTTATGGTTTTATCGTTAAGAGCTTTTCTGTTTTTACAGCAGTTTAGGAAAAGTTCAGTTTGTAAAGTAAGATTTAACATTTGCGGTTGACTCCTTTATTTTTTAGATATTTATATTATATACTATAAAACTATGAATGTCGAATTGTGTAAATGGTTTCTCGGTGAAATCTTGAAAATATGATGACATAGGTAGAATTATGGTGTGTAATTTTATAAAAAGGACAACCCAAGATAACTACATTATTCTAAAGGTTCACCTAACCTATGGAGTAAGTTTAATTCAGTAATTGATTTTATATCCGGAACAAGAAGTGATCGATCTAATTCAAGAGCAGATTATGGATTTTCTTCTTCTGGGTGTTTAAATTATCCTATAGTTGATGATGGAGGAAGATTTGAATAATTTTATCCAAATTTTTATTAACAACTTCAAAAATTTAAAGAGAAAAAATAAAATAATTATAATGATGATTATTATTCCCATGATATTTTCATTTGTTCCAATAAAATTTGTGATCAAACAAAGTGATCTTTGTAATAAAGAATTTTATATAATGGAATATATACCTGAGATTGTACTGATAGTGGATGGTGGATTATAGGTAATAAAGATAATCCATCAATAAGTTCATACATTTATGTATATTTAGAAGGTAAAAAACCATCAAGATATCTTTCAAATTCAATATGCTACGCATATAATAAGTATATTATATATGGATCATTGGAAAAAGATACTCGGATATCCAATATAGGACGTAAATACGATTGCTATGTATTAAAAGGCAAAGGATGGGATATTTTAGAAGAAGTTAAGGGAGGAATTCATAAAAGATTTATCACAATTTATGATATAAAATGGTTTAAATAATTATTTAAACAAGAGCAAAATAAACGTTTGAAGTAAGTTTTGTTCCACTTTTTCTTTACAAAGCATTGGGATTATGATAAAATAAAATTGTTACAGTCATTATCGACAACCAGTTCTATGAGACAGATTGCTACATCCGTGGCATAAATCTTGTTGCTAAGTATAACTACTGGAACGGCAATAAGTCTGATTACACTTACTATACGCAGAATGCGCATGGCGATGGTTTAAATCTTACGGATTCACTAATACGATTATTAAACAAATTTGAGAGTAAAACAAACTTAATTGTTTGTTTTACTCTTATTTTTTTGACACCCCCTTGTCACCATGAAACGGGAAAGCTAATAAGAAAAAGGAATATATATAAATACAAAGAGAAGTGTATAGTAATTTAAAACGGAACGTGTAAAAGCGTTCCGCTTTTTTTGTCTGCGAATTTATTAATTGTTTTACTATGCTTAATAACAATAAATAAGAGTTAATATCCAGACTGCGCGGAAACGTATTTCTAAAAGGCTATATTAATGTCAGATGAATTGTTTATACCATTTAAGCACATATTTCGGCATTAATATAAAAATATAGACAGCTTAGTGGTATAATTAAATATTAGCAAAAGCAACCAATAAAACCAAAGAGTAAACAAGCTTTTAAGGCGTGTTTAGCTCAAACTCTGTTGTGCTTTAAAGGCAGAACGGAGTTTTTTTATGCTCATTTTTAAGTGGCAGTGCTTTGTCGCCAGATATCCTTATACTTTCGTTTTTAAAATAGGGGTCTTAAAACGCCCCTCCCATTCCCTTATAAGTAGAGGTGGAAAAAAGCCTCCTGGATGATAATGAACTTCTATTTAGCAAAATATGCCAGCGGCATATTTCGGGCCCCCTTGACCGGAGAATCAGGCAATGAGGGCGGCTCTATGAGAACCACAGAGGGATGAGATTTCCATGAGATCGATAAGCTGTCGATCGTTTCCGGTATTGGATAAATTTCGCGATAAATCGTCTGATGCAACGAATCAGACGAAGGCAAAACGATAAAAGCTTGTCCGCGCCGTAATCATGTTTATTCCATAAAGGAAAGCGGAAATAAAGGACGGCGCGGATATAGCTTAAACGCGGGAAATTCCCGCGCTTAAGCTATATAAACGACAGAAAGAGCTGATTAAATGAGTAATGTTTCTAAGAAGACGCAGAGAGGAATACGGCTGGCAGCCTATGGCCGGCGACGGATCAGGTATTTCGCTGAACGTTCCCTGCGTCAGATTACCGGATAATCATAAATGCAAGGGCTGCGTATAGTACAGCAGGGATACCGACGTTCTGTACTGTCCGTTTGCCAGATGCATAAGGAAAGGAAGCGCTAAAAATGCTGATTAAGCGGGGAGATATATTTTATGCGGATCTGAGTCCTATAATAGGTTCAGAGCAGGACGGAATACGTCCCGTTCTGGTTATACAGAACGATACAGGAAATAAATACAGTCCTACCGTTATAACGGTACCCATATCCTCCAAAAAGAAAAACAGCCTTCCGGTCCATGTTCCTCTTTCGGGAACGGAAGTACTGCCGAAGGAATCAATGATCCTGACGGAGCAGATAAGGACGTTAGACCGCAGACGGCTGAAAAAATACTTGGGTTCTCTGGATAATGAGATAATGGATAAGGTCAATGAAGCGCTGAAAATAAGTATGGGGGTTGAAGATAATGAATAAATACGGTCAGGCGGAGTACGCCGCGGAAATTTTAAAACAGATAACGGAAAAAATGCTCTCGGCAGGTATTATTACAGACGAGCAGAAAAAACGTCTCGATAAGCTTAACACAGAAGATTGCTATAGTCGTTACTGCACAGTATTGGCGGCTTGAATTTGTCAGGTTTGATGATACCATTCAATAAAAAAATGTGGTATTCTTGTTGGTAAAAAGAATAAAGGAGTGAGGAAAATGCCTGCGGTTACAGTGATACAGCCGACAATAACAGAAGAAAAAACAGCAAAAATCCGCTGCGCCTCCTATTGCAGAGTAAGTTCTGACAGCGAGGATCAGCTTAATTCCTTTATGGCGCAGACAAGGTACTACAGTCAGCTTTTTGAGGATTCAGAAGCGGAAGAGCTTATCGACATATATGCGGACGAAGGGATCACAGGCACCCGTGAGGACAAGCGCGGCGAGTTTCAGCGGATGATAAAAGACTGCCGCAGAGGGAAAATTGACAGGATTTATACGAAATCTATCAGCAGATTTGCCCGTAATACAAAAGACTGTCTGAAAAATGTAAGAGAGCTGAAATCCCTTGGAATAACGATATTTTTTGAAAAAGAAAATATCGATACTGCAAAGATGACCGATGAAATGATGATAACCATTATGGGATGTCTTGCGCAAGAGGAATCGACTACGATATCAAAAAATATAAAGTGGAGTATCCAAAAAAGGATGCAGAACGGAACATATAAAAACTCATGTCCCCCATTTGGATATACGGTTCAAAATGATACACTGATCGTAAATGAGGCACAGGCTAAATATGTAAAACAAATTTTTAATTGGTATAATGATGGTTATGGTTTACAAGCAATTGCTGATATGCTTAATAGTATGGCTGTTCCAAGAAGTCAAACAGCTAAACTATGGCATTCAACAAGTGTAAAGTATATCCTTTCCAATGAAAGATATATCGGTGATGCGCTTTATCAAAAAAACTACAGAACTGAAACGCTTCCAACAATGCAAAAACGTAATCATGGAGAAAAGCCCATGTATTATGTTCAGTCTGTAAATACACCAATTATTGATAAAAACATCTTTTATTCAGTACAAGAGTTGTTGAATAAAAGGTACAGAGAGTATACCGATAACAATCATATTTTATCTAAAAGAATTTTCTGTGGTAAGTGCGGTGCAACATATAAATATGTTAGTAATAAACGCTTTGTATATTGGACTTGCCAGACTCATAATAAAAAGGCAAGCTATTGTACCAATGGACGAATCGTTGAAACCAAAATTCATGAAGCATTTATACGTCTATACAACAAGCTGTATTTCAATTACAAAGAGATACTTCTCGAACAAAACGTCTATCTGACAAGTTAATCCGGCTTTAAATGTGGAGTACACTGATACGGTTGAACTGAGCGACATTGAAAGCTCACTGACTACCGGAAAGAACTTTTACGGCTTCAATCTCATTATCGATAACGGAACAGGCTCGGTAAAGGTCAACTCGGTAATACTCAACGACAAGCAAGGTCAGGAAACAACTATCACAGGCTCGTGGCACAAAGGAACGGCTTCGGATATGACAGTCACAGGAGATTCGGAAATGGAAGTTGACGCTAATGAGTACAACATCTATCTGAACGGATTCTCCGCTTACGGCTTTACCAATCCGACGATCGACGTAACGGTCACATATGACAGCGATCTGGGAACAGACCCGTTTAAGGAAGCGACTTTATACTATGCGGAAAACTATCAGCAGGAAAATGAAACCTTTACTCCTGTTGAGCGTATGGGTATAAGGAAGCTGAGGCTGGCTCAACTGTGACCTATTCCTACAGTATCAGCGGAGAAGCGCATCAGATTGCGGCTTGCTTTGACGCTTGTACGGTAACAGAGATAAAAATTTATGACAAAGTACCTGATGATATTGTTATCACAGGCAATTGGACAAAGGGTACTGAATCAACTATGACAAGCAGCGATTCAGATGTCTGGACATACGCAGGAGCAGAAAACATCTATGTTTTCAACTTCTCTCTGGAAGGCTACAGAAGTCCTACGGTTGAGGTAACGGCAAACTATTCCTCAATTCCGGCAGACGGAAGCTATATGCAGGCTGAATTGTACAGCGACAACGCTAAAATCGGAGGATCTTTCATTCCGGTAACGGAAACAGGACCAAGAACATTTACGTTTGATGTAAGCAAAGATTTGACAGAATTCAACGTATGCTTCGACGGCTGTACAGTAACAAAGGTTAAAATCTACGATAACCGCTCGCCTATTCCGGCACAAGTCAGCGGAAAGACAGCTGATGAGCTTGCAGGCATGATGGGCAAGGCTTGGAATCTCGGTAACGCACTGGATTCAACAAGCGACGGAACAGTCGGAGAAACTCTCTGGAATAACAAATTCCCTGTAAGCAAGGAGATGTTCGACGCTGTTAAGGCGGCAGGATTCGATACCGTAAGAATTCCTGTGTCCTACATGGACAAGATCGTTGAGAACGCCGACGGAACGTACACTATCGACTCCGCATATATGGCAAGAGTAAAACAGGTAGTGGACGCGGCAATTTCTGCGAATCTTTTTGTAATCGTTAACATACATAACGACGGCGGAAACGGCGTTGAGGATATGTGGCTTGATATTACAAAGACAGGTAGTGACTTTACTGCTGTTCAAAACAAATTTGCGGGAGTTTGGTCATCAATAGCAAATACGTTTGCAGACTACGATCAAAAGCTGATATTTGAGGGATTTAACGAGTTGAATAATGGCAATTACAATTCTACACCAAGCACGTCTGAAATTGCTAATGTAAATTCTCTGAACGCTAAGTTTGTAGAAACTGTTAGAAATGTAGGCGGTAAAAATATTGATAGAGTTCTTATAGTTTCAGGCTATAATGCTAATATCAATAATACAATAGAGGGCTTCGTAAAACCAAATGACACATCCGCTAATAGACTTATGTTATCTGTTCATTACTATGATCCATATGATTTTGCATTGGATGAAAATGAAACTGGTTCATGGGGTACAGATGATGATAAAACAATAATGGAGGATAATATGATTAGCATTTCTGATTTTGCCTTATTATCATCTATTGATATGCCTATATTTATCGGCGAATATGGCGCTGCTAACAAAAACAATACATCAGCAAGAGCAGATTATTACTATTGGCTGAATTATTATGCAAATGATCAAGATGCTACTATTGTAACTGCTTGCTGGGATAACGGTGATATTGGTCAGAACGGTTTTGCGTTATTCGACAGAACAACGAATACTGTTACACCAACTGGAAGTACGTTAATAAATGCAATTATGGGAAATCCATCATAATTAAAAACACATAAGTATTTAAAAACCTAAAAATAAGGCTGTTGTATTAATCAATGCAACAGCTTTATTTTTAGGAACGTAGAGGGAGGATAAAGATGTTTAAATTGAAAAAATGTAAAAAAATAATAGCAAGCATTTTGTCAGGCTTGATGTTAAATACGATTATATTTAGCAACATTGCATCATCCGCAAGTGAATATACTATGTCGGACGTATTCACTTTTACTTATACTGTAAGAGATTCTTATAGTGCGTCTTTTAACACCGACAATTATTTAAATGTGTTAAATTCACTTGGAACAAGTGAATTAGAAGTTGCCTATATGTATGATGACGGTTTAAATGGGAAAAAGGCAGTAGAATATGCCTCGATGAGTTCAGTACATGATGATTACATCACTAAAGTAATATTTGATGAAGATTTTGCAAGTGTTAATTGGTCACGCCCATTTAGATATTTTACAAAACTTGAAACCGTTGAATTTAAGTATACAGGTTTAGATTTAACTTTAAGCTCGATTTTTAGAGATAATTCCTCAATCAAGGAAGTATATATTTACGCGTCTACAATGAGCGTGACAGATTCCGCATTCAGAGGCTTATCATCAGACGCAAAAATTTATGTCACAAGTGAAGATGTAAAAAAAGCAATAGAGGATGGTACTTCCTCCGGAAGCTATCCAATAAGCGCAGATCAAGTTATAGTAATGGCAAATGAAAAACAGGAATCAGAATTTACTATAAGCTGTGACAATATAAATTACGGAACAGAGGGAGGATTAAAGCCCCAAACTAACATTATTGCAGGCGACGAAGAAATAACGTATAAGCTGTATAGTGACGAAGCCTGTGAAAATGAATATAAAGGTTATTCATATAGCTCCGCTTTGTTACCGATAGGCACATACTATATAAAAGGCTATATGGCAGCAACTGATAATTATAAAATGTCAGAATCAAATGTCGTTAAGGTAGAAGTTCTCAGAAACTTTGTAAACAGCAAAGCCTTGGCTTCGGCAATAGAAGAAGCTGAAAAGCTTTATAATGAAAGCAACAAGGACGATTACCAAGCGGAAGCTTGGAATAATGTATTTTCCACAACAGGAACACTGCAAAAAGCTAAATCTATATATAATGATACGGAAGGCTTGTACAATCAAAGTCAGGTTGATACGGCTGCAGAGAATTTAAATACCTCACTTGAAGTGTTAAAGAATTCATTAGCGGATACAACGGCTTCAAGAGCGGCATTAGAAGAAGCTATAAAAAAAGCGGAAGCAATTTTGCCCGGAAATTATACAGATGAGAGTTATACTAAATTAACTGAAGCTATAGCAAATGCAAAGCTATTGGATCAAAACGCCTTAAATTCTGTATTGATAGCCGCCAAAAATAATATTGATACAGCAATATCAGGATTGACAGAAAAGGAAAAAGAGCCTGCTGGAGAGCCTTTCGCAATCATCAATAAAAACGCCGTTGAAACCACCCTCGGAGAATTTACGGCGGACGAAGCTGTTGCAGGAGCGACAAAAATCAAGATAACGTTCGACTGCGCTGACGATGTTTCGTTTAATCAGTACGCAAGCATAGAAGCAAAGGCTGCAATCGCAGGCGTGGAAAGCTACATGAAGTTTGCCGGAACAGACAGTTCCCAGACAGCCGGAGCAAAGGGATTTACGATTGAATTGCCGTTGACTTATGAAATAAAATCCGGCGATGATGTGAAGCTTGTAGCCTACACATGGGCGTGGGCAAACGCAAACGACTATGTTTACGCAGTAACAAAGGTGGAATATATCAATGCTGTCGGACAGGTAGTCAAGGCTGTGACCGACAGAACTATCGCGCTTGACGAACTGAAAGCGGCAATAGCGGAAGCTGAAAAAATTGAATCCGACAATTACACCGAGGACAGCTATGCGGAACTGACAACAGCTTTGACAGCGGCAAAGGAGCTGCCGGAGGATTCTGAAAAGACAGATATCAAAGCCGCTAAAACAGCGATTGAAACGGCTGTTGCGGGTCTGGTTGAAAAGACGGACGATTCCTCGTCAGAGCCTTCATCAGAATCAACTCCTGATTCAGAATCAACGCCAGATTCCGAAAGCTCGTCCGATTCAGACGCCGATTCATCATCAAAAACAGAAGATGAATCAAGCTCAAAGACCGATGATTCGTCAAGCAAAACCGACGATTCGTCAAACGACAGCACGTCAAAGACGGATTCCGCAGGCTCCGACAGTAAGGCGGGAACAACGAGCAATGCCAATAACTCAGGAGCCGGCGGAACGTCTAACCCCAACACCGGAGCAGCTTCGGCTGCGGCAGCGGGAATAATCATATTGTCAGCAATCGGCGTTATTGTTTTGAGGAAGAAATAAACCTCCTTTACAATAATGGGTTAAAAATTAACATCTCTATACTTGGACTTTAGCGCTGAAAGCAAAAACAAGGGTACAGTTATCTGTGCCCTTGTTTCATTAACTTCGGCTCCAGTGGAACCGAAGTAAAATTTACTTTTATAAAGCTTGCAATGATTGGCATAGTATGATATA
>OFMM01000701.1_pt1 | contig 20184 bp, 19 predicted proteins | sample 1541811 | NCBI WGS metagenome assembly OFMM01 (sample SAMN04209246, study PRJEB22552) | human gut metagenome | biome: gut; material: feces | host: Homo sapiens | place: USA: Oklahoma
TCTTTTGAATTGTTTTTACAGCATTATCAATAACACATACCCCCTTTCTGTAAAAATAGTTCCTAAGCAATTCAACGGCTTTTGTCATAGCCCACAGGACTTCCACCTCTGCATTATCCAATGTAGACGTACCCATTGCGTGCGACGCTCTGAACGCTCAAGCTGTGGCTGTACGGGAGTATCATTATCAGACAGAACAGGTCATGGCGATAAAAGAGGACAAATCTTTTACAGGAACACAAATAGGTTGTCGCTCGTTTTTGCAGGGAAAAGGTCATGGCGTATCTGTTTCAACGGCTCGCTGTCTGTCAAACGTATTGAACTGCTTTATTCAGTTGTCAAAGAACACGAAAGAAGAAAATCGTCTTTCCTATATACCGCGTTGGAAAAGAGCAGAAGCGTAACCAATCTTCAAAACTTTTTTCTTTTCCTGTACCATATAGGGAAAGAAAGTGTCATTCTGCTAAGTTGGTGATGAAAAAATCTGATTTTCTTTTCACACCCTAACTACCCATGCAACACTATTACTACCAACTATGGAATGAAAGATTTTCTTTGCTCCATATAGGGAATGGAAACTACGGATTGTTAAGTTGAAATTGAAAATCGTTTCTTCTTTCACATCATATAGGGACAGCAACCACCGATTTAATGACCTGTTTTCAAAAAAAGTCAGATTTCCTTTCCTTGCACCATATCTGTACGCAAGTAACCGTTTTGTTGCAGATTTTTTGAAGAAATTAAAAAATACCGTCACTCCCTTGTGGAACAGCGGTATCATTCTCAATCATATCTGCTATGTCTGTTGTCATTTGTTTAATTTTTAATTCCTGCTTTTCTGTTAGTCTTGTATGTCTGTCGATTTCTTCCAGATAATTTGCTCCTGTTTTCTTTTCAATCTCTTTTATCATCAATAAAGAGGGCATGACCTGTCTTTCTAACCAGCGTTTTGTTTTATCCATATTGACAGCAACAGGCGTCATAATAAACGGAAGTGAAGTCGTTACATTATCTAAAAATATATCCCATAAAATATAATCGGGAAAATCTATCTGTGTGAGGATAAGGCTTGCTATGGTCTGTTCGGGATTTCTTGAAAAAACAAGTTGTTCTATCGTTTGTTCTGCTTTTCCATTTTTCAAACGAATTTCAAAGCGGTTCTTAATGTCTGTTTTTATGCCCTTGCTTTTTTGTTCCTTTTCTTTTTCATACAAGCAAAAGTAAATAGAATTACTCTTTGAACCAATATAAAAAGTTTTTGCAGTATCTCCATTTGTACCCGATAATTTTCCGCTGTCTACTGCTTCATGGGTTCTTGAACGTTTCCATACCTTGTTGGCATAATAGCGTTCCCTTAGAATTTCTATATCCAGCAATCCGCCCATATCATTGCTTGCTAAATCTATACGTTTAAAAACGCCTTGATAATCTATACAACAGCTTAAAAAGCAATACCAGTCTATCCCTCTTGCCTGTAAAACATATTCCAAGTTCCGACACCCCATACCTCTTAATTCCAATAAAACACCCATAGAACTATCTTTAGAAGCATTTACACTAATATCCCCATAGACATACTGTTCTTCATAGCCATACATTCCGTAATCTTCATGGATAAAATATTCGCTCTTCATTGCCAGTACATTTTTTATAATTTCCAATGCGTCTGTGGTAGGAAAACGAACACGCAGATAGTCAATCGTTAAAGTGAAAGGCTGTGTACAATTACAATAATCAAGATAATGTAGAAGTATATGTTTCATTTCTTTACTGGCTTTTGTTTTTCCATTTTCAATTTCATTTAAGTTCTGCCTGCTGATTTGCAATTCCTGTGCCAGTCGTGATTGCGAATAATCACAGTCTTTTCTCTTTTGCTTTAATGTTTCAATAAATTTCATATCATTCATGCTTTATTCCTCCAATCAAAAAAGGCATATACTCATAGAAGCATACGCCTTGTATCTTATCATTATTTGCTATTGATATGCTGTTTTAGACCTGTCGGGTCGAAAAAATAGGGTGTGAAGTGAAATAAGTTCTTATAACCTTATAAATCGTTGCATATCAGCAGTTTTGTATTTGTTTTTGCTCTTGTCTTTTGTAATAGTACCCCCCCTGTTAGATAACGGGGGCTTGATGTTCGCTCGCAAGCTCGCTCAACTGCCGAAGTGAACCAGCCACTAAAAACGGCGGAAAAATCTAAGAGATTTTCCCACCGCCGTGTCTGGATCACTCCGTCTTTCTATTCATTTCTTATATCCATCTTGTTTAATCTTAAATATTACAAACAATACTCCTTATCAAACAAAGTTTTGCACCTTTCGATAGCATTTTGTACATATTCATCTTGCACTATATAGTAAATGTATTTTCCTTGTCTTTGACTTTTTACTATACCATTAGCTTTTAATATATTTAATTGGTGGGAGACTGCTGAATGAGACATCTCTAATTCTTCCGCTAATTCTCCAACACATCTTTTTGTTTTTAATTCAAGCACTATCCTTAATCTTGTAAAATCTCCCAGCGTTTTGAAAAATTCCACCAATTGCAAGCAATCTTCTATAATAAGTTTTTGCATTTTCATCTAAATTATAAATTATGCACTCTTAATGCTCTAATAGCATTTAATATTGCAATAATCATGACACCAACATCTGCGAAAATAGCAAACCACATATTTGCAATACCTATTGCACCTAGGCCAAGACATGCAAATTTGATAACCAATGCAAAGATGATATTCTGATATACAATTCTAAGGCATTTTCTCGAAATCTTGATTGCTTTAGAAATTTTTAGTGGGTCATCATCCATAAGAACGACATCAGCAGCTTCAATCGCCGCATCAGAACCCATCGCTCCCATTGCAATACCAATATCTGCACGAGTCAATACAGGTGCGTCATTAATTCCGTCTCCAACAAAGGCAAGTTTATCTTTCTCTGCTTTTACAGAAAGTAGTTCTTCAACTTTTGACACTTTATCTGCTGGAAGTAATTCGCTATATACTTCATCAATTCCAAGCGATTGAGCCACTTGGTCTGCAACACGTTTAGCGTCTCCTGTAAGCATTACTGTTTTTTCTACACCAGCTTTTTTCAATTCTGCAATCACTTCTTTTGAATGTGGCTTTAAAATATCGGAAATTACGATATGTCCAGCATATTCACCATTGATTGCCATGTGAATGATTGTTCCAACTCTATGACAATCATAATACTCCACACCTATTTGTTTCATAAGTTTGCTGTTTCCAGCAGCTACCTCATGACCATCTACTTTTGCAATAATTCCATGTCCACTGATTTCCTTTATATCAGAAACTCTGCTACGGTCTATCTCTTTCCCATAGGCTTTTTGCAAGCTCTTACTGATTGGATGAGAAGACGCACATTCTGCTAAAGCAGCATATTCCAAAAGTTTCTTTTCTTCCATCTCATTGTGATGAACAGCACTTACTTCAAATACTCCTTGTGTCAAAGTTCCTGTTTTGTCAAATACTACATATTTTGCTTGTGATAAAGTTTCCATATAATTAGAACCTTTAATCAACACCCCTTCTTTACTTGCACCACCGATACCTGCAAAAAAGCTAAGCGGTATACTGATAACCAATGCACATGGACAACTAATTACAAGGAAAGTAAGAGCTCTGTAAATCCATACTCCCCATTGTGCTGTTTGACCTAAGAACAACATTTGTACTAATGGTGGCAATAACGCCAACGCTAATGCACCATAACATACTGCTGGGGTATATACTCTTGCAAATTTAGAAATAAAGTTCTCTGATTTAGATTTTCTGGAACTTGAATTTTCTACAAGCTCTAAAATTTTTGAAACTGTTGATTCGCCAAATTCTTTTGTTGTCTGAATTTTTAAAACCCCTGTCATATTGATACAACCACTGATAATTTCATCGCCTTGTTTTACATCACGAGGTAAACTTTCACCTGTTAATGCACTTGTATTAAGGCTAGATGAACCCTCTATTACAATACCATCTAATGGAACTTTTTCTCCAGGCTGAACGACAATTATACTTTCTATACCGACTTCGTCAGGGTCTACTTTTTCTAGTTTTCCATTTCTTTCTACATTTGCATAATCTGGTCGAATATCCATCAACGCACTAATATTTTTACGGCTTTTTCCTACTGCGTAACTCTGGAATAATTCTCCAATTTGATAGAATAACATAACAGCGATTGCTTCATTGTAATCTCCACTTCCAGAGTAAATTGCTAGTGCAAAAGCTCCCACTGTTGCCACTGCCATTAAAAAGTTTTCATCAAAAACTTGTCGGTTTATAATTCCTTTGCCTGCTTTCTTTAAAATATCATAGCCGATTATTAAATATGTTGCCAAGTAAAGTAATAGTTGCACAATTCCTGTTACCTGTATCAAATTCAAAGCAATAATCATAACTGCCGCAATAATAATTCTTGTCAACATTTTTTTCTGCTTCTTATTCACAGTCCATTCCTCCTATTTATTTTATATATGTTTAATTATTCATATAATCTTTTTAAATTTGCACCCCTTTTGTATTTAGGGGTGCGTTTTTTCTAAAGTTCAATCTCACAATCTGGCTCTACCTTTTTGCAAGCCTTTAAAACATCATTCATAACTGCTTTTGGTTCTTTTCCATCTTCAAACTCTACAATCATTTTTTGTGTCATAAAGTTTACAGTTGCATTTGATACTCCAGCTGTCTTTTTTGCTGCATCCTCCATAAGATTTGCACAGTTTGCACAGTCAACTTCGATTTTGTAAGTTTTTTTCATGATAAATATCTCCTTTCGTGATTGTTATTTAAACTTCCATTCAACAATTAAACACTTGTTTAATTGTTATGACTGTAGTATAATTCTCTCATAACCTAAAGTCAACAGAGATATGTGATTACCTACTAAATGGGCGAAACACATTTCTAAACAGAGCAAAATGAAAGGAAGATTGTATATGTCTTATATGAAGTTACCACATAATCATCATAACGAAATAGATAATACTGAGTTATTAGAACAACTTAATGATATTCAACACTTTCAAATAGTTTCAGAATTATTTAAACAATTAAGTGATCCTACACGTATTCGTTTATTTTGGCTTTTATGTCATTGTGAGGAATGTGTTCTAAATCTATCTGCAATGATGAAAATGACAAGTCCTGCCATATCCCATCATCTTAGAGAGTTACGAAACAAAGATTTAGTATCTAGCAGACGGGTAGGGAAAGAGGTTTACTATAAGTCAGCAAATACAGAGCAGAGTGTATTGTTACATAAAATGATTGAAAAAATTTTGATGATTACCTGCCCTGAACATAAGGAGTAAATAATATTATGAGCAACAAAATCGCACCATTAGAAAAAAGTATTCAAGAACTTTCTAATAAATATCATATAGTTAGTTATGATTTATACAAAGGTATAAAACTTGCTTTTATGTCATTAACTGGCAACAAACATACTGATACGCATGAGCCATTAAGACATATTTTAGAAATCAATTACTGCCATAAGGGAAGAATTGGGTGGAAAATGTCTAATGGAAATAGCGTTTACTTAGGGGAACATGATTTTTCATTACATACAATGGAATATTGTTCTAACTCTACAATAACTTTACCTAATGAATACTATGAGGGGATTACCATTTATATTGACTTAAATACCCTTTCAGAAGAACCGCCAGAATTATTAAAAAATACTGGGATTACAGGAAATAGTATACTTGATAAATTTTGTAAAGATGGAAATTTTTCAGCTTTTATTGGTAATGAAGAAACAGACGCTATCTTTTCATCATTCTATCATCAGCCAAAAGAATTTCAACTTGCGTATTGGCGAATAAAAGTGATAGAACTCTTACTGTATCTAAGTAAATTATCCTTCGATACAGAAAACCGATTGTCTGAATATCAATCTGAACAAGTTGAACTTGTTCGTAGTATACACAAATACCTGTTGGATAATATAAGCCAACGGATAACAATAGATGAAACGGCACACAAGTATCTTATCAATCCTACTACATTAAAGTCCGTCTTTAAAGCTGTATACGGTACTTCTATTGCCTCACATATAAAAGAACACCGAATGAAAATGGCAACCCGTTTGCTAATAGAGACACCAAAAAGTATAAAGGAAATTGCAAAAGAAGTAGGTTACGAAAGCCAAAGTAAATTTTCTAAAACTTTTAAGGGATATTATGATGTTTTGCCAACAGAATATCGAATGTTCCATTCAAACAAATCAAAATAATTTAATTCTCTATATAATAGCTTTAAATCAATATTTTATGTGTAATAGGGTTTGGTATCAAAAAGAGATACTATGATAATCTCGTAGTATCTCTCCCTAATTGGAATATTATGTTTTTGCAAGCAGGTAAACACAGGTTATTTCTTAATATCCTTTTGTTTGGGAAACTCCATTTTCCCATCTAGAGATAGTCTTATTAGTTACTCCTAATAGTTCTCCTAACTGTTCTTGAGTGAGACCTTTTCTTTTTCTGTTCTCAGAAATGAACTTTCCTATTCTTTTTGTATCCATAACGTTTCTCCTTTCATGAAAACTATAAAATAAAGCATGAAACAACAACACCCCACAAATAGCGAATACACTACTTTTATTATATGCTATGAAGAGAAGCGGGAACAATCCTGTATATACAGAGTTTTATCTGACTTGTTTATTGTCTCTATTTTCGTTAATATAGTAGATGAAGAAATGAGGTATAAACATGACTGAACAAGTACATAAAAGAAGAAAAAGATATAAAGGGACACACCCTAAAAACTTCTCAGAGAAGTACAAAGAACTTAATCCAGAATTATATCCTGAAACAATAGAAAAGGTTATTTCAAAAGGAAGTACACCAGCAGGTATGCATATTTCTATCATGGTAGATGAAATACTAGAATTCTTAGATATTCAGCCAGGACAGATTGGTTTAGATTGTACTCTAGGATATGGAGGACATTCTTCTAAAATGATGGAAAAACTAGAGGGTCAGGGACACCTTTATGGATTAGACATCGATACTATTGAAATAGAAAAAACAACAGAGAGACTAAGAAATAAAGGTTATGGAGAAGACATCTTTACTCCTATTTTGACTAACTTTAGAAACATTGATCAAGTAAGTGAGAAGTACGGACCAGTTGATTTTGTCTTAGCTGATTTAGGAGTATCTTCTATGCAGATTGATAATCCAGAAAGAGGATTTTCATATAAGAAAGATGGTCCATTAGACCTAAGACTTAATCCTAAAGCAGGTAGACCTGCTTATGAAATCTTAAAAGATTTATCAAGAGAAGAACTAGAACATATTCTTACAGAGAACTCAGATGAACCATATGCTGATATATTAGCCAAGAATATCTATTCATTCATACGTTCAGGTATGGAAGTAGAAACAACTCAGCAGCTCTATAAGATCATTGATAAAACACTCAACTTTATTACTGATAAGAATAGAAAAGATATTGTGAATAAGACAGCTGCAAGAGTATTCCAGGCATTAAGAATAGAAGTGAATCAGGAGTTTGAAGTATTATATGATTTTGTAGAAAAGCTACCTCTTGTTTTAAAACCAGGAGGAAAGGCTGCAATTCTTACATTCCATTCTGGAGAAGATAGAATTGTGAAGAAGTCTTTTAAAGAATTAAAGAATCTTGGTATTTATGAAGATGTATGTAGAAATGTGATTAGACCTTCTAAAGAAGAATGTCATCGTAATTCACGTGCTAAGTCTACTAAGATGAGATGGGCTATTAAAGCAAAATAGAATACTTGAATATCAGATATACAAGTGTTATACTTCATTTGCAAATCTGAGAACAATTGCATCAAAACGAAAAGGTAAGGATCTGACCATCCTTACCTTTTTCTGTGCTTTCATATTATTCAAGTTCTTTCAACATTTTTGCATATTCTATACATATTGTATCTGCAATCGCTGTGAGTGAATAAGGGTGAGTTGCATAATCACCTCTGCTATCATAGCGTATATATTGATCTATAAAAGGATAATCTAATTCTTTATTAGATGTAATTAAACAGATCTTAGGTTTCTTGCTTTGGTGTTTAAAAGGTTTTGCACGTGGGAAAATACGATCAAAATAAGTGCCAGAATCAGAGAACAAGATAATTAAAGTCTTCTCATCTGCGTTTGTAATATATTCAGCCTGGTTAGCTACTTTAATGGCAGTAAATACGGGTTTAGCACTTGTCTGCAAATCATATTGCAAGTTCAATGCAACGTTTTCAGAATGCATATAACCAAATGCCGCTACCTTTTGATACTCATAAATATCATTGACTAATTTTTTGATATCATCTTCAATAGAACTCTTTTCTAACATCTCTAGATTCTCAATCACACTTCTTACATAAGAAGTGAAAATGGAATCTTCGTTTCGTCCTTCATAGTTGAACTTATTAGAAAGTTTCGTTTTTTCTACCGAAAACTTCGCAATTTGATTTTTTAACTGATTAAAATCCCTTAAACCTATATCCCTGCAGAATCTAGAAATACTAGAATTAGACACATAACACGCTTTCGCAAGTTCAGTTAGAGTATAGTCTTCTAAATCACGAATGTTCTCTATCATAAATTTCGCAATCTTATAATTATTAGAACCTTTAGGTTCACCATTTAATGTAGATAATAAAATAATAACTAAGTTAAACATGTACTCACCGTCCTAGGTATAATATGCCTTATTATACCATAGGACAGTTATTTATAGTTTAATAACTTCAGTATGTGAAACTAAATCATGAAAACAACGTGTATCTTTTTGGAAATAAGCATATCCAATAGAAACAAGTGTCAATGCATAAGCAACATAAGTCAAAGGATTCACAATAGAAGTGAATTGTAAAAGAGAGGCAATCTTTCTTAAATAAGAAGGAATAATAGTAATACCACCTTCAAGAAGAGTTGCACCGAGTAATTCTCTTAACATCATGTTTTTCATAGTGACATCTTTATGATCATAATCAATAACTTTGATTTTACAAATCTTCTTACCTGGAGTCTGACCTTTCCAGATATAAAGAGGAATGAATACATAATAAAGTATCCCGATAGTAATCGCAATTAAACATACAATAAGAGCTGTATTGAAACCATAAGCATTTAATTCAAACATCTCTGGTTTAAATTGACTATCTTTTCTTAAAAAGAATGTGATAGGAATAGAAGCCAGCATATTAGTAATATACCAGTCAATTATCAATGCGACTGTTCTTCTTAATCTTAACTCTACAATATCCATCTTACTCATAAATAGTACCTCCTGTTTATTCAAGTATATCAATTCACAAATGATCAGTAATCTCGTTTCCAATTCTTGGAAAACCTTTCCGGAATATAAAAAAAGAAAGTTCCGAAGAACTTTCTATAAAGACTTATAGTCTTTTGTAATCGTCCATGTTTAATTCAGAAGCTGCATCTTTATCACAAATCAATGTCATATTAGGATGAAGCTTTAAAACAGTAGATGGTAATTCATCTGTAATAGGTGAATCAAGAACCTGTTTTAAGATGCCTGCTTTTTCCTTACCATTTACAATCATCACTAAGTGTTTAACCTTCATTAAGCTCTTAGGACCCATTGTAAGAGTGATTGGAAGATGTTCTCTCTTTGGATAATCAGGGTTTGCTTTATTCTTAGTAGCACGATCCATTGCATAAGAATATGAATCCATTGGTGTACATCTAGGACAGTTGCTGCAGAAATGACCATCATAGCCAAGACCAATAACCATGACATCAATACCACCTGCACGGCTGATTTCTTCATCATATGTTTCCCAGTTTTCCATAGTCATATCATGAATTCTTTCTTCTGGAATATTTGCTTCTTCGAAGAATAATTTCTGCATTTCTTCCCAGTTAGGACCATAAGGCTTACCATCCATGTATGGTGCTTCATCGAATAAATAATATTCGATATCCTTGAACTTTTCCTGATCTCTTACTTCTGGAGCTAACATCTTGTAAAGTTCAATAGGACTTCTGCCTGATGTAAGAGAAATATTCACTCTCTTATCCTGCATCATAGCACCAAGTAAGATGTGCAATGCACTTTCACTCATTTTCTGAGTGTTTTCTTCAACGATTAATTTCATAACAAATTCCTCCTGTATTTCACAAGAAGATAAAACTCACACACTTCACATTATAAGCATCAAACTCTTTCTGTCAACCTATAAAAAATTAAAAATATATAGTATATATCAATATAATTTTGAATGCGTATTATACTTATAGAAATTTGTTTCGCAAGTTATTTCCACGATTTGGAAAGTTCTTCTATCATATGGAAAGGTGTTTTATATATTGGAAAACACAAGATTTTTTAAACTTTACCAAGATATAATGTATTCAACGAGAAGGGAGGACTCGACATGAACTTCATGGAAAAATTCAATGAACTAGCAAACCGCACACTAGTTCCCATTGCAGACAAGTTAGCTAACCAAAGACATCTTGCTGCAATTCGTGATGGAATGGTTGTTGCTATTCCACTATCAATCCTTGGAGGTGCTTGCTTAATCGTATCAACACCACCATTCAAACCTGAAACTCTACCAAACTGGGGTTTCATCACTACCATGCTTACAGGATGGTACAACTGGGCTCAGGCTAATAAAGCCGCATTATTATTACCATATAATATGACAATGGCTTTAATGGGACTATTTATCGCTTTCTCTATTTCTTATCATTTAGCTAAGAAATACGAAATGCCAAGCTTAAATGCAGCTGTTGTTTCTACTGCAGTATTCTTAATCGTATCTGCACCAACTACTTCTGCTGTCCCAGCTAATCTCATTACTGATGGTAAATCAGCCACTGATCTACTTGCACTTGCAGGAAGTTATATACCAACAACTTACCTGGATGCAAAGGGTATCTTTACAGCTATTATTGTTTCTATCGGATGTGTAGAAGTCATGAACTTCTTATTTAAGAAGAACGTTCGTATTAAGATGCCTGAAGGTGTTCCACCTGCAATCAGTTCATCATTCGATGCAATCTTACCACTCTTTATCTGTGTTATCATATTCTATGCATTATCATTATTTATACAGAATATCAGTGGTCAGTTATTACCAAGTATGATTATGACAGTACTTGCACCTGCGGTATCTGGTCTAGATTCATTAGTAGGTATCTGTTTAATTACTATCATTGCTCAGACATTCTGGTTCTTTGGTTTACATGGTGCAAGTATTACTCAGCCAATTAGATTACCATTCATGCAGATGTATTTAATTACTAATATCGCAGCATATAGTGCTGGTAAACCATTAGTACACTTCTTCACTCAGCCATTCTGGTCATATATTATCGCATTAGGTGGCGGAGGTGCTACTTTAGGATTATGTATTCTATTACTTAGAGCAAAATCAGTTGAATTACGTACTTTAGGTAAGCTTTCAATTGGTCCAGCTATCTTCAATATCAATGAACCAATCATCTTCGGTTTACCAATGGTATTAAACCCAATTATGATGATTCCATTTATCTTTGTGCCAGTTGTAAATTCAATTATTGCCTATACTTGTATGGCATTACACATCGTTGGAAAGGGTGTTATTGAAACACCATGGACAACACCAGCTCCACTTGGTGCTGCATTAGGATGTATGGATATTAAAGCCGGTATCATGGTTGTAGGGCTAATCATTCTAGATATGGCACTTTATTATCCATTCGTTAAATTATTAGATAAACAAAAGTTAGAAGAAGAAAATTCAAAATAATTAAAACAAGAAATAAAACTCACACACACATAAAATTGAATAACCTTAAATATTTTGTATATGACTGCTACCCCACAGCAGTCTTTTTAATTTGTGATAAACCTTGTATACTGTAAACAAGGAGAATCATATGAGAAAAGAAGAACTAATAAACTTATTGAAGAAGGATGTAGTTCCTGCATTAGGATGTACAGAACCAGTTTGTGTCGCATTATGTGCAGCTTATGCATCTAAACAGTTAAATAATCCAATAAATAAAATAGAGTTAGATGTTAATAAAGGAATATATAAGAATGGAATGTCTGCAGGTATACCACATTGTGAGTATGTAGGTTTAGAGTATGCCGTTTCTATTGGGGCATTATTGAAGAACCCAGAAAAACAGCTGACTCTATTTGAAGATATAGAACCAGATACAATCACTTATGCTGAATTATTAGGGCCCCATGTTTCTATCACGATTAATGATTCAGCATCTATTCATGTAAAATGTACTCTTTATACATCTAACGATACAGTGACATGTATGATCAAAGAGGCACATACAAATATAGTTTATCTAGAAAAGAATGGAATTGTATTAGAAGAGAAAACAACTCAAGAAACAAACAATACACCCACTGTGATTGATGAACTCAAAGAAATGAAAATATCAGACATATGTTCTTTGGTAGACTCAATGACAGTGGATAAACTTGAATTCTTATTAGATGGTATAGAAATGAATAACTGATTATCACAATATAAAGGAACAACACATTTGAGTGATTCATTTAACCGTTCATTATTTTCTGAAGACTTGTTAACTAGAATAATAAGGAAAGTTACTGCAGCTGCTGAAAATAGACTAGATGGCTGTCCACTTCCCGCAATGAGCAGTTCAGGTGCAGGTACAAAAGGACTCGTTGTTTCTATATCAGTGAATGAAGTGGCAGAAGAACTACACATATCACTAGAAAAGAAACTCAAAGCACTTGCGCTTACACATCTAGTAAATAGATATATTAATGCACATATAGGTAAATTATCGCCTATGTGTACATGTGTCATGGCGTCTTCTACATCTGCTTCTGTAGGTATCGCTTATCTCTTAGATGCATCAGATGATCAGATAGGGTATTGTATACGTAATATGACAGGAACTGTAACTGGTATGATTTGTGATGGAGGAAAAGTAGGATGTGCATTAAAGGTATCTACAGGATCTACGGCTGCACTTATGTGTGCAATGACTGCAGTCAATAATGCAGGATTAAGAGAAAGTGATGGAATTTGTGCATCAACACCTGAACAATGTATTCAAAATATGGCCCGTATTGGGAAAAATGGAATGAATAAAGTAGATGAAGAAATCATCTCAATTATGAAAAGTAAAGAGTGTCAATAGGAAGAAGGTGGTCCAAGGATCATCTTCTTTTTGCGTATAATGGTACATTTTAATAATTAAAGTGAATAAAGTATGAAGTGTTAGTTAATTGAAATAACATTGTATATATCATAATAAATTGAATTGTATAAACATAATATTACTATTCTAAAACATCATAATGGAACGTTTCCCTTATCTTTGACACCTATTCCAAGAGTTTGTGCCACGTCCCAGAAGGGGCCTGAAACATTGAAAGTGTTTGCATTGTTGGGTAAACTAGGACTCGTCAAAACAAATGAAAGCAATTTCAAGGAGGGAAAGAAAAATGAGTTTAGTATTAGCAAGAATCGACCAGAGATTAATTCATGGTATTGTTGTCACACAATGGGCAGGTGCAACACAGGCAAAAAGATTAATGGTAGTCGATGATGAAGTAAGTAAGGATGAAGTTCAAAAATCAGCAATGAGAATGAGTAAGCCAGTGGGGACTGGTATGTCAATCATTGATACAGAAACAGCTATTAAGAACTTCAACGCAGGAAAGTATGATAGCCATAATGTATTCATGATTGTAAGAGAACCATCTACATTAGTTAAGTTAGCTGAAAGTGGCGTTAAGATTCCTAAAGTAAATATTGGTATTATCTTCGATGGGGAAGGTAAGACAACAGTGAAGAAGATGGTTTCAGTCAATGAAGAAGAAGTGAATGATTTAAAGAAATTGCAGTCTATGGGTATTCCAGTGACATTCCACTTCGTACCAAGCGAAGCAGAAGAACCACTAGAAACATATATTAAATAATCAAGGGGGATAAGAAGTATGCAGGTTATTCAAGGAGTATTAATCGTATTATTATCAATGTGGATGGTCTTAGACCAGCAGGGGATTGTTATTACAACATGGTTCCCAATCATGGTTGCATTTTTTGCAGGATTGATTATGGGGGATATGAAGACTGCCATGATTATTGGTGGTACATTCCAGTTAATGAACTTAGGTGTTGCCAACATTGGTGGTTCATCAGTGCCTAACGGGGGTCTTGCAACAGTAGTTGGTATTTATGTTGCATGTAGAACTACAAATGATGTGGCTCAGGCAAAAGCAGTTGCCTTAGCAGTAGGTGTACCAGTTGGTATGCTTGGTATTCAGTTAGATGTATTCGCAAAGTTATTAAACACTTATGTAACACATGCAGCACAGAAAGCATGTAATGAAAAGAAGTTTAGTAAGATGAACAGAATTCTTTGGATTGGTCCTATGATCTTTGCTTTATCTACAGGTTTACCAACAGCTTTATGTGTATTATTTGGTGATGCAATCGTTAATGTTATCTTAAAATCAGTTCCAGTATGGTTCACAAATGGTCTATCTATCGCAGGAAATATGTTACCAGTTGTAGGTATCGCGTTATTGTTACAGGTTATGCCTGCTAAGAAGTACTTATCAATGTTGATGATTGGTTTTGTCTTCTCAGCTTACTTAAATGTACCAATGTTAGGTGTATCTATTATTGGTTTAGCTATTGCTTACTATTTCTTTACAACACAGGTCAATAAAGCACCAGCAGTCGCAACAGAAGGTGCAGTAATCGAAGAAGGAGATGATTGGGATGAATAAAGAAACACAGACAACAGAAGTTGTTACAAAGAAAGATCTTACAAAAGCCGCAGTACGTTACATGTTTATGGCATGTAATGCATATAACTATGAAAACCATCAGGGCCCAGCAGTTGTATTTGGATTAGAGAAGGTTTTAAGAAAGATTCATAAGAATAATGATGATGACTATGTTGCATCATTAAATAACCACTTTAAATATTTCAATACTACAACTTGGATGGCTAATATCTTACTTGGTGCAAGTGTTGCTATGGAAGAAAAAGATGGCATAGAAGCATTAGATACAGTACAGAACTTTAAGACAGGTATGATGGGTCCTCTTGCAGGTATCGGGGATACTTTAATCTGGGTACTATATCCAACAATCATGGGTTCTATTGCAGCTTATATGGGACTTGAAGGTAACCCTACAGGTGCACTCATCTGGATGTTACTTAACGTGATTTTCTTCTTCTTTAGAATTAAGTTATTCCATTTAGGATATGATTCAGGTTTAAAGCTTATTACTACATTAGGTGATAAGTTATCAGTCTTCACTGAAGCAGCATCTATCATGGGTCTAACAGTTATTGGGGCATTAATTCCTTCAGTTGTTAAGATGTCAGTAGGTCTTGTCTTTAAGTCAGGTAAAGTAAAACTTGCTATTCAGACAGGTGTCTTAGATAAGATCATGCCTGCTTTATTACCAGTTGCACTTACATTTATCGTTTATAAATTACTTGCATCTAAGAAACTTACTGTTATTCAGGTCATCTTCTTAATTATCATTCTTGCATTAGTTTGCTCATTCTTTGGAATTCTAGCTCTCTAATCAAAGTTTTCGGGGGGAAAAAGTCTATGAGAAAAATCGTTCTAGCCAGCCATCATTTACTCGCTGATGGTTTAAAAGATACAATCCAGTATCTTATGCCAACTTTAACTGATATCCAGTCAGTGAGTGCTTATATGGATAATATACCTGTTGAAAAGAAGTTAAAAGAAGCACTAGGAGAAATCAATGAAGGTGATGAATACATCATCTTCACTGATATGCTTGGGGGTAGTGTGAATCAGGAAGCAGTCAAATACTTACAGTATCCTAATGTATATGTGATTACAGGAATGAATTTACCTATTGTATTAAGTGTCTGTTTATCATTAGCAAGCTGTGAAAAAGTGAATGAAGATGTCATTAGAAATGCGATTGATGATGCAAAGTCACAGATTGTTTATGTCAACGATGTTATGAAAAATATGGGGGTCGATGAGGATGATGAATAAAGATTGGTGGAAAAGCAGCGTTGTTTATCAGGTTTATCCACAAAGTTTTAATGATACCAACAATGATGGGGTTGGTGATTTAAAAGGTATTACTGAAAAGCTTCCTTATTTATCTAAATTAGGTATTGATGTCATCTGGTTAAACCCAATCTATGAATCACCATTAGTAGATAATGGTTATGATATTGCGAACTATCGCAAGATCAATCCGATGTATGGCACAATGGAAGACTTTGATGAACTATTAGAAACAGCACATAGTATGAATATTAAGATTATTATGGACTTAGTAGTGAATCATACAAGTGACCAGCATGAATGGTTCTTAAAGTCTAAATCTTCTAAGAATAATGAATATTCTGATTTCTATATCTGGAAGGATCCTAAAGAAGATGGCAGTGAACCAACAAACTGGGGTGCTACTTTTGGTGGATCTGCATGGACTTATGTACCTGAAAGAAAACAGTATTATCTTCATTGTTTTGCGCCAGGACAGCCTGACTTAAACTGGGAAAATCCTAAGGTAAGAGAAGCAGTTTATAATGAAATGCGCTTCTGGTTAGATAAGGGTATTGATGGTTATAGAATGGATGTTATCTCTTTATTAAGTAAGAGACAGAATTTTCCAGACGCCTTACCAGGAGAATATGATTATGCAAAATCATATTATAAAGGAGCTTCTAATGGACCTCGTATTCATGAATTCCTACAGGAAATGAATAGAGAAGTCTTATCACACTATGATGTGATGACAGTAGGAGAAACAGCCAATACCAATGTTCAGCAGGGTAAACTTTATACAGATCCTTCTAGACACGAATTAAACATGGTATTCCAGTTTGATCATATGCATTTAGATTATGGTAAGTACGGTAAATTCTCTGATGTGAAGTTTAAACTCAGTGATTTAAAGAAGAGCTTATCAACTTGGATCAATGATTTAGGTGAGGGATGGAATTCACTTTATTGGGATAACCATGACCAGCCTAGAAATGTGACTCGTTTTGGTGATGATGGAGTATATCGTGTGGAATCAGCTAAAATGTTAGCTACTCTATTGCATATGATGAAGGGAACACCTTATGTTTTCCAGGGGGATGAATTAGGTATGAAAGATGTACCTTTTACATCACTTGATCAATATAAAGATATTGAAACGGTCTTTATGTGTCAGAAAATGAAGGATGAAGGTGAAAATGAAGAAACAATCAAGAAATATGCTTATTTAAGTTCAAGAGACAATGCGAGAACACCATTCCCTTGGAATGGAGAAGAAGGTTCTGGTTTTTCTGATGCAAAGCCTTGGATTGATTATTCACCTGATAACAAGTTCATCAATGCAGAAGATGAATTAAAAGATCCAAATTCAGTATTCTATTATTATCAGAAATTAATTCGTTTAAGAAAAGAAAATCCTATAATTGTTCATGGATCTTATAAACTATTAGACGAAAATGATTCAGATATCTTCTCATATGAAAGAGAATATGAAGGTAAGAAATTACTTGTAGTATGTTCTTTCGCAAAAGAGAAGGTAAGATATACATTGCCAGATGATTATAAGGATGCTGAAATTCTTATTGGAAATTATGAGAATGTATTGAAAACAGATGATAAAAATATTATTCTAAATCCATATCAAGCAGTAGTTTATCTAACAAAGGGGTAATGAGATATGGACTTTGACACACAAGCAGGACTTATTTATTCAACACTAAGTGATAATGAAAAAGACATGATTCAATATATCAGAAATCATAAATCTGATGTTGTAGGCATGCCTATTAATGAACTTGCGAAGGTTCTGCTTTCGTCAAAGAGTTCTGTATTACGTTTGGCACAGAAGCTAGGCTATACAGGTTATTCAGAATTAAAGTATTCTTTAAAGAAGGATATAGTGAAGAAAGCAGTTGTTCCTACAGATTTGGTTGAAAAATTTAGAAAAGAGATTGATAAAACATTTGAATATGCATCGCAGGTAAACTTTGCAACATTGATTTCCGAAATCCATAAAGCACGACAAGTCATTTTGTATGCGACGGGTTTTACTCAGAACAACTACACAAAACAGTTCTCCAGTGAGCTATTCATGGCAGGGCGTTCAAATTATATTGTATCTGGTGAAACTAATTTTGAAGTCATCTCACACTCCCTAACTAGTGATGATTTTGTCATTATTATTTCATTGTCAGGTAATACACCAGGTATCAGAACAACAGTAAATGCACTGAATATGAAGGATATACCTATTCTTTCTATAACTGAGCTAGGAAAGAATTTCCTTGTAGAAAATTCAGATTATCATCTTTACTATAATACAACAGAATTTCCTCTTGAGGATGAACATATCATTTCTATGAATGCAGTAGGAATTGTTCTTACTATTCTTGCAAGAAAATATCAAGAATTCGCATTCTTTGATGAGTAAAGTCAGACTTAATGGTCTGGCTTTTTTGCGTGTTATAGACTTTACGAATATATATGTTAAATCAAGGTTGAATCTTATTCCGAAAAATTGAAAATAATTCATTTTTTCGGAATAAGAAGGTATAATATATGTGGGTGAATGAAATGAAACTTTTAGAAAGAAACTATTTAACAAAAATTATTAATGTAATTGGAACTCCTGATATTAAAGTGATTACGGGTATTAGAAGATCTGGAAAATCATGTCTGTTACTACAATTTATGGAATATATAAATCAAACTGATAAAGACGCGAATATTATTTTTGTTGATTTCAATTCTTTAAGTGCAGAGCCGTATTTAGAGTACCATGCATTAAATAATTATATAGAAGGTCAATATAAATCTAACAAGAATAATTATGTATAGATGAAGTTCAAATGTGCAGTGGCTTTGAGGAAGTCATAAATAGTCTACATAGTAGTATGAAATATGATATTTATATTACTGGTTCGAATGCATTTCTATTAAGTAGTGATTTGGCTACTTTATTTACCGGTAGAACGTATGAAATAGAAATATTTCCTTTTTCTTATAAAGAATGTCTAAAATATTATGCTGGGCAGTATTCACTTGATAGATACGTGAGAGAAGGTGGAATGCCTGGAACTTTGCTTTATCGTGAACAAGATGATAAGTATAAATACATACGAGATGTTTTTGAGACGCTTATTATAAGGTACATAACTAATAAATATTCGATGAGAAACAAAGAAGTTATTCATGATTTAGCGTACTTTATGATGGATAACATTAGTTCTTTGACATCAGCTAATAATATATCTAAATCATTAGCAAATGCTAATATTAAAATAACAGATAAGACTATAAAATTGTATATGCAATATTTGAAAGATTCATACTTGTTTTACAAAGTTAGAAGGTATGATATAAAAGGGAAAAAATATTTGGCAACAAATGATAAGTATTACTTGTCTGACCATTCTTTCAGATATGCTATTATAGGAACAAAAAACATGGACTATGGCAGAGTATATGAAAATATCGTTGCGATTGAATTGCTTAGAAGAGGGTATGAAGTTTATGTTGGTAAACTTTATAAAAAAGAAGTTGATTTTGTGGCTATAAAACAAAATGAGAAGATTTATTTTCAAGTAAGTGATGATATTTCGAATCAGAAAACTTTCGATAGAGAAGTTACTTCACTATTAGAAATACAAGATGCATATCCTAAAATCTTATTGGCTAACACACATCATGATGAATATCAGTATGAAGGTGTAAAAATAATTGATATTGAAGAATGGTTAAAATTGTAAATATAAATGATTTGAATGCATATAAGATAATAAATAAATGTTTTACTTTATTCTTGTGAATCCTTCTAGCCTATGAGAGGCTGTAACGGGTAAATAACTAATTATAGTTTCAGAAACAGTAAAAGGCGGATCGAAGTCCTGCTGGTCATGAGTTTGAGGTGGATAAGGTAACTACTGATATAAGGGGCGAATATGCACGTAATAATATAAAACTAATAAATCATCACTGTGAGGGCTGTCCATTCAGATCAAGATGCACTAAATCCAGAATTGGAAGAAGCATAAACTACTGCAAGGAACTTGATGAGTTTCATAAGGAAGTAAGAAAAAATGTCACAAGCGAAGAAGGCAAGAAACTCATGTTCAAGAGAGATAATGAAGCAGAAGGAACTTTTG
>OFMM01000709.1_pt1 | contig 20102 bp, 40 predicted proteins | sample 1541811 | NCBI WGS metagenome assembly OFMM01 (sample SAMN04209246, study PRJEB22552) | human gut metagenome | biome: gut; material: feces | host: Homo sapiens | place: USA: Oklahoma
TATTCCCTTGGGACTATAAGTTTTCAATTCGTCAAAAATCAAACATCCTTTTTGGGCAAAAATATCAGAATTTTCTCCACATTTATCTATAATAATTTCATCACACACAAATTCACCGATAACTTTACCGTTGAATACGTCCCATATCCTTTCGGCATCGTTGCGATTATATCCGCTGAGATGTGTAAATTCTGTCTCCCAATTTCCCCTAAACACATCTCCCCATACAAGATAAGGTTTTTTATTTGTGCAGTATATGTAACATTTAAACGGCGGTTCCAGCTTCGGTCTTGTTTTTCTAATCTCAATGGTCTTTTTGCCACTTGCTATAAGCTCACACCATCTCGGCTGTATGCTGAGTAATACAGAGTTCATTCTCCGTCGCCTCCATCCATCTTAGTGCCACAGCATGGACAATATTTATAATTATAAACATCAAATACTAATGTGCAAAAATCTGACTTACAAACTGAACAAACAATTCCATCACCATCAGAAACTTCTGTCCAAATACCATGCTTCACCTCAGCTACATCGGCGGCAGGTAGTTTTTCAACCATATTAGCGGCAGAGAAAAATACCTGTTTGGGTGTTCCTAACGCCATTTCAGCTTTTGTGTTAAATATATTAATCAGACTTTCAGCATTTATGTATCTTGGCATTGTTTTTCTCCTCTCTTATAACGGCAAATTTTCCGGATTATTTTTTTCAAATTTTCCTAACAGTTCGGGCGTATCGTAGATATTTCCGACAACCTCCAGCTCTTTACCATATATATGGTCAAAATCAGTACACCAAGAATCAAACTGCACCATATACATAGATTCCCCCTCACTATATTCTATCTTTCCAATAGCTTCTCCGTCTTTATATGACACAATGTCCCCCTCGAAAAGATTCGTGCCATTTCTGTCTTGCTGTCCAATATACTGCCCAATCGTATCCGTATAAACAACATGTTTTTCAACAGGATGAGCAGAATACATTACAGAAAAATCTCCTGCTCCTTGAAACACACCGCCATATACCCATTTGCTTGGTGCAGGATCGCCGCGCATGTTAAGAATCTTTTCGCCTTTTCTTCGCGTTTGTCCTCGAAATAGTAATTCTCTCATGATTTTGTCCTCCTATACACTGAGACGGTTTTCCCCGTCTTGCCGGATTTGCGCTTGCCGGACACCGTGACCTTTCCAAGCTGCATAAGCTCCGTCAGCCTCGGCGCTACGCTGTTCCGGTCGGGATAATGTAGATACCCGCGCTCCATCATGAGGTCGATCACCTCGTCCACGGTATAGCTGCCCTCGCCCATCACTTCCAGCACCTGCGCACGCCGCATCGCCTTTTGCGGCTTAATGGCCTCGTGCGCCTCCCTGCGCGTTTCGTGAGTTATGCTATTTGTCATGTGTCAGCTCCTTTCAATCACCAACGATTTTTTCAAATATCTTTTCGTTGTACTCCGGTAAAGACTTAATGTAATCGATCATCTCTTGCGGCATCTTGCTCCAAGCGGTTTTGTTATCTACTTCCATCAACATAGGAAAACACAGCGACCACCATTCCTTGTCCCCTTTTAGTTCATAGAAATTATCAAAATTAGGAACATATCTAAATGATTGAATATGTGCATAAACCTCATCAAATCTTGCTTTCGTCGTCTTTTTATTGAACATAACATATTTAGCGCCGTCTTTTTTATAGCAAAACAAACCATGCGTAATTGCCTCGCAATATCGAATCCCATAGGAATTGCTCACGCCGTCGGAATAGCTCACGCCGTAGGAACCATTCACGCCTTTGGAATTGCTCACGCCGTCGGAATAGCTCACGCCGTAGGAACCATTCACGCCGTTGGAATAGTTCACGCCTTTGGAATTGTTCACGCCTTTGGAATAGTTCACGCCGTTGGAATAGTTCACGCCGTTGGAATAGTTCACGCCGTTGGAATAGTTCACGCCTTTGGAATAGTTCACGCCGTTGGAATTGTTCACGCCTTTGGAACCGCTCACATGACTTGTTCTGTCATATGACTTTATTTTTTCGACATATTCCATCAAATCATATTCTTCAACAAACTCAATCGTCTGTGCTACTGATTTCATCCCATCGTTATCGTCTATAACCTTGCCATAACACGCAACTTTGAAATATCGGTTATATCCCAATGGTCCATAAAAGTTGAACACATAGGCCGGGTCCTTACAAAAATGTTCTCCACGTTCGCAAACAGCTATCTCGCCGTCAATGGTAAATATTTTCCCAACAAGGTTTTCTCCCGGCTCTCCATATCGGAAATTTTGTTTCGTACCGCCATCATAATTAAGCGCTTTGTATCCATAACAAATTGGTTCAGCGTCACCCAGCATCTCTTTTTTGATTTCATAAGCTTCGTTTTTCATGTTTTATCTCCTCCATATTTTCGTGTCAGTCTCGATATTGTTGCCATCGCATGCGACATCTCCCTTTCGTCCTGCGTCTTGAAAAATCTGCATTTCTCCGCTGATTCATCTTTGCAGTAAAGCCTGTCAAGCGCCTTGCATTTCTCCCCGCACGCTTCTCTGCAATACGCGAAACAGGTTTTATAATAGTCCTCGTTCATCGTTTTCTCCTCATTATGATTCATGTGTCTCTCCTCTGCGGCAAGCCGCGTCAAAAATTTCATCGAGGTCGAAGCCGATGGGCTCATCGTACTGCTTCCAATCTTCACGGGAAATGAAGTTTGCAAGCTGCGGAATAAAACGTCCATGCTCTTTGGTAAAAGCCTCGCTCCGCTTTGCTTGCTTTACCGCAGAAAGCAGACGCCTCTGATCGTCCTCGGGAAGTGCCATAAACGATTCCATCGCTTTCTCTTTCCCCGCTTTCTTCGGATATGTCTCCCATACCGCCTCAAACGCCTCGCGCGTGCGCGCTGGTATGCTTTTCTTTTCTTTACTTTCCTTTTCTTTACTTTGTGGGTTTTCGGTGGAAATAACCCTCGTTTCCGAGGAAATAATGCCGGTTTTTTCTTCGGAAACCTTTTTTAAGGCAAGCTTCGCGAGAATACCGTCCGGAACATCTTTTTTATTCTCGATGTCCAATAAAAAGTATTCTTCAATCATCACTATTTCGTCGCGCTTTTCTTTGCCTTTGAGGTAGCGACGTTGGATACCGGCCGATGTAAGTACGCCAAACATCTGAAAAACCCTTTGATCAAACAAAGAACGTGACAGACACCTTTGCAGTACTTTGCCTATATATGATGGAGTAATGCCGCATCCGATCTCTTCTGCGGCCATCAAGCATTCATCCTTGTCCCATCTTAAATAGTATCCTTCTTCTTCATAAACGCGGCTCAACACATACAGCACGAATATCACACTGTTAGCACCAAACTCCGTTTTGAGAAGCTTCACCTTTTTATTCCTCAGAAAACCTACGTCAAGCGGAAAATAATCAAGTCCTGATTTTTCCGGCCTCGCCATATGTCCTCCTTATAAAAATAATTTCATCTGCACCGCGCTCTGCGATGCTTCGTATTCGCGATATGCCCGCCACAGCGCGCACAGCCTTCCGTCGCGCCACATACAGGCGAGCACGGTGGTTTCTTCGTCCGTGCCTTTTACTTCGGTCAGACGCTTTAAAATGAGCTTGTCCGTATCGGCAAGCGTATAGCCGCGCGCTGCCGCAAATTCATAGATGGTCATAAATCACCTCGTCAATATCGAATAAAACCATCACCATATATCCGATTCAATTCATCAAAAACATGCCCCATGCCTAACCCATCTTTGCTTGGCTGCCATATTCCAGCTTCGTCATACTCTCCACCGCCTATACAATACTCATATTGCCGAGGATGCGTTTTCTTCAATCTTTGAAATCGCGATTCTCTTTTTTCAAGGTGACATCCAAACGCGCAGAAGATACAACCAGTACGATCACATCCCGTTGTCATGAGCTTTTCTCCGCAATCTTCCATCAATCCCATATCGGAAAAATTGATTCGTTCGCAATATGTTCCGCCCGTGTCTTGATAATAATCATCGACGCGGACAATATCCCCATACACTGGTGCAATCGAGATATTGTTCTCTTTTATGTATTGCAACACATCTTGTTCTGTCCAAAAGCTCATAGGTTTTGACACAGGGCGTTTTCCATCAAAAGCATTGCATCCAGTTTTTAGCCAAGCAGTTTCTCTTTTCTTGCTTTCGCTCGCCATAATTGCAATAATCGGTTTTTTTCTTACCGTTTTCGCATAGTTGTCGATTGGATTCTCTTTCATGTTATAGCAACACTTGTCGGATACATTAAAATCCATTTCAGTTATCGGTTTATATTTTGCATACATTGACTTTTTAAATTCGCTTGGATTTCCTTTCCCATCTAATCCATTAAAATAGTTTTTTGCCCATATGCTACCCTTCTTTTCATAATGAATAGCCGACGCAACCTCTTTGCTGATAACGGGATAACCAAACTTTTTTATCACCTCATCAAATCGCATTTTCGGACGCAATATCGTTACATTGTCGAAAGTCATAACAAATTTCTGTATTTCGGGATATTCAAGCCCCGTATTAACAAATACCGCCTCTATATCAGGATACAGCCCACGAACAAGGTGTAAAAGTACGGTACTATCCTTTCCGCCCGAAAAACTGATATATATGCCGTCAGTCCCGTACTCTCTCACCCATTCGCGTATTCGCTGTTGTGTCATCAACACTTTCGCTTTGAGAGGAAGTGCTTGCATCATCCGTAAATCTTCTATTGTCCTCATTTTCTCTCTCCTTTTCAGAGAGAACCGGTTCTCCTCTTCGGGCAGCTACCCCCGAAAGTCTTTTATGTATTTCTATTTTTCGATATCCTCACACAGACCCGACACAAGCATCGTAGACAGTGCAAGAAACAATGAACTAACAGCGCCGATGTACCCATAGCCGCCGACCGTCTCATTCCCGATAAACATCGCCACAATGCAGACGATCATTCCCGCCGCAAACAGCAGCAGAAAGAACATGAGCAGGTACACCGCAAAATCTTTCCCTGTCATAAGAACACCTTTCATAAAAAAGTTTTTCCTTGGCTCTCATCATCCCAGCCATCGATCACTCGCTGCCGCACGTCTATTCCAACGTTTTCTTTTAAATGTTTTTCCATTGCAAAGAGGTCAGCATCTTCATAGCGTTCGGCCATCCTCTTTTGAAGAGATGAACTTTCATCTAAAAATCGGTTGAGACGCTCTTTACCAAAACCGAAAACCTTATTTAATAAATATAAAAATAGAATATTTACCTTAATGCTGTAATCTTGTGACTTTTGTCTTAATGAAAAATCAATGTATTTATCAATTTCTTGCTGTCGTTGTGATTTTTTTGTGAGCTCTCTTTTTACTTTTAAGCAATTCATCACTTTTTACCATCTTTTGAAATATTGTTGACTTCATTTCTCCTATATAGGAGATTTCATATCCAGTCAACTCACGAAATATACAATTTATATAGTTTGCCCTTTGATTTCTTGTTTGAAAAACAAAATCCTCAAACTTATCAGGGCAAAACTCTTTTAAAACATTGTATATGGCATCTTTGGGGCATTCTGCTTTCGTCACAAATGCTTTTTGCGACTTTCTTTTTTCAATGATTAAAATATAGTTTGACATGTTAAAGTCTGTCTCCTCCTTTCTCAGATAATAAAATTGACAACAAACATTCTCCGGTTTTTTCCGGCTTGCAAAATTTGAATGAAACTCCATATGAAATTTCTGATCTTCGCATTCTTTTCGCAAGTTCTTTGCCTGACATGCAAATCTTTGATTTATTAAAATTGGGATTCTTCCATTTTTGCACATCACAAATGTTTTTATACCGTCCATCTTCAATAAGAACAATAAGCTTTATACCAAGCTCATTTGCCCTTATCATTTCGCGCCGGAAACGAGATTGCTCCGACCCTAAATCCATACAAATTTCTGATAAACTTTGTTTGGTATCGACGGAAACAGCATTATTCCCGTCTATCATATAATCGCCGCATTGTAATTTCTTTCGTTCGACAGGTATTCTCATTTTTGATAGGTAAATCCCTATGTTGTCATGCTTCGATTCTTTTTGCCTTGTATCTTCAATGATTTTTAGCATAAAATTTAAAACGGTAGTTCTTCATCTGCCGAAATCTCCTCGAATCCCTGAGAACCAGTGCCATATGCAAGACCATCTTCTATGTTTTCGCTCTTCGGCTTCGATTCAATAAATTTAATTTCTTCAACAATTACTTCGGTTTTTGTCCTTTTAGAACCATCTTGCGCAGTCCATCCTCGGTTCTGAATTTTGCCGATTATGTAAATTGGAGATCCTTTTTGAAAATATTTTGCAAGAACTTCGCCCTTTGATTTCCATGCAATCAAGTCAAAAAAATCTGCTTTGCTTTCGACGCCTTTTTGGTATGGTCTATTAACTGCAATCGTTACTGTTGCCACCATTGCGCCAGTAGAGGTTTGTTTAAGTTCGGGGTCAGCAGCCAATCTTCCCGCTAAAATCACTTTGTTTTCATTAAATATTGTCGCCATTAAATATCTCCTTTTCTATCGTGTTTAAATAAAGCCGCTAAACTCTCGAACATTTCAATGAGTTTCTCTTTGGATTGTGATGTTTCTTCATTTTCATTACATAAAGTCAAAGTCTCTCCATCACATTCCCAGCAATGAAACCTTTTTCCTGATTTGTTTCCGTCGTGGAGCAATATGTTCTCTTTATCAAATTCAACAACATACCATGGAATAATTTTAATAACTTTTCCGGCTCCAAAATGCGAATGTTTCACACGGTCGCCCACATTAAATACTTTATTGTCCATAAAATCCTCCTGTTTTTTTCGTTCATCGATTTCTTCTATTAATTCCATTTGACTTGGTTTTCCCCGAAGAGTGTTAGCGATAACAAAAAGATTATCACATGGTTCAAGTTCTACTTCGACGCAATAGGGATCAAAAAAATGATTGATATCAATAACTGTCCCGGTCATACCATAAAGACCAAAAACAGTATTTTTATCGATAACCCTAATTCGATCGCCTATCTTAAATTTATCCATTTGATTGTCCTCCTTCTTCTGAATCAATCGCTTCTTTTAGCGATATTTTGTTTGATTTTTCATTAGCAGCTTCTATATCTTCATTTTCCTCTGCGGTCAAAAAGCCCATTGCAAGACTTGCGCATTCAGTGCGCATGAAGAAAGCTGCCGAACGATATTTAAGCATTAACTCAGTCATGCTCTTCCACTTTGGATTGCGCGAATACCATTCTTCAGCTTTCGCCATTTGAACGGTAACACAAACACCATCAATAATAGAACCGTCTTTTGTGGTTGCTTGAAGATAATAACCCCATGTGTCGGTATTCTTTTCTCCAACCATTACATAGCGGGTGCTTTTATATTTCCCGCAACTATCAATCATCGATTTACACGCAGAGCCAGTCCATGAAAATTTATTCTGTACGACTTGACTGTTCTGCATAACAGATAAAGGCGAAAGACCCATACGATTTGCTATATCAATCGCTAACAGGCAATTTCCCGTTTTGTTTTTATAAGCCGGAGGAACAATGTCACTTTGCGCCACAATCTGCGCCATTTTATACGCTTGGTTAAAAACCACCGTATTATTCCACATTGTTATTCCACCCTGTTGAATTTTGGGTTCTGACACAGTAAGCTCTTTCCTTTCGGAGCAATCGGGTGCCGAAATGTCTTTTTCACATTCTCTTGAAATTTCTGTTAATGCAATTTGCTTTTCCATGTTCTCCTCCTAAAAATTGATAATATTATCGTTAATACATGCGAGTTGTACTAAGGCAATGATTTCTTTGTTTGATTTGTCGGGGAAATAAAAATCGCTTGTCTGCTTGTCCGGCTTCCTTACAATTTTAAAAAATCCCAAAAAACGCTTGAACATATTTTTACTCCTCACTCAAATTCTTTCAGCATATACGCTGGCAATGTTAAATCATTTATTCCGCCGTATTCCTTGGCACCTCCGTAACCATACCAATCGCCCGTGTCCCGACAATATTTCAATTCTCCCATCAGTTCTCGGAATAAAGCTTGTCCCTTCTTTATGAAAAATTCATCGGCTTGTAAAATGTTATATGTATACGGCGCCGTCTTTTCAACGGCAATGAAAACGAAGCTGTGCTCTTCTCCGTAATAGGCATCAACGCCTTGTTTATACATCGCCGCTTGTAAATCATAGCCAAATTTTATGCACTCTCGCGCAAAACTATCTGTCGCTGCATTGGTCGTAGATTTTAGATCGACAATAAATCTTTGTCCTCCGACTTTTGTTAAAACATCAGGACGGCACTTACATTCAATTTCTGTAAGATCATCTATCCAATAATAGCTTGTTTCAACATCGCCGGATAGAAGTCGCTTAGCGTACTTGTCCGATTTTATACTGTCTGCCATGCCTCTTATAGCGTCAAAGCTTTCTTGGGTTATAACTTGCTTCCCTTCTGAATTTGAAATAAACTCATTCCAAATTGCCTTGCCTTGAACCGTTCTCCGATCGCATAATGGCGATATGGCGAAACTATTCTCGAATGTTTCTGGCTCCAAAACAAATTTATGAAAGGCCTGACCGAATACAAGCGAATCAGTAGGTTCAGGAGGATTGTCATCAAGGAACTTATAGTTTTTAGGGCAAATCTGCCCGTTTTTGATCATGCGAAAAAGTTTGCTTCTTGAAATAGGATTGCTTGCGTGATATGTATAATTGGATTCACTCTTTTTTTCGACATTCATTCCTCGTCCGCCTCTTTAATATATTCTGAAAAGGCAACAATATCATCCAAACAGTAATCTTTTGCAGCTCTTTCAAATACAGTTGGATTTTTCATAACCTCAGCTTTGAGGATTTCAAATATTTCTGTTTCGGTGAAAATCATTGTGAAAAAATCATTGATATGTACTTGAGAATAAACATTTGAATATTGAGAATATTTTATTGCATTTTCTACGGTAGCCAAATCATAAAGGCAGCAACGACAAATCGGATAATCAAAATTAGGAGCGTCATCTTCCGAAAAATATTCACCACACTTTATGCATTTGACTGCATCAACAAATTCGCCGCCACATTCACACCCTTGTTCAAATGACTGATATTGTCTTTCGTCTCCTGCATAACCGATAAACTCTCTCACGATTTCGATATCATCATCTTCCATCATGTGGCCACATCTATTACAAATTTTCATGGAAATCCCCCTCCCCACAATGTTCTTCCCAACGCTTTAATTCCGAAGCCAAAACTTTGTGATAGCCCAATGCACCGGCAACGCTCGTTGTCCCAAGCGGAACAGTTCTCCCAAAAGCGCGTATGCTTTGCATGATCTTTCTCGCAGTCGTCGTTCCTACACAATACCGCTCCTCAATGTCCTTTCTTGTGTAATAAACTTTTTCTTGTTTTTCAGTGTTTTGCATTACGATTCCCCTTTCGTTCTCATGCATAATTTTATACAAAAAATACGAGATTTTTTGGTCAATCCTCCGAAAATGCTGGCTTTCCGCTTCCAAGATTTTCAAAATCATTGACAAATCGTCATATTTTTGGATATAATAATATTGCCTTTTTGTAAAACTCTCCGCTGGGTTTTTAAAAAGGTGTTGAGGCGGCTTTGGCGAGCTGCTTCGCCATAAAATGGGGTTGTCCCTGTTTTGTGTTTCCCTATCATGAATGTTTCCTTTTTGTAAATTTCTCCATTGGGTTTTTAAAAGGATATCGGGGTAGCTTTGGCGAGCTGTTTCCGATTTACAATCTCAGATAGGGGTTTTGTGATAGTGTGAGGCGAGTTTGGCAAAAGAGGGCTCGCCTTTCACTTTTTATGTTTTGCTCGCGCATGGCAAGTTTGGCAAAAGAGGACTTGCCATGCACATTTCGGAGGTAGCTATTATAACGTTTGGCGACGTTACAATAACTTTATATATACTATCGAGGATTGGCGTCCTCGGAAGTATCTTTATTTACTCATTTTTTGAATGATTTGTTCTATTACATAAAATCATGTCTTTCATATGATGCATCCTTTCTTTTTCGAGAGAGAAGCTGTTTGATTGGGGAATCGCGCCTCTCTCTCGATAGCGTGTCCCACATAGCGGTCTGCGGGACATCCTCCGCTCAGGCGGGGAGCCCCTTGCGGTACTTATATTGTACCACGCTGATTTTTTATAGTCAATCAATTTTATATACAAATTTATGATGTAATTCAATCTATTTTTTCGGGAGATTACACGAAATGAGAAAAAAAACAGCAGACATCATAGAATATAACAAAAATTTTAGAAAAGAAAATTACGATCATGTTAATCTAAATCTTTCTAAGGGGAAGAAAGAAATCTACAAGAAACGCGCCGCAGAGTTAGGATTAAGCCTCAATGCGTATTTTATAAGTCTCGCTGAAAAAGATTTGGCATCACAGGAGCCCAAAGATGAAACGGTATGAAAAAGATTTGAAATATCTCCTGAAACTTCTCGAAAAAAACAATTTGCAAGGCATTTATTTAAGCCAAACAAAATTAACAAAAGATAATTGGCTTGTTCTTAAAACAAAAGGTCTGGTTATCGATGATACTCCTACATATGAGGGTGAAATTCGTGTAATCCCAACAGATAAAGGTCGTGTGTATTTCAAAACTGAACGATCAAAAAGGCCTTTTGTCCAATTTACCACGGATTGCATTAAGGGAATTTTTATTGGCATTTTCACTACTCTTGGCACAGAAGCCGTTTTATACGGAATATATCAATTAATGACTTATTTCAAAAGATAATATTTCAGCGGTATAAAAAGCGCGAATGAAACTACTTGGGATAACAAAAACGGCACAGCATACGCGATGATCTTTTTAGCAATTACTTTGTGTCCTGATGTGTAGAATTGAAACCAAAAGTAAAAGCAACAAAATAATTCCATGACAAGCAAAAGTCCGTAAATTGCAGCATCCAAAATCCAAGTCATTATGTGTCCTCCTTTAAATCAGTCAAGGCTTGCGCTGCCTTTATAGTCAAGGAAAAGCTCGGAATCGGATGACATAACGCTTATCACGTTCATGAAAGCTCGGTCTAATTCGTCATACGCTTTGCGGCTATCATCAGTAAGGCAATCTCGAAGTATATACTTGGTAAGATATGCCCTTGCCGCAATTAAATTTTCGATGTTTACACAGACATGTGCCCGTCTCTGATTCGATTCCATTTTTTCACCTTTCTATCAAAATTCCGGTTGGGGAGTTTGTAAGGGGAATTTGAACTCCCCTAACCGTAGCCCATCCACAATAGCGGTCTTGCGTTTGGGATGTCTACATTATATCGCACTATTGAGCGATTTTCAAGAGCGAAATTATGTTATGATGAAATTTTGTATACTTGCACAAAAAGAGGTGTTACATTATGTATGAATCGCACAATTTAGCGACCGCAATAAAAACAGTAGCTACATCGAAAGACATAGTTATAAAAACAATGTTAAAAGAGTTGAATCTTGGAAGCAATACAATGTCTGCGCTTTATCACGGAAAATCAATCGCATTTGACAGTCTTGCCCGAATTGCAGACTATTTAGATTGCTCTGTCGATTACTTATTAGGCAGAACGGACAAGCCGGAAGTAAATCGGTGATAACTTGTCCTTGCGCTGATTCCATGATACAAGAAAATTTTGGAATTGTAAACCCCCAAATTTGAGTTTTGGCATATCAATTTTGGATTTTTCTTTTTCATAGATAAGTTTTTCGCTTTCACAAATGAGTAATTCCCGCTCAAATATGAGTATTGAATTTAATGAATACAAAAAATCCAAAGGAACTAAAAATGATTACTGAAAAATTAACAGAGCTAAAAGAAAAATCAGCTCTCACTAATCAACAAATTGCAGATTTGAGCGGCGTGCCATTGAGTACAGTAACGCGAATATTTTCAGGTCAAACAGATAATCACAGCTTCCAAACCATCAGCGATATAGTAAATGTTATGGGCGGATCTTTGGATGAAATTGTTGGAGTAAACAAAAAAACTCCTACTCCTATTACACCAGACAATCCACAAGAAAGGCTTATTAAATTTTATCAAGACGCACTTTCTCATAAAAATAAATGGATCAAAACTTTATTCATTTGTCTTTGCACACTGGTTGCTGTGATGATGATTATTTTGTTGTTTGATATTTTCAATCCTAATATTGGATTTGTAAAATATTAAGTTGCCGGCAAGGGAGCGAACAAGGGGATGCTCGCTTCCCCCGCCACCATCACGACGCGATAGCGGTCTCGCTTCGTAATTTCGATCACGGCGCCTGTGATGGTTCTATTATATCGTAAACGCTTTAATAAATCAATAAGCATTTTTCATGTTTTTATGCATTGAACAAATTCATAATATCAGGAGATTTCACAATGACAGAAAAAAAAGAAAAGTTTAATATGCTTGAATATCAAAAAGAATATAACAAAAAATTCATTAAAGAAAACTATGACACAATTACCTTACGTCTCGCCAAAGGTAAACGGGAAACCATCAAAGCCAAGGCTGAATCGCTCAGCATGAGCGTGAATGCATATATTTTAAGTTTAATAAATAAAGATTTGGAGGAATGAGTTAATAGAATGTGGTTTTTTCTTATATCAACCATTATTTGCGCTTTTGTAGTGTTCGGAATGTATAAGATATATAAAGTATACAAAAAATACGATGAAGCACTTGAACAGGAGGAGGAAAATGTCGTTAAAACTTGTGTTATCGACGCCTCTCATATAACAAAGCAGAAAATAAAGTCACAACATGCCAAAACAGCATCATATCATGAAACAACCTTTATTGTGTGGTATAAAGACGGGAATCGAAAAGAGGAAACGGTTTCAAGCAAAAACCCATATTATGATATCTATATGAACAAAATTCAGCAAGATGATCCGCAAGTCGCGAAATATTTAAAAAAACTTTCAAATGCAAAAAAACTTTATGACGCAGGTGTTATATCAGCAGATGTTTATGAAAAAACAAAAAGCGATTTATCATAAACATGATAAATTAAAAAGCATTGGAATTGTGCTATAAGAAAGGGAGCGTTATCAATGTTTAATAATATTGGCAGTAAAATCAAAAGATTAGCAGAAATTGTATCGGTGCTTGGAATATTAGCAAGCATAATTTGGGGAATAGTTGGTGCACAAAATGGCTTTTGGAGCTGGGGAACTGGATTTGTAATTATGATTTGCGGCACTTTGATTTCTTGGCTTGGTTGTTTCTTTACATATGGATTTGGTGATCTGATTGAAACCGAAAATCTTATACTTGACAGATTAGATATTCTTGTAGAAAAGGATAAACCAGCGGTAAAACCTTTATCAGACGAACAAATCGATAAACTCATTAAACTTCAAACAATTTATGAAGAAGGTAACATCGATGAGGAAACTTATAATAAAGCCAAAAGAGCAATAATCAATTCAGAGATAAAAGATAGTCACGATTAAAATTGATTTTTGACGGAAACGCTATTTTATGTTTATATTATAATTTATTTTTTGTCATATGTCAACAACAAATAAATCAATTTGGAAAATTCTACAAATCTCACAAAACAAATTTTGATATTTTAGTTTTTTATCTCTTTTTGATTGTTTTTTATCTCTTTTTATCGCTTTTGCGGCCGAGGCTTTGGCACTTTCGTCATTTTGCACAAATATAGACTGGGATTTACATGTATAATAAATTTAAAAACTCACAAGAAATAATAGATAGAATCAACAACGCCATACGACAACGTGGATGGACACACAACGACGTAGCAAAAAAAATGGGCACCACCGGACAATACATATCTGTAATGCTGCGTGGTGCCCGTCCTTTAACACCTGATAAAATATTTACTTTTTCAGAGGTGTTAGGGATTCCAATAGATTATCTTGTGCATGGGACCAAAAACATAATGCGATTTTATCCCCATATAGAGGATGAAAGCGTCGTTAGCTCTGTTATGTTAATGGATTCTCCATTAGATGACATTATTATACCGGCTAAAAATCATGGTTATAATCGTATTAACGGAATCAATAAAGATGATTTGTTAATTATTTATAAAATTCAAGATGAAGAAGAAATTTCAGAAGAAAAAATCATTGTGGCCTCATTTGAAAAAAGTGCGCCTATGTTATCTCGCACAAAAAAAATAAATGAGACAACAAGATTTTTTTATAGTGACAATGGAGAAGCTCCGATCATTTCAGAGAAATATCATATTTATGGATTTGTTAAAAAAATTGTGAGGGATGTTTAAATGGCAAGTTTTCAACAACGAGGGAAAAAAGGATTATGGTCTGTCAGATTTGATATTATAGAAAACGGGAAATCGATCACCAAACGTCTAAGCGGGTATTCATCGAAACGAGAAGCCAATAATGCTTATTTGCAATATCTCAAGGATTTTGAAAAACATGAGAAAGAAGCAAAAGATAAAAGTAGCCAAATAAAATTTTCTGAATTATATAACAAGTTTTTCACAAACCAAAAAGGAAAATCAAAAGAAAGTACATTATATGATTTATCAGGTATCTATAATTTATATTTTCTTCCCTACTTCGGCGATAAATATATAAATGAGATCAAACCCATTGAAATATTGGATTGGCAAAATTCTTTATCAAGCCTATCATATAACTATAAATCTAAAATTAGAACTTATTTAAATGCAATTTTTTCTTTTGCAGAAAGATATTATGACATCAACAATCCCATGAGAAAAGTTGAAAGTTTTCGTAATACAGAACCAAAAAAAGAAATCGATTATTGGTCTCAAGATGAATTTTCTCAATTTATTTCTGTTGTTGATGACGAAGTATTCAAAACATTTTTTACTGCACTTTACGTTTCAGGTTGTAGAAAAGGAGAGCTTCTTGCTGTTGGTATAAATGATATTGATATCAATAAAAGCACGCTTACTATTTCGAAGTCTGTTTCACAAAAATCAGGTGCCCCGTGGAAAGTAGTCTCGCCCAAAAATTTATCAAGCAATAGAACTATCTATATGCCGCCTCAAATAATAAAATCGATGGTAGCTTTATTTGAACATTTTCATGGCGAATTTATCTTTTGTGGAGATCGTCCAATCCCTTCGACCACATTAGATCGTCAATTCGCAAAATACTGTGACTTGGCTGGTGTAAAAAAAATACGTATTCATGACTTTCGGCATTCATGCGCTTCCCTTCTTATTTCAAAAGGGGTCTCTATTGTGGCCGTTTCTAAAAGATTAGGGCATTCTAACATCGAACAAACATTAAACACATATTCTCACATGATGCCTTCTGACAATGAAATGATGATTCAAGCTGTAAATGATGTGGTTTCTTTTGATTTGAAACAATAAAGATTGAAATTCATTATTTTTAACACAAAGTGTAAAAAACACAAATTTCTGTTTCCTTGAATTTTGGTCATGAATTTGGTCATAATGGATTGTTTTTTTAATATGTTTTTTAGTTGTTTTTTATTGTTTTGCTCAATACATTTCAAAAACAGTTAATATTCATTTCAATTTTATCAAAAAGAATAGTTTCCCACCATCTCCACCAAACGGAAAAGCCGCTCAAAAGAGCGGTTTTTTATTTTATTTTTCATTCATATAGTCCATAATTAAGCATTTATTAAATTCATATATTTGGTAAAACATTACATTCAATCAAAATTTGGTCATAAAGTGGTCAGACACTATTACATGTAATTTTAATTATTATATATATTATGATAAATAGAGTGATTTAAAGAAAAAGGTCGAAGATAATCCCCGACCCTTTTATTCAATCCACAATCCAAAAAACATCGCACACTTCATTGGTACAATCCCAGATATCATAAACAATTCCGTTTATAGAACAAGACAGGTGCCCATCTGTGCGCAAAAGCAATGTGTTATTGGGAAAATCTTCGGAAATTTGCCCTATTGTTTTTTTCATTCCATTTCTTCTGGTAAGCCGAAAAACACCAGAAAGCAAATTAGAATAACATGTTACACAAAGATCATCACATGAATAAATGTCTCCGTTATGTTCCAAAAGCTTTGCCACAAAATAATATGGAATATCTGTGGCAAGTGAAATTGCCCGTATAACACAATCGGGTTCTTTTCTGTTTTCAGGATTCACATTCAAATAACGGAACATTTTACATCACGATATCTTCATAATAAACAGCAAGTTTCTCGCCATATTTCACAGAAGCATCCTCATCGCACAGAAAATCTTTCGCAAGTCGGATATAGATATCAACGTTTCCTTTACCGAGCGTGTTTTTGTAATCAGTATACATCATTAAAACGGTTACATAAAACTCATCTTCGTTAAATTTGTTAAACTCTACTCTGATATCAGTCGCTCTTTTTATAATTTTTTCAATTTTAAACGCTTCTTTATCAGATTCGTCCAATTGGCGATAAAGTTTTTCTTTCCAATCCTCGAGCTCTCGCGCAGTCATATTACGGGAATCGTAATCTCTTCTTCCACCGCGATTTCCGCCTCTTCGATAATCACGTCCATATTTCATGTCAAACGGATATTCCATCTGTTCCACATAAAAAGGGCTATCCCCAAAATATCCACGATATTCCCTATTTCGTTCATCATAATTACGATCTCTTTCAACTCCATATCGTGGATCTTCGGGATAATCATATCTATCATCATATTCTCTGTTATAAACCGGGCGGTCATAGCCATCATCATATTCTGATGCCCTATCCCGTCTCGGACGTCGCCCCGTCACATAACCACCACGTGATCCATAAGGATTACGTCCATCTTCACGCATATACTCATCCATTCTTTTCATTATTTACGCTCCTTCCGTCACAGTAGTTGAGGGTAATTCAGATAATGTATCGGGAGGGCAACACTTTGGATTACTCAAAAGTCTAAACACCCCACCCGTTGTGTTCGTCTGTACCCTTGTTGAGTATTTTGTCCTTGTTTTAATTTCGCAAGCTGTAACCTGAGCACAATTACATTTTGTAAGAGGAAATGTTCTTCCGTTTGTTGAGATAAACACCAATGCTCCGACAGTAACTGCGGTTGGAATCGATTGAGCTACTACAATGCAATACTTTTCACAATTAACATACGAGCCATTTGGGATCGTAATTGTTAATACATTAGTAGCCGCATTAAAAGATACGGCTGTGCTAATAATGAGTTTATTGCAAAGTCTACAAATATTTTGGCAAGCCATTTTTGTCTCCTTTCTAAATTAAAAGGTGAGGAGTTTTATATTTCCCCACCCTCTATAATCACCCTTTCGGGGAATCACACCGCCAAGAGTGGAATTAAGTAAAATTAAACACTACACCCGCAACCGCAACCACAATTATTATATCCATTGAAGCCATATGCACTTTGATAAGGCGAGCAAGTGATATACGCCGGAACCGCAGTCGGACGAAGCGTGTCAATTAGCGTTCTTGTCTGTGCATTCTGAGAAAGCTGGGCCGTCAGTGCTGCATTCTGTGCCTGCAAGCTCGAAATCTTCTCATTTGTAAGGAAGCCAAGAATAGCATTAGTGCTTTCACGCTGACCATCTATAATATCGCGTGTGCTCATGTTAATAGACTGCTGAATATCGCAGGTATTTTTCGCCATATTATAGTTTACATTGTCAATCGATCTCTGCGTTTCACAGCAGCACTGCTGTAAACGATATCCAAGGTCATTGATTGCTGATCTTGTTTCATATCCGTTGGATGAAATAGCCGAGTTAATTCCGCTAAAACCTTGACACAAAGTCTGCTGAATGCCCGCCTGACCAAGTTTAAGATCGTTCTGATTACTCATGATTGCACTCGTGGAAAAACCACTGGCAACATCATTAGTCGTGGCAAGTCTACCAATATCATAACCCGCGGTCATATTGCCACCGCCATTCCCACCGAATCCGCCGTTTCCCCATCCGCCGAACCAGCCAAAAATGAGAAGAATGATAATCCACCATGCGGAATCTCCAAACATTCCATTGTCTCTGTTATTTCCGTTAGCGTCTCTTCCAACGGCATAACCTTCTGCAAAAGAACCTTCACTGTACATTTTAATTCCCCTTTATTTTTATATTTATATAAAATTTCCCCGCGCCGGCGAAGGGAAAATCATATATCATTCAAGAAAGCCCAAATCGACGGGCTAATGCCATAAGCTGTTCAGGGTCTCCTCCTTGCTTTTTGCACATTTCCAAAGCGTATTCTTTGGGGCTTCTGTTCCCGCATTCAGCCTGCATCTGTCCTATAAGTTGCTGCACCTGCGGATTTTTTTGCATAATTTGCTGTGCAAGTTGCATGGGGTTTCCCCCGCCATTCATAAAATCCATCATTTTATTTATGGGATTGTTTTTTCCCATTGCTTTAATCAACGGATTGTTCATCATTTGCCTCCTGTTGTTTCGAGCTTTTTTTGATAGCATTTTCTCGTTTTATTTCGCTGCGTTCGACGGGCTTGTCTTTCGGCAACGGCAATTCTGCGGGAGTTAGTATGTTTGAGCCACGAATCCCTGTTATTTCTTTGCTTTCTAAACTCAAATTGCGCACCTGAGCAAGAATCTTAGTTTCGACACTGCGTATTAATTCTGAAATTTCTTTCTGACTTTGCTCAAAATCTTCTTTGGTCACATATCCTGACAAGTCAACTTTGGGTTGTCCAATATCATCAATAGAAATCTCCTTGAGCTCAAAAGCGTGTATTTCTGCTCTGCCGGAAACATCAGTCGATTTTGTGTATAAATACGGATTATTAGCATCAACAAAAAGCATTTGCGCACCTGATGGCATATGATAAGAGCGAACTTCCTCAAATCCATTTACTTTTTCATATAAGTTTGATTGCTGAGAAAAAGTCATTGGCCTTTGCGGAATTTGCTGCGATACTTGTTGATTTCCATTCCAGCCTTGATTTGCTATAGGATAATAAGTTTGCTGATATGCTCCATATCCATATGAATACGGATTCTGCTGATACACAATAAATCACTCCTTTATATTTTTTAGAATTGTTCTTGCTAAAAGCTCAATATGATTTTCTAATTTGTTTTCATTGTCTATTTGAAAATAAGAAATTATCTCTTGAGCCCTATTTTCACAGCAGTTATAAAGCCTCATAATTTCTTGTGTAATTTTATCTCCCATGATTTTCACCTCTGATAAAATTTTACAACAAAAAAAGGCATCTACCGTCTCAGATAGATGCCTTTTTTGTGCCAATAATGTTTCAAAGATATGGCAATATTCTCACTATTTTATTGATTACAGCTTTCTTTATTGCATAATATCTTTTTCGTGAAAGATGAAGCGTAAACATGATCCCCTCATCATTTTTGCGATCTTCATTCAATAAATCAAAAACTTTTCTTTGTTCCTCAGTAAACCTCGCCAATTCTATAATTTTATCATATTCAGGCTGAATAAAATCAGAACATTTTATTTTCCTATTCATAAACTCCGTAGGCGGTGTTTAAGTTTTGTAATTGTCACTCCGCTAATAACAATCACACATGCGAATATCACGCATAATACTTTTAATTTCCTGTTATCATTTGATATCTTTTTTAAGATTTCGGTTTTAATCATTGAAGTCCTATTTTTATTAAAACAAATCCTACAATGCCGGCAATGATAAGTTTCAAAATTTCTGAAATAACTGATTCCCATCTTTTTGTAGGTTTTTCCATTATCTGATCGAGCTTCCCCTCTACTCGATTTAACGACGCATCAATAGTATCCAAACGATTCCCCGTTACGCCTTCATTAGTATACAATTTTGACACATCTCTCTTGACGGTTTCTATATCATCTTGCAATCTTTTCACTGCGTCGCACGGACATGGCTGCATGTTATTTTCATTCATTGTTTCCCCTTCCCGCAACAAGTGCCGCTGCCTGCGCATTCTCGGACAAATACTCCTTCATCTTCGCGACGGCTTCCTCGATCCATCCGGCGATGTCCTCCGCGGTGAAAAACACCTGAAAGATACCGGGCATCACCTCATAAAGCCGCTCCGCCACATATGCGAATTTCAGCTCGCCCGTACCGCCGCCATAT
>OFMM01000715.1_pt1 | contig 20017 bp, 20 predicted proteins | sample 1541811 | NCBI WGS metagenome assembly OFMM01 (sample SAMN04209246, study PRJEB22552) | human gut metagenome | biome: gut; material: feces | host: Homo sapiens | place: USA: Oklahoma
GCATCGTCACGGACACCAAAAGGATGATCCTTGAACGGGTGCAGGTCGGAAAGGTTTAGATAGACGATTTTCTCTTTTTCGGCGCGGGTAGCGTCGCGGGGTGTAGGCGGCACTTCCGGGGCCGGGGGCGCTGTCTTTTCCTCGGGGGCCGCATGGGTCTTGCCAGCCTTGGGCGGCTTGGCCTGCTCCGGGGCCGCTTTTTCTGCCTTGGGCGGACGGTCTTTGCCGGGTTTGGTGGCCTTGCCCTTTTCCTTGGGCGGCTTCTGCTTGAGCGCTTTTTTCTCGTCCTTGACCGCCTCATTACGGGCGGCGGCAAAATCCACCACCTTGCCGGAATGTGCCGGGGTAGGATCGTCCTTGCCGGGAGTGGGCGACTGCACCTGCTCCTTTTCAGCCTTCGGGACTTCAGGAGCGGCAGGCTCCTCCACCTCGGCGCGGGTAACAGCGTCATCGGGATCAGGCACGGTCTCGCCCATTTCAAAGAGTGCCGCCTGCCCCTCGTATTCCAGCATGACCGCCTCCGCGTCAGTCAGCACAGGATCAGGAACAAGCGGCTCCGGCACAGCGGCAACTTCTGCCGTGGGAGCGGATGCCTCAGTAGGTGGGGATACATCGGGAATGTTTTTCTTATCATCTGCCATTTGCAAACCTCCTTTTCGTGGCATGAAAAAAGCCAGTCCGCAGACTAGCCGGGTGGAAGTGACCTCCCTTCGTGGTTTTATATATGAAAATGCCGCCCGTTGTCCCATTGGGCGGCGTAAACTGCGAATTTTTTCATAAATGTATCTTGACATTTTTGCATTAAAAGCCTATGATTATGTCATAATCATTTAAGGAGGTGCAGTATGCACACAACCGACATTTCTTTTCCCTCTGAGTTGATTGCAAAAATTGTCCGATGCGTTGAGGACGCCGTTGGAGATGATATCCGTGCTGATATCCGCCAGCATGATCTCCAGACGAGAAACAGCATTCCCTCCCGGATTTGGGATCTGCTGAATACTAACATCATCAAGGCGCTGGACGACGAAGATTGTACGATTGCAAAAATTCATCGTGGGCCATGGGAAATGCTGGTTGTATTTGAAAGATCAGCGCAGTGCATTCTCACCTTTATGCGTGAAAAGCGCTTTGCGGAACTACGTAACTGCCGGTGCAAGAGAGTGCATATGCATTACATCGATATGCTGACAAAGAAGTTCAACGGGAATCTGCTATCCGATCAACAGCAGCTCAGCTTTATTCCCCACACCTTTTCCGATGAGGAGCGCCTTGCGGAACTGGTCCAAACTATGCTACATGACCTTGAAGACGATGTGGAAGTTGTTCGCCATCATGTGCTGGTTCTGTTTGAAACTGTCGGCTATCAGTTGGCGCATATCCGCGCCGTCATGATTACTCCGTCTTGGGATATTGCCCAAAACAGCGAGCAGGACTGGTCCCGGTATATTGCGGCAGAGGAAAGCGCTGTGGTCGAAAAGGTTGCTAACCTTAGTGCACCCAGCAACCAGCCGAATCGTGGTCTCAGCCTTACTGCAAAGGCCATGGCTCGGCAAAAATTCCGGCCCGAGCACAAAGAATTGGAAATCACCGCAAAAAAAGAGAGCTGATTGCTCCTGAATTCAGAGCCGACACAGCGTCGACCCTAATGGTGATTCCATAAACAAGAATACTCTATGTATGGTGCAGTAGCAAGTAAATATTTATGAAAGAGGAACGCCCATATGAACACTCCGTTTAATGGAGAGCGCTTAAAAAAAGCACGAATTTACAGAGGGCTAACCGTCGCTGAATTAGCTGAACGTGTTGGATGCCAGCGGCAAACCCTATCAATGTACGAAATTTCAAAAAGCCAGCCCACAGACAAGGCAACCGTTTCAAGGTTGGCCAAAGAACTTGATTTCCCAGTCAAATATTTTTATGAACATTCCAATTCCTTTGCTTCTGGGACGGTTTATTTTCGTTCTTTTCTTACGACAAATAAAAAGTATCGTACCGAGCAGGTTGTCAAAATGGATTACCTTTCGCAGATCTATTCCCTGCTGCAAGACTATGTGGCATTTCCAGAATACGAACCCCTTGACTTGCCGGATAATGTGACTCCTGAACAAGCCGCTTACGCCTTGAGAGATACATGGGGACTGGGAAAAGGTCCTGTAGATAACTTAATATCTATTGTTGAGCAGCATGGCATATTAGTTACTTCCTTTTCCACCAGCACGAATGATGTTGATGCGTTTAGCCAGTTTATGGGGGCTGCTGATACTCCCACATATATCATTGCATATTCAAGCAATAAAACTTCAGCTGCACGAATCCATTTTGATATCGCTCATGAGTTAGGTCACATCTGCTTACACGAATGGAGCGAAGATATCGAAGATATTTCCAAAGAGGAATTCAAACGCAAAGAGCGTGAAGCAAATGACTTTGCAGCTGCTTTCTTGTTGCCGGAAGAAACATTCGGAAAAGATGCTGAAAGAGGGCCACAAACGATAACCTACTACAAGCAGCTAAAGAAGAAGTGGAAAGTCTCTATCGCAGCAATGATCCGTCGGTCTGAAAAACTTGGGATTATCACCACGGATGATTATCAGAATTTGATTCGTATTATGCAAAGACGTGGGCTTCGCAAAGAGGAACCGCTGGATGACACTCTTATTACGGCAAGTCCAGCTCTACTCAGAACATCGGTAATCATGTTGCTGCAAGAAAATGTTTTTAGTCCAACTGAATTCATGGAGGAGCTTTCTCATTCATATGGATTGAGCATTAACGCAGCAGAAGTTGAATACCTATTGGATTTACCCTCTGGCACATTATCCGTCCCTAGAGTCATTGACTTTGCCTCCTTGCAGATCAAACGAGTAAAGTAAATACCCACATGCGTGTTATTTATTCGTCAAAAAATACAACAAAGGAGAACTGCATATGTTATTGAAAGAATGGGCCTTTTTAGGCAACTATGATTTCTACACCAACAAACTCAAGGTTTTAGCTACTAACGAGCTTCCTCCCGAAAAGTGGAGCTATGCCGGAAAAAATGATTTCGGCATTCTTCGAAATTACCTTTATTATACCTTCGAAAAATTGTGGCAGGAGAGAGAAGCGGCAAACGAAGAAGAAAAGCAGCAGATTATCTATATGGATGAAAACGCAGCTTGCTTCAATACCGGCCTGTATGATAAGACGTGGCAGCCGATCTATTTTTACTGTGTAAAGAATCCTATCGAAGGATTTCAGCCGTGGCGATTCACCAGTTTCTACAACAGTTACACCATCAAGTTCTCCAACATTCCCACAGCTGCAGTTTCGGGTCTGCGTAGAGCAAACTATTTCAGCGATCCTAGTTCGCTTATTTTTGATATTAACCTCGAAATTGTTCCACAGTGGAATCACATTCTTTATGATGAAGAAAACTTTTTGAGAATTCCAGAACAATTAAGAGCTAATGGAAAAGACTTCTGTCAAAATCTTATTGACGGAGCAATTCGTTCCGTCAAAAAGAGAATTGAGGCAAATTACAAAACAATTGTGCCTCAGCAGTTCAATGGAAAGATTCAACTTCTTGCGCCACTTTATTTGACAAATCCCGACACCGCCGATTTGGCGTTGGTTTTGTCTTTGAGTGATGACAAAACCGTGTACTATGGTCACACTTGTTTAACTACCGAAATGGCATACAATAATGCCAGACTGATTGCTCGTCCTGATAGCTACTGGTTGCAGCCGTAATTCAACTAGAAAAAACAGTTGACTTTTTTCTCAAATTGCGTATACTATAGTTGTTAGATGGGTTTGCATTCCTAGTTTTGCATTTTTGATAGTATTTGCATTTATGTTTCTATTTGTTTTTGTTTGTTGATTTGGGGGCAATAATCCGTTTGGATTATTGCCCCTTGCTTCTTTCTAGACGAAATTAGTTTGTCCCGAAGTTTGAACCCGCGTATTGAAGCGCTCTTTGGGCCCGGTTTAGGGGGGTATGTAACCGCACTAACCGGGAGCGCGGCGAAGCTGTAGCCGTTCTTATAGGGCTTGAGAAATCCGGTCGCTTTCCCATCGTCCAGATAAAGGCTCTCATTCGAGTACATCATGGAGACGGTTCTCTTTGCGCCGTCGATAGCAGTAAAGGTTCCGTCTCTCACCTCATGCTTGTGGTAGATATTCTGCCACTCCGCATCGAACAGCACGGTATTGACAAGATACATAACGGCATAGGGATCCATCTGGTCAACAATCTTATCAATCACACCATCGGTATTCTCCTTGACCCAGTTATTGATATCCCTCAGCGTTTTTTCATCAAAGGCAGACTTGTAGGCCGCGGCACCGTAGCAGTCAGCGTTTCTTTGCAGGAAATCCTCTTCCACCGTAAAGCCGCTGTCCTTGACCCAGATGGAATTGGCCAGCGTCAGCTTTGCCTTTTCCACAGAGGGCAGGCCGCCGACATAGGCATGGAGATATTTGTTGAGCGTATCGATTGGGATATCCCCGCCCAGCAGAACTTCCATCTGCGCAAGGGTCTCGCCCCTGGCGCCGTTTGCGGTCATGGAAAGCGCCAGCATGACCGACAGCGGCGAAATCAGGCTGTTTTTCCCTTCCTCCCACGTGGTCTGGAACAGGCGGACGGCGAAGTCTGCCGCTCCGTTTTTGAAGGCGTCATCCGCCGCCCTTCCGGAAGTCTTCTCTGGCGTGATGCCCTTCATCAGGTCATCCGCCTGCACCTTTGCGGCGCAGCCGGTCAGCCCCAGCAGCCCCGTTGCTAACAACGACAGGCAAAGGAATACAGCAATCCATTGTTTTTTCATTCTAAGCACCTCTTTCCGTTTCATTTGTGAAATTTATTCGCCCGATTTCTCGGCTCTGATCAAGGTGAAAGTTCAAATCTTCCCATCGCTGATTTCGATCTTTCTTCCGCACAAATCGGCGTACCGCTGCTCATGCGTCACCAAAGCACGGTGTTTCCACGGCGGTTGACGGCGAGCAGCAGTTCCATGATCTCGTCTGCCGCCTTCTTATCGAGATTACCGGTGGGCTCGTCAGCAAGGAGAATCACAGGGTTGTTTATCAGGGCGCGGGCTATGGCCACGCGCTGTCTCTGTCCGCCGGACAGCTCACTCGGTAGGTGCTTTAGGCGGTTCTCAATGCCCAAAAAGCCCGCCAACTCCCGCAGCTTCGTCTTATCCGGCTTTTTGCCGTCCAGCAGCAGCGGCATGATGATGTTCTCCTCCGCCGTAAGAATGGGAATCAGGTTGAAGTCCTGAAAGATATAGCCGAGCTTCCGTCTGCGTATTCCGGAAAGCGTCTCGTCATCGGATGAGCAGATGTCCACACCGCCTACCTCCACGCTGCCGGAGGTGGGATGCTCAATACCGCCGATCAGGTTCAGAAGGGTGGTCTTGCCGGAGCCGGATTGCCCCACGATGGCGACCATTTCACCCGGCGCAACGGTGAAGCTGACGTGATCCACGGCGTAGACATCCTCGTCGCCCTGCCGGAACACCTTGGTCAGATTTTTTACTGTAACTGCATTCATCGGAAAATCTCCTTTCAGCATGGTCATAGCGGACGTAATACGCGCTTGAGCGAGCGGTGTACGGGATGCCAGTAGGTAAACAGCAGCAGCACTGACAGAGCCGCGTATACTGCGACCATCCCGCCGTCAAGGTGCAGCGGGGCTTTCTGCCATGCGCACAGCAGCGCCGTCAGCGGAAGGCTGATCAGAAACGGCGCAGTGACAGCAGCGGCGGCGGAGATCCCGTCCTGCCGGATATAGGAGCGGTACAGCGTCCGCTTTGACGCGCCCAGCCTGTGAAGGGTGCGGATCAGCGGACGGCTGCCCTCGATGTAGTCGCAGAGCCGGACATAGAGAATCAGCAGGATGAACAGAAACAGCGCCGCAAAGACGTACCCCAGCAGCAGATACACGCCGGAGGACATCTCCCGCAGGAAATCCGCCCCCGACTGACGGTTGGTGACAGCATACTCCGCGCCTGCAAAGTGCGTCCGCAGGGCAGCCTCCACCTGCGCGTTCATGGCAGGGTCGGTCAGGGCGATCTCGATGCCGGTTGCCGGCTCCGAGGCGATGATGTCCGCATACAGCTCATCGCTCACATAGATATCCAGCGCCCATCCGGACGGCTTCGTGTCCGTCAGCGCGGCCACCGTCAGCACGGTTACATCCTCCGGTGCGGGCTGCTTGATACCCCCGTTTACATCGTAATACGCTTCCGACCGGCAAAGCCGCAGTACATCCCCAACGCCGCGTTCCGCCTTGCGGCTGACGGCGATCTCATACTTGGAAAGCGTCTGTGCCGCCGCGACAAGACCGCTGTACGGTCGAATGCGCAGTGGTGTCTCCACCTCCTCCGGGGACTCCGGCAGCAGGATATAACCGTCCGGCTCATATACGGGGCGCGCCTGCTCCACACCCTCCAGAGAGGAAACATACGCCATGTCCTCAGCCGAAAAGCCTTCTCCACCATGGGAGGAACGGGAAACCTTCAACCCCCATTCCTCCTCCGCGCCCGTGACCTGCAAGGCAACAGTGAGGATGTTGAACAGAAGCAGAAAAACTGCCATGACGGGAACGGAAACGGCAAGACAGGAGCGGAGGCTGCGGTTCGTGCGGCTGTGCCACAGACCGCAGAGGGTTGCCGCCGGGGTGAAACGCCGTCTGAGGGGCTTTCGTCCGCGCTTGACCTTCGGCATGTTTTCCACATCGTTCAGCAGCGCCCGCGCAGGCTCGCGGCTGTATCGGTGCAGGGTCATGCCCAGCGACAGCCCCAGTGTAACGAAGAAAACCGCCAGATGGAGCAAAATATTCATCGGCTCCACATGAAAGATCAGCCACGCAAGGCTGTCGTGGCGAATCTCAAGAAACGCCGTGAACAGCGCTTTCAGCGATACAACGGAAATAACCACGGCGCAGGCCGCCGCCAGCAGGAACACCGCCGCAAGCTCCGCGGCAAACAGGGCGCTAATCTGACGGCGGCCGGCTCCGCAGGCGCGGAGCGTCCCAACATCAGAGGAAAAGCGCTTCAGGTGACTTTGGTAAGCGGAACGCACCACCGATACCGAGAGCAGAATGACCAGCATATTGACGAGCAGAAGGCTTCGCTGCTCCGAAAGATGGGACGGATCGGTGGATATCCCGTGGGCGTATTCATAGCTGAACGCCGTCGGGAGCAGGGCTTCATTGCCCGATGTCTCCATACGCTTTCGAATCTCGTTTTCATAAACGGTCACGCTCTCCGAATTTCTCCATTCCTCGTCCGACAGGATGTGCAGATATATGGTGCCGTCACGATAAACGGGCGCGGACAGCCCGCGGATGCCTTCAAAATATGGCACATCCGCTTCCGTTGCGTTCCCAATGTGATAGGTCTCGCCCGCGGAACGGGCAAGAAGATATTGCCGCGTACCACAGGCATTGCTGTCACGATAAATGGAGATCAGCAGCGGCAGCAGAAACGCGCAGGTCAGCACCGCAAACAGCACCGCATGACGGCGGGGGCTGCGCGTGAATGAGCGTTTCATATAGAGCAGATAGGTCATAAATAAGCCTCCTGTTCAACATGGTTTATAAAATGGCGGCAGGGCAGCGACCTTGCTGCGCAAAGCCACTGCCCTGTGCATATGGCCTGTGGGCATTGCGGTGTCAATCGCGCCTACGGGTCGATGATTTATATATCAAGTTTCCTTTTTATATGTCCCTATGTGGCTCCGTAATTGTCGCCACCGCCTCCCGCAGTTCCTCACTGAACCCATCGAGATCGCCGAGTGTGATAACTCCCTCATTGATCATACGGCAGATGATTGGAAGAGGATCCGATCCTCTCATGGATATCTGCACGCCGGCACAGCGTCTATCCTCACGGATGCGCTTGCATAACTCCCAAAACTTATCGGCTTCGGAACCGTCTCCACTCAACAATTCAAGATATTCCTTGTTCAGCCTCCCGATATAAGCCTCCTGCCATCCAGCAATCTTATTTCGGAACAGAAGCCAGTCCCGTTTAGAACTCCAATTGGATTGCATGCTTTTGCCTCCCCTCCTTGCGCTTTATCAGTGATCCTGATTTCTTTCAAATTCGCGGAACAGAAAGCGAAAACGCTGCTGTGCCGCATCATATACATCAATGTCCAGATATCCTTGTTTTAGCTCTTTATTGTATTATAGTAATGAGCTTTCCTGCACCCACTGCACCGATCAAGTGCGGCGCGCCCAGTGCTCCGGCGTTTCATTTGCTGGCAGAAGCCCCCGTGCTCATTCCTCCAAAATCCCGTTGACCGCATTATGGTCATACGCTGCCGCTTCCTTCCGCAGCTCGTTGGAGCGCATGATCTTCTCGGACAGGCTGGCGAGGAAGCACTGGAGCAGCTTGACGCCGATGGCGGGATGCTCCTCCAGCAGAGCCTTCAGCCGCCCTCTGGAGATGCACAGCAGCTCAGTGAACTCCGCCGCCGTCCCGCTGAGACGGAACACACTGTGGGAAAGGCAATTTTCTCCCAGGAAGCTGCCCGGCGTGAGATACGCGATCTCCAGCGGCGCGGAGCGGCTGTTTGCTTCCCGGTTGGCAACAAGCCGCAGCTTGCCCTTGAGAACAAGACAGACCTCCTCATTGTAGTCGCCGCTGGTGAATACGGTCTCATGCTCATAGTAGGTTTTTACATGGCAGTAATCAAAGAAAACCGCATGCTCTTGCTCAGTAAAAACAGAAAATATCGGCAGCTTCGCCAATACAGCCAGAAGCTCCTCCCGGGTGAGTCTTCGGCGATGCTCCTTGTCGAGATGAATCTCCGGTGCGGAAATATTGTGCCTCTCCAGCACGGCGCGGACGGCGTATCGCTCCTGCCGTACAAGGCGGATGAGCCTCTCCCATTGTGTTTGGGTGTCCAGATAGGCACGGAAGGCATCAAAGGAGGGCGGGGCATTGTGCTTGGCAATATAGATGTTCCGCATGGCTTCCATAGCGGCATCAGGATCGTTATTTGCAAGGTACTGCGATGAGAGCATCATGCTGCTTCGATAGATCTTCTCGTCCAGATCCGGCTTGAGAAATTCCCCGGGATAGGGGTCAAAGTCCTCCGGACTGACATGGACAAGATTCCCAGTTTTGTGCTGAGACTGCATTTTGGCGCGCTGATATACAAAACGGTAAATATCCTCCCGCAGACGCTTCCACTGGGGGTGGGACTTGGGCTGAGGCAGATGCTTGATGGACAGGGTATTATCCAGAAAGAAGCTGAAACCGAAGATCCGACTGTTTATAAGATAATCCACATCCTCACCCCGGGTTACAAGGGGATCAAAGGGTACACACTCGAAAAGCTCTCTGTGCAGGATCATGGCGCCGCCGAAGGCAAAAGGTGTGCGCTTGAGCCGCGGCCCGCTGCCGATGATCTGGTCAAAAGCTCGCGCCTTGCAGCCGAAGCGGTCCCAATAGGTCATCCACGGCTCCGGACTCACATCATCGTAGTATTGGCCCTTGCTGTTTAGGTAGTAGCCGGCAACGCCGTGCACGATGTCTCCGTAGACTCTTCTGCCCAAAAATTCAAGTGAGCGCGGCACAAAGTCCGGCAGTTCGAAGACCTCATCATCGTCGATGAGCAAAGCAGCGTCCGCCGTCAGGGTAGAGGCGGCCAATAGGCATATATTGCGCACATTTGAGTATCCGAACATGGACAGGAGCTGGACTCCCCGATCGTTCAGTCCGGCTTTTCTCAAGATTTCAGTTATCTCGCGCAAATCTCCCGCAGTGAACAGGTATGTCTCCGCATTCAGCTGCGCCCGGACCACGATACGGAGCACCTGCTCATAGGCCGCCGCCTCTACCTCCGGGGTGGTCGGACAAATCAGAATCACCAGCTTGAAGTCTTTTTCATGGAACTGCTTCATGCTGACTAAGGTGCGCTCCAGCGTTCCCTCCTGATCCACCGGAGTGGGATGGTCATAGACGGCGTCACCCTCCTGCCAAGGGTCGCCTGTTTTTCGGCACCAGTAGGTGGGGATTATCATGGTTTTCCTCATACGGCTCGCCCTCCTTAGCCCGAAAAATCTCTTACAGCGCGTTGGTAGACCTGCTCCAGCTTTGCCACGAACTGTGCCTGCGCAAAATTGCTGCTGGCATAGTGTGCGATGATGCCACGCCGCTCCGGCTCTGTATGATGTCTCGTCAGTTCATTCAAAATCGCAGCGCAGAAAGCTTCCTCGTCCTCAGGAGAGACCAATGTTCCCACTTGACTGTTGATAAACTCCGGCAGACCGCCTTCGTTGGAGCCGACAACAGGCAGTCCGCAGGCCATCGCCTCCAAGGCAACAAGGCCGAACGGCTCACGGCGGGAGGGCATTACAAAAACATCCGCCGCATTGTAGAGCCGCCGCAGCTCGTCCTGCTTCTGGTTGCCAAGGAAGAAGGTGTTCCTCAGACCAAGCTGCTTGTGCAGCTCTGACAATCGCTCCCGTTCCTCGCCGTCGCCGGCAATCAGTGTGATGAACTCCCGATCCGCCAGCCACTCATAGCGGCGCGCTGTGCGCAACAACGTGTCCACACCCTTAAATGCTGCAAGCTTCCCAACAAATAGAATGACATACTCTCCGCGATAAGAAAGGCCGAGTGAATCGAAAAGCGTTTCCCTGTCCACTTCTTCCCGATAGAAAATATCCTCATTGTAGCCGTTGGGCAGCAGCAGAAGTTTGTCCGCCGCCATAGGAAACTGCTCAAGTGCAAGATCCCGATTGTCTGCGGAGATGGCAAGCACTTTCGCGCTTCCCGCGACAGCCTCCTCATCAAAGCTCTGAAAGGCGGGCCACTTTTTGCAGCCCATCAGCTCCGTCCCATGTATGGTTATGACCAGAGGAAGGTTACACAGGGAAGCCAGCCAAGAAAGGCACCATGCGTGCTGTGCATGAATGATATCTGGGTGAAGCTCTTGCAATGCCTGCCTCAAGGCAGCCGAGAATGCCGTAAGATACCGTGTAAGCTGCCCGACATCTAAGTCCGCAAATGTAGTCCGGCTTTGGGGATGTGTGGTGAAGCAAGGAAAATTAAAGGAGAGCTCATCTCTCTGCACTTTACCCTTTGAAAACATCACCGGGTGCATTTGGATCCCTGGCAGCATAGGGAACGGCTGGTTTTCAGGAAAAATGACCGCAACCTCATGCCCGCGCTTGCGCAGATGCAGCGCAATATTTTTGGTGTAGGTGCCGCTGCCCGATCCTTCCAGCGGGAAATGATTGATCAGCAATACTTTCATCGTCTAAACCACCTTTCTGTTAACTCGGCCCATGCCTCCTTCGTCTTTTGATGCTGTTTCACCATATCCGGCAGCCACGCTTCCGCTGCGGACTGGATATCCGGAAGATATAAGAAGCGCCTGTCGTTTGTATAGCGGTACAGTGCTTTCGCTCCATCCGACAGCCTCCGGCCTCTCTCGAAAAACTCCGTGGGCGCATGTCCCGTCTTCCAGCGGAGAAACACATTGCGGCCGATCCAGCCCGTACAGGCATAGTAGAGCCTGTCCCGAACACTGCTGTCATTTTTGAGATCCGGAATCTTGGGGTAATCCCCATAAGTATCATGGAAGATAGGCGTTTGGATATCCAGACATTTGATCTGACTTCGGGATGCCGCCAGTCCCATGAGCGTATCCTCACCTCTGGCGAGGAGCGGAGTCTTATTGTAAAAATAGTAAGGCGAGAAAAACGGCGGCAGTGTCGTCAATGCGCTCATGCGGATGCCCATGTTTCCACCCAGAACCTTTGTGGTGGGCTGCAGCTCAGGTATCCCTGCTTCCTGTACAATAAGCCCGCCGTGAACCTCGCTGCTCTGCCAAAACTCCGCCATATTCTCCTTGTGGAGGCCCCATAGCAGGTCTGTCATTCCCTCAAAGGAAGCCGGAGGCAGGATGTTGTATCCACTGTAATCACTGCTGGTGATGGTCGCCCCCAGGGACATCCCGTATAGATGCGCTCCGATAAAGTCTACCTCCTCAAACCCAACCTCTCCGTCAGGAGTTCGATGCAACACGCTAGGCTGCACATCCGAGTCCACAAAAATCAGGTAGTCCACGCCTGTGAACAGCGCTTCCATCAACACATAGTTCCGATTAAAGCCATAAGGAATCAGTCCGTGCGTATCAATCAACGGGCAGAACAAAAGCTGCTGAATGGATGAGAATCGGACGCCAAGCTGCTTCAAAATCATATGCGCTCTTTCGTAGTTCTGAAGCCGGATCAGAGAAACCTTCGCCTTGCGCTGCAATTCTTGAATCGCCTCCGGATCAGCCTCATGAGAGTATACGACAATCACGCGTTCAATCGGGTGGTCATACTTCTCGGCATTATCCAGAAATTCTGTCAGCGGATGCGTAGATATAAGATTCCGCACAATCATTCCGATAGCAATTTTCATTAAAAACCCTCCTTGCTCTATCCTGTACGGCCGCACATTCTCATTATCTCAAAGGAGCGAGAAAGCACAGGCTTGAACGGAGCAGGAGGGATCTTGCCGCCTTCTTTATTGATACAGAGGAGATTCTCTAAGTGCCGTCCTGTGCGCCCGTCGTTATTGTTTTCTGAAAACAATAAATGGACAAGGATAAGCACCCTGAATACACCGCCGTCTTTTCTATAGGCATCTCATGTTATGATACCGCCTACATCTCCTGCCTCCTTCGCACTGCCTGATCTCAATTGGTAAACAAAGAACCATCGTAAAAAGGTTCGTGTTTTTCCGTTATGACGAAAGATCTAAATTTCCCAATTCACTTCATGCCCTAAAAAAGAAAATCGCACAAGCAGACCGCTCGGTCTAGCTTATGCGCCGCTAATCCTAATTTGGTTTTGACAACTCCTACTGAGGAGGCTACACCAATATTGCATTTGCACAAAGCTAAACCGGATAAGATAAATGATAAACATGGCAGCAGCCTCCTTTCTATCAACGAATACTTTGGATTATTGTTATACTTTTCGTCAAAAAGCCCTTTTGCGCAACTCTTCTCTTTCGCCGCGGAGATTCTTGACAGGGGTTGCAATGGAATATGTGCTGAGATACGCAAGCGCCTCTCCATCTGGAACCGCCTCCGCGTCTGATCTTGTTTCTCCGTGTTTTCCGAGGCTGCTTCTACACGGCAATTTTAAGTCAGACGCTGTGCGGATACGCTTTTAAAACGCACATTTCTTCCTCTCCCAACAGAAGTGACAATTTTATTATATGAAAAAGATGGCACATTTTCAAGAGGTTTTTGAGTTTATTACGGCTTGAGTTGATTGCCTCGATGTTTTTTCTCAGATGTTGCTCTGCCAGACAGTGGTGTCTTCTCCGGCACAAGCGTTTTCATCGAAGCGCTCCTACCAGCACAAAACGGGCATCATCAAACTCATAGCTACAGGTAGAGAGCGTTAGAATGTGATCAGAGATATTAGGCGCAATCTCGCTGGTGAAGCAGGAGCGGTCAGCCGCATTCTGAAGCCAGACTTCAAATTCCGCTTCCGTAAAACCAATTTCCCACGCATCGTCCTGTGGTGCAGCAACATACCCCGCGAAGAAATCCACTTTATAGTTTTTGTCCGGTGTTATCAGCAACGCGACCGGATGCTCGTCAAAGAATTCCTGCTTTTTATATTTATCAAGGTCTGTAAACATTGTGCCGTTCTTCATGTGATGTCCATAAATTATGGAGTGCCGGTCGGCAAAGCTTGCGTCGTTCCGGAAGTCCAGGAATATACAGCCGGATCCATTCCACTCGCCGCTGAACAGGTGCTTCAAATAATAGCTGTTATCCTCTCCCTGTACAACCGGATAGTTGATCTTCGTTCCTTCAATGTAGATCCAGGCAACGATATCAGGGTTGATCTCACGCAGTGCAGCAAAATCCACCTCAGGCCAAATCGTGTCGTCCTCATCAGGAAGTGTTTCTGCCACGGCCGGCTTGTTGATAACAGGTGGCTGTGGTTCGGCAGCTTTCTGTGGAAGCGAAATCATGTGACTGATATCCTCGTAAGCAGCTTCACCAGCGTGATACTCGGATCTAATCACCCATATCTTCCATGCAGAAAACGACATGACTGAGAGAAGAACGGCTGTGAGGCCGCCTAATAACAGTTTATTTTTCAGTTTCATGTTTTTCCTCCTGCTGCTTCACTAATCGGTAAAATGTGCTCCTCTTTAGGCCGAGCTGGCGCATTGCAGCAACCGCCGTAATCGTACCGGACTTCCAGTCCGAATAGAATTGATTCCAGTTTGGCGGAAAGTCTATCATTGGGCGCCCCAAATGCTTCCCCGCCTCTTTTGCAATGGCGATCCCTTCAGACTGTCGCCGCTTTGTTGTGATACGCTCCTGTTCAGCAATACTCGCAAGTACTTCAATCAGAATGTTGTTTATCATCTCAAAAATCCAGTCCTGCTCATCAGGAAGCTCCACCATGGTAGTCGGGATGTCAAGGATTTTGATCCGAATGTGGTGCTCCCGGAAGTATTCCAGCTCTTTCTTGATGTCAATCTTTCTCCGACTGAGTCGATCCAGCGATTTAACAATCAGGGTATCTCCGTCGCGGAGAAAGTGATTCTTCAGCGACTGGTACCCCTCACGCTCCAAATCCTTGCCGCTTACCTTGTCCGTAATGATATCCCGCTCCTCCACGCCGGCATCCATGAGGGCTTTGAGTTGCCGATCCAGATGTTGTTCTCTCGTAGATACACGGGCATAGCCGTAGGTCTTTTTCAACTTGTTTTCATCTCCTTTTCCGTTTCAAAAGCTAATGCCTTTTTCGGACATATCCCAAAATGACAAAATAGCTTTTTCGGACACAAAATCATATCCAGATTGTACGCCTGTTGGTAATGCCGAAAAGGTCTACCTTTTCAGATATCCTATTACACGGAGGAGAGAGATGAATTACAGCAAACAGTTGTTGCAGTTTCAAATAGGGGCAGATAGGAGACTCGGAAAAGAGAATTCTGAAGTATGGCAAACAGTTCACTTCCTTTGAGCTGCAACGATCGTCCTGTTTTCTCAAAAAGTCTCCCTTAAATCAATGCACAATATTACTGGACGGAGAAAATGACTTTCTCTTTTGTCATTGCGATAGACTTTTTTTGATTTTGGGGATAAAAAAGACCGCTGACTGTACGCACACGGCGCGGGTCAACGGTCAGTTTTTCGGTGTTCGGTTTTTTGTGTTCAGCTTGACAAACTGGAATTTTTCTTTTTTATTCGTCCAAAGCGTCACAAAGCTTGTCCATAATTTCAGAAAGAGCAGTTGGAATTCCTTCTTCCCAGTTTGGACTTTCTATCAACTGAATTTTACTTTTCACCTATTGCCTTGAAACAGACCACTGCACCGCAAATAAAAAAAATAATGCAAATAATGAGTGGGATTATTAAGTCTAATCCCAACAAACTGCCTAAAATACCAGTAATTCCGTTATAATCCCACTGGTAAGGTGCCGCAGAGCATAGAATAATTATTGAACCAAGAAAACCCATTAGCTGCCACACAATTCCTAAAATCATTTTTTTCATACAATCACATTCCTTTATCAAATTCTAATTTGCCTATTAATTAACCATTTTAATTTTAGCATAACTTTTTGAATTTTCCTACCTCACGCAAGACCTTGGCCGCTCGTGTTTTGAGGGGTTTGTTAGCCAGATAAACTGGAATTCTACTTATCCTTTCTTAGAGTATACAGTCTAACGATGTGTGGAATTGCAGACGGAAGAATAAGCAATAACCCCAGCGGGTAATCCATAACTGATACTATAACCGTTCCTACAAGTAAAATTGCCAATCCAACAACCGATAACAGAAAATCTTTTTCTTATCCATATAAAATTCCTAATTAAATTCCGATTAGTTTGCTTCATATTATTCGCGTTCAAGCTTGCTGGTGGCGAACAGCGTTTTATGCTGTTTGCGAACGGCAAGTCCACAAGGGATAGGCACGCAAGCATCGCAAGGGAGTGTAGCTCCTTTGGCGGAACGAGATAGCGAAACATTCTCGATCATGTTTGCTGTTCATCTGGGGCTTTTTCCCTCTGCTTTTGATATTCTTCCAGATACCGATCCAGATAGACCTTGTTGACGGTGGCCACGATCGTGTTGCGGAGAAGATCCTTTGCGTCGGATTGTGTCTTGCCGAGGCCCTCTCTTGCGGGAGCTATGCCGAACGCCGCGCCGAGCATATTCTCAAACTCATCACAAAAATAGTCATATGCGGTCGGAAGGGTATAGTTATCCCCCTGTATGCTGAACATCATTCGAAGCCCTTCCAACGGGACAACGGGCTTGACTACCGCGATGAACAGGAGCCGTGAAAGGTGCTCCGCCGTGTATGACTTCTTTATGGGGGATGAGATCAGCCCCTGCTTCACGTAATTGCTCACCATTGAACTTGTCAGCTCCGGCTCCCCCAACGGAGCAAGGTGTGTGTTGACATAGCGTACCACCTGCTCCAGATAAAGCCCGATATTCGGAATCTGTGCATACCGCGGTAAGCGAAAGCCCTCAATAGCCTCTATCATATTATTCACTCCCTTTTCCATGCAGCCATTATACACGGGTATCTTCAATCTTTCAACGGTTTTCGAAATCTTTTTATCGGTTTTCTGAAAATCGTTGACGGAACGATAAAAACCTGATAGAATTTCGGTGTCGGCCTTCAAAGTCGGTTGAAATGTTTCTTGTTATTCGGAGGACACACCATGAATCAGTTTCGTATCGTTGCAGACTCCAGCTGCGACCTTCTCACACTGGATGGAGCGGACTTCGTCAGTGTCCCGCTCTCAATACGCACTGACGCCGAGGAGTTTTACGATGACGCCAACCTTGATGTTGACGCGATGGTCAGTATGCTCCGCGACACCAAAGGGCGTTCCTACAGTGCGTGTCCAAACATTGCAGACTGGGAAAGCGCATTCGGTGAGAGCGGCAATGTAATTGCATTTACCATTACGAGCGCTCTTTCAGGCAGTTATAATGCTGCCTGCGTGGCAAAGAAGAATTGTGAGGAACGCAACCCGGCCCGGCGCATCTATGTTGTGGACTCTCTCTCCGCCGGGCCCGAAATCGCCCTTCTCATTGAAAGGGCTTTATATGAGCTGCGTTCTCATGCGGACTTTGATAAAGCATGCGAAGCATTGAATACATATCAGGCCCACACGCACCTGCTTTTTGCACTGGAATCCACGCACAACCTTGCACAGAACGGCCGTGTCAGCAAGCTCGCCGCAACGATGGCAAGCGTCCTCGGGATCCGCGCCATCGGGCAGGCCAGCGCTGAAGGTATGCTTGAGATGCTTGGAAAATGCCGTGGGGTTCGGAAAGCGCGGCAGTTTATGCTGGACGAAATGGTGGAGCTTGGCTACAGGGGCGGGAAGGTTCGGATCGGGCATTGTCAGAATGCTGCGCTTGCGCTGGAGCTTTGCGCCGAGATCCGGCAGCGATTTCCGGCGGCAGACGTGAGAAGCTATCCACTGCGGGGACTGTGCAGCTATTACGCCGAGCGCGGCGGAATCATGCTGGGCTTTGAGTCATGAGAGCAGGCACAACCAATGAAAAGGGAAGATGCGCCGGAATCTTTCATCTGATCGTGCGCATTCTGACCCTGCCTCCCCATCGTCATCGGTATAACAGTGCTTCTGATGTATGTCCCCGCAAAGCTTATGACACTGCGTGAGCTGCTGCTGTGCGAGTTGTTTTTGCTGCTCATCCCCATGGCTGCATATCCTATACGGGAGATATTTCACATTGGAAAGGATCGGAGAAAGGGACAGCGCAGCACGGCGCTGGTATGCAGTGCCATCGGATACCTGTGCGGGTTTCTCTGGTCAATACTGACCCCGTGCTCCTGGCTCGTCCACATTCTATTCCTCTCCTATGTCATTTCCATCGCAGCACTGCTGATTCTCAACGCCGTTTTCAAGCTGCGCGCAAGTGGCCATGCCTGCAGCACGACGGCGCCTGTGTTTCTGCTGACGTGGAAGCTGCATCCGCTTTTTATTATTCCGTCCGTGCTGCTGATCGCAGCGGTCTATCGATCCTCTTTGAAGCTATCGCGCCACACCCTGCCGCAGCTCCTTATTGGCTCGGCAGTCAGTCTGCTCGCCTGTGGTATTTCACTGCTGACCTACGGACTCGGCTGATAGTTATGCAACCCAATAACCAAAAAATGCGCTGTACCACTATTGTGCAATGTGGTATGGCGCATTTTCTGTGTAATTACTCCCAATCCTGTTTCTTTGGCTCACCCACCGGTACTGTCCCACTAGATAATGTACAATAACTTGCGCAAATTGGAAACCGCACAAAAGAAGACATAGCTTGCAGGCTCTGGTAGAATGAAGTCACGACACACCATTCTGAAAGGAGACTAGGCCCCATGTGTCCATCCTGCAACAAAAAGATACGGAAGCCAGGGACTTATTGGAAATCGTGGAGTTCCGGTACAAGCGAAACTCCACTATCTTCTGTTCCCAGTTTGACATTCCGGGCTGGCCGGGAAAGTTGTCTGACCCACTGCTGGCTGATGCCATCTGCCTCTTGTATATCACTTAATAGGAGGGTGCTTACACTTACCATCATAAGGATATTCTAATACAACAGAGTTTTTCTCGTCAATAATAGTCAATGTCATTCTATTAAAACGCAATGGTTCACCTTTTTTGTGTGTCCATACCTCATAATGATAATAATACTTGTTGTTTATATCATCATTAAAAGTGACAACTATCAAATATCCTCCTTGCTTCCAGTCTTTAACCAGCTCTTTAATGGCGATATTATCAGGATCTATTCCTTGTTTATCTATATAAGTTTCGAAGGATTTTTGTGCTAATGCTTTTTGTAATGGATATTGGTATATAGCTATGCCAAGTATGATTATACCCAATACTAATAATACCATCTTTTTTTCTTGCCCATAATATTCAAACCTTAGTAAGTATGCTTGTGGCTTAAGCTGTGTATTGTATCTGGTAAGTCATATGGTAACCTATATCCTAATGTTGGACCATTTGCTTGATGTGAGGACGGACCATAATAATAAGCTTGCCATACCAATTTAGAGCAATAAGTAACATCTGTACTAGCTAGATTACCAGTAATCTTATACTCTGCATTAGAACCTGAATAAGTATCAACCGCCCAGTTTGCAGCAGCATTTGCTACCGTACTGCTATTATGTCTATAAACCTTTGTCCATGAACTACTGGTTTTGTTCGTGTAGTTGTTGTGCCAACCGGAAAAAGAAATATAAACCGGATGATATCCCGGTCCTGCGATATGAAATACATACCCGCTAGAAGTTGCAATCCCCGCATGACCAAGAATTCCAGCTGAACTTGTTCCGTTTGTTATTATGACATCTCCTTTTTTAGGTGTAAAACTCGCACTTAATTTTACATCTTTAGATGAATAAACTTCTTTAAAATCTGTTGAATTGGATAGAACTTCTTCTAATCTATATGATGATTCTACAAGCACTTTCCACTCTTCAAAGCTTACATCATCACCAAGTATTCCCTCTTTTACATATTGTTCGTATTTTGAATATGAATTATCAACTAGGCTTATCTCTGCTGCAAAAACGGAACTAGGCAGCAATAACCCTATCATCATACAAATCATCAATGGAAAGATCCACAACTTACTAATTCTTTTCATAAATGTACTCCTTTTGAAAATGCGTTATTTCAGTTACGACGTTGGCGCATAATTTAACGCCATAATTGCAAAAAACAAAGCCGCAAACACGAGCATGGCAATAGCGATGATTTTCAGCACGCGCCGCGTCCGATGGTTTCTGATGGCAAGCTGTGTATTGATGCGGGACAGCTCCTTCGCCAACTGGTTCGGTTCCTCTTCGCCTTCCGCCTGGGTGCCCAAAAGCTCGCTTACAGTCGTTTCAAGAATGACAGCCAGCTTTATCAGCTGCTCAGCATCGGGAACCGACTGACCCGTCTCCCTTAATTAAAGATATTGTTGGGTAAAAAAGAAAGGTCAGTCGAT
>OFMM01000727.1_pt1 | contig 19816 bp, 43 predicted proteins | sample 1541811 | NCBI WGS metagenome assembly OFMM01 (sample SAMN04209246, study PRJEB22552) | human gut metagenome | biome: gut; material: feces | host: Homo sapiens | place: USA: Oklahoma
TGAAACCAATTTTAGAGTGCAAATTTGATTATAAAGGTTATCCATGTGTAGTTCTGTTTATGCCCGGAGCATACAGATGCGGATATGTCGGAATACCTTACAGCCATAAGTTAGCAAAGAAAAGAGTTGTCGATTTAGGCTATCTTAACTGTCATGGCGGAGTTACTTATGCAGAACCATCACTATATGATTGCAGCGATGATAATACATGGTGGATTGGATTTGATTGTGCTCATTGTTTTGATGGATATGATGTTGATACAGCAAAACAGTATTTTGGAGATGACCCAGACTTTAAAAGACTTTTTCATACAATGGAAAACTTCTGGAGAGAGTCGAGCAAAGATTTCGGCTTCGAAACGGATTTCAAAATCTGTTCACTTGCTTATGTCAAAGATGAGTGTAAGAAACTCATTGACCAGATTGAAAAGGAGTGATGCCTAGTGGATTATAAAAAAATTCGTCAGTTTAAGGCTATCGAAGCAAGCAATAAGAAAAGACTTTTAAAAGTCAATCCCAAATTGGATGATGAAGCCGGGATATACATGTTGTGGCGAACAGAAACCCATGGGTACGTAGGACAGTCGAAAGGAATATTAACCAGGCTAGCACAACATATGACTGGATATGAGCAACATATTGACCTTTCTATGAAAGCTCATGGGCTGTATTCAGAAAGCAATAAGAGCGGTTATAAGATTGATTTCTTTCATTGCCCGATTGATGAACTTGACGAGAAAGAAAGAGAGTACATTCAAAGAGCAATTGATGCCGGATGGATTATAAAAAACAAGACAAGTGGCGGACAGGATGAAGGGAAAGAAAAGATCGCTGATTACCGACCAGCAAAAGGTTACCGAGATGGGTTGAAGCAAGGCAAAATTGCCCTTGCAAGAGAATTAAAGCATATCATTGATACTCACTTAGATGTGTCGATCAAACCAGAAAAGTTAAACAACAAGGTGTCTATAAAGGCACTTGGGAAATTCAATAATCTTCTTGATGAAGAATCTTACAAATGATAAAGCTGCCAGTTCTGGCAGACAAAATCCCAAATAATTACAACTAAATATGCGCACGCCCTCTGGGTTTGGACTGATTCATGCAACTTCCTTGGCATATGATCGCGATCTGAACCCAGAGGTTAAAAGAAATGAGGTAACTATGGTAAGTAAATATAACACCGAAAGAAAGTATCTCGAGGGACAAGAGAACAGAAAAGAAATTTATCTGTTTCTTATCAGATATTTTACAAAATATGGATACGCACCGTCATTTAAAGAAATTTCCGAAAGCCTTGGCATATCAAAAGCAACTGTGCAACGACATATGAGGCAGCTCGAACTTGATGGCTTGATTGCTACTGCGCATCCGAATACTCCGCGAGCGTTTCACCTTGTTGGATATGAATATCAAAAGGTGGCAGAAGTATGAGAATATACAGTGTTTTCGAGAATGAACAATGGATTGGCGATATGACCGCTGATGATATTTCGCAAATGCTAAAATGCTCCAGACAAGAAGTTTTGAATGCGGTTTCATCCGCAAAACTGATTAACGAAAAATACGCAGTTGTCTATGATGGCGATAATACCGTGACCGGAACCACACCATTAGACAGGAAACTTCTGAAAGAATTTGTTCTAATCACAAACCAGTTGAAAGGGATGATGGGAGTATGAACAGGGCAGAGAGAAGAAGACAGCAGAAAGCATCTGAGAAAACACGCTTAAATGCACCGTACAATTTCAGCAATTTCAGCCTGGAACAAATTTCAAAGGTGACAGGTGCAAGAGTTGAGCCCTTAAAACTGTATCTGATGCAGCGTGAAGATGAAATACGCAAAGAAATATCAGAAGAACTTATTTCAGAATCACAAAAAAAGCTATGGAAAGCAGAGGATTATATCGCAGTTGCAAATGTTCTTATCAGTTTGTTTGCAATTAAGAAAACATGGGGATTTACAAAATCCAATCAAAGATTCTTAGAAAACCTAAACTCTGCCAAAGAACACATTGAAGAAGTTGGAATTGAAAAAGCATACCAGGAAGCAAAAGAAACAATGGGAATTAAACTTGAATTTGATTCTATTGACATAAATAAAGAATTTGGTTTTGGAGAAAGAGAGGAATAATTATGGCAGAAAATTGTAATGAATGTAGCATCGCGTGGATTCGCGGTGGTGAGTACGCAGAAGTATCAGCGCATAACGGCAGTAAGATGAAAGGAAGAGTCCTGAAGCTTGCAGAACAGCATCCAGAAGATGTGAAGATTCTGGCCACAAACAAAGATGGTTCCATATTTGCCCATGTCCCAGTTAAGTACGTGAAATTACGAGCACCAAGAGAATTGACCGAAGAGCAGAGAACAGAACTGATCGAACGTGGAAAGAATATGTCCAGAAATAAATCAACTGATTGTGAAGAAACGTCAGATTTCGATTCTGGTGATGATAACGAGGAAATGTTCACATTTTGATGAAAGGCGGTTTTAGATAAAAATGAGCAAAGTAAAATCTTATGGTTTAAAAGCCTACGTATCCAATGCATTTGACCTATGTGTTGGAAAAAGAATCAAATACGCAGAACGAGGTGAGGACGGAATAGAACATATCTATGAAGTAAAACAGATGTTTCCATTTTGCGTTTTACTGGAAGATATTTTCGATCACACAAGAATTTGCCCTTGTTACAGTAAATTAAGCATGATGATAAGAGGGATTGAATAAGAATCTGGTTAAGAAGATGGGAGTTTAAAATGAAATTTATAGATTTTTTCGCAGGAATCGGAGGATTTCGCAGGGGAATGGAATTAGCGGGGCATGAATGCGTTGGTTTTTGCGAATTTGATAAATTTGCTACTGCGAGTTACATCTCAATGCACTTACTGACAGATGAGCAGCGAAAGGCATTGAAAGATATTCCTATCAAGAAAAGACAGAAAGAAATATTAAAGGAGGAATACAGAAATGGAGAATGGTACGCAAATGACATTAGAAGAGTGTATGCCGGAGACATTCCAAAAGCCGACTGCTGGTGCTTCGGATTCCCCTGTTTTGCCAAAGGAACTTATATTCTTACAGAAAAAGGATATATCCCAATTGAAGATGTATCTGTCGGAGATAAGGTTCTTACGCACAAAGGAAGATGGAGAAAAGTCACAGCAACAATGCACAGGGACGGAGCAAGACTCTGGGATGTCAATGGATTCGGAATATTGCCAACAAGAACCACGGCAGAGCATCCGTATTATGTCACTAAACCAGATCAGCCAATGGAATTCAAAAAAGTGGAACAACTTGATGACAGTTGGTATTCCACAATGGTTTTGCCTGATGCAGAATCCGATGGATACAGCAAGGAAATGTGGTGGATTATCGGACGTTATCTTGCTGATGGGTGGAGAGTTGAAAGAAAAGACAGACCAAGCGGAGGAAGAATCGTGTTCGCAATCAGCGATGATAAGAGGACAGAATTCGAACAGCGATTGCGAGAAGCGAAACTACACGGAACTTACACAAAAGAACGAACTTGCGGAAAGTATCATGTGTGCAATAACCAATTATACGAATACCTTGAAAAGTTCGGAAAATACGCACATGGAAAACGAATTCCAAGAGAAGCATTGTGTCTTCCACGAGAGAAAGCAAAATACTTCTTCGATGGATATATGTCCGGGGATGGAAGAAGTGATCGAGAAGAAGCAACATCAACCAGCGCAGCACTCATTCTTGGCATGTGCATTATTGCACAGCGACTTGGAAAATCTGTTCCAGCTGTTTACTACACTAGAAGAGATGAAAAATGTGTTATCCAAGGAAGGGAATGCCGACAAAGAGATACATATACATTCCGAATCTCTAGTAAATCAGTTAAAGGACATTATCGTGCAAGATATGTTTGCAGAGAATTGTATCAGCCAACAGAATCTGATGATTTTGGAACAGTGTATAACATCAGTGTTGAAGAAGACAACTCATATGTTGCAAACGGAGCAATTGTCCATAATTGTCAAGACATCTCAGTTGCAGGAAAGCAAGCCGGATTTCAAGGAAACCGTTCAAGCCTGTTTTTCAGAGTTATGTACCTTATCGGACAGCTCAAAGAAGAAGATAAACCCACTTACCTTTTCATTGAGAACGTTAAAAATCTGCTTAGTGTTAATGGAGGATGGGATTTCGCCAGACTGCTCATTGAAATGGAGCGGCAGGGGTATGATGCAGAATGGCAAGTGCTCAACTCCAAAGATTTCGGAGTGCCACAGAACCGGGAAAGATGTTTTATTATCGGACATCTTAGAGGTAGAAGCTCCGCAGAAGTATTTCCTGTCGAAGGAGCAGACGGAAAAAATAGTGTTTCGTTAAATCTTTTTGGTTGTCTTAATGGTAGAAATTCACAGCGAGACAGAGTTTATAGTGACGATGGGTTGGCACCAACAATCAGTACGAAGCCGGGAGGAAACACAGAACCCAAAGTATCCATATTATTTGATACAAGTTATATTGGTCAAGATGGAAAAGTAAGAGTATATGAAAATATCTGTCCTACGCTAACAAGTAGAGATTACAAAGAACCTAGAAGTGTTGGAGTTGTATGTAATGTGAATCCGTCAGGGAAAGGAATGAATGGGAACGTGTATGATTCTAACGGATTAAATCCAACTTTAACAACAAACAAAGGCGAGGGGAATAAGATTGCAATTCCAGTTCTCACTCCAGATCGTGTAGAAAAACGTCAGAATGGACGGAGATTCAAAGAAGATGGCGAGCCAATGTTCACATTAACATCGCAGGATAGACACGGGGTCGCAATTGATCCGCTCGGAGTATTACGTAACGTTCGCACAGAATATGGAAAAGAAATCCGTAAAGATTACGAAAGTGGAAAACTTGATATTTCCAGGCATGAATTTCTTGCTAATGAAATCAGAGAAGATGGAATTGCAAATACATTGTCTACAGTCCAGAAAGATAACCAGCTTGCAGTAAAAGTAGCAGAAGCAACTAAGCAAGGATATTCAGAGTGTAGAGTCGGTATTGACACAGTGAATTTATCAGTTCCAGGTAGTAAGACCAGAAGAGGAAGAGTTGGACAAGAAATCGCCAACACACTCGACACGAGTTGCAATCAAGGAATATTCGTGCAGGTATCGGAAGAATTAACGGTATATGCAGTCTGGTACGAAAAATATCAGTGCTACATAGCAATCAGAAAGCTGACACCGAAAGAATGTTTTCGACTACAAGGGTGGTCCGATAATTATTTTGAAAAAGCACAATTTGTAAATTCTGACAGCCAGCTTTACAAACAAGCAGGAAACGGCGTAACAGTGACAGTAATTAAGACAATTGCGGAGAAAATGAGAATAAAAGATGACAGTAATAACAGAAGCACTTGTGAAAGCTAATTGTCCGTATCTGAAAGTCGGAGAGCGTAAAGCCGCGCCGATGATTTATATGCAGAATAACGGACAGGTAGCATTTGGATAGGAGAAATAAATGGATTTAGAATAAAAAGCAATTGAGAGAATTCGACTTGCATCTGATCTCTCATTGAAACATTATGGAAAGCCACTTGTATGCACATATTCCGGAGGAAAAGACTCTGACGTGATGTTAGAACTCTTTCGCAGGAGCGGTATACCATTTGAAGTACACAATAGCCACACTACAGCAGATGCACCACAAACTGTACGACATATACGAAAAGTATTTAAAAGTCTGGAAGAAAAAGGAATTAAATGCGAAATAGAAATGCCGAAGTATAAAGGCGAACATATCACGATGTGGAAATTGATTCCATTAAAATTGATGCCACCAACAAGACAAGTTCGCTACTGCTGTCAAGCCCTTAAAGAAACAGGGTGTGCTAATAGATACATTGCTACCGGTGTGAGATGGGCTGAAAGCCAAAAGCGACAATCGCGATCAGAATTTGAAAAATTAGGAAGTAGTATTAAAACAAAAGAATTCTTTTCGACGGTTATGCTTATGAATGATAACGATGCAAAACGCCGAATGACCGAACATTGTATGCAACAAAAGAAAATGGTTGTCAATCCAATCATTGACTGGAAAAATTCTGATATATGGGAGTTTGTTAATTCAGAACATATAGAAACTTGTGAGCTGTACAAATGTGGATATGACAGAGTTGGTTGTATTGGCTGTCCAATAGCTGGAAGTAAGAGATATAAAGAATTTGCAGATTTTCCAAAATACAAGCAGTCTTATATTAGGGCGTTTGAGAGAATGCTAGATGTTCGAAAAGAAAAAGGATTAGAAACTCAATGGGAGACTGGAGAGGATGTATTTAGGTGGTGGATGAATGATGACAATTTAGATGGTCAGATGGAATTATCTGATTTTATTGAGTATTAAAATCATGTACCAACTGCACAATAGCGTGTCAGTTGTTTACATGAGCGAAAGGAGAGGGAAAATGAAGCAGAAAACACCGGAACAGGAATTAGAGCTGTTAAGAGAAAATCTATTACATGAGCGTGCTATCTGGGAACACATCAACGAAAATGGCTGTAATGATCCGTTCTGGACAGATGGATGCAATATGAATCTAACCAGAAACCATATTCTTTCATACAGAAATGAGATTGCAAATTGTTGCGAGGAACATAATCTTCCACTTCCAGAAGAATATTTTCTAAAAGTACCGCCAGAAATTGACGATAATTATATGGCAAACTTTAACCAGAAAGTTCGTGTGGATAGATTGAAACAGCAGGGCGATACATTAAGCCGGAAGAAAAAGAAGTTTATTGATGATGGACAGATGGAGTTTTGTTGATTAACCATGTAGTTGCTTACATGGGGAAAGTGAGGATGTAGTGACAGAACAGGAAAAGAAAGAACTTTTGGACGAACTTGAAAAGCGCATTGACGAAAAATACAAAGGTTGCCTTACCAGAGAAGACGTTGCAACCACATTAAAGACACCAAGAGAAAAGTGGTTCAGAGATGAGAAAGGAAGCGGAAGAGGCTCTCTAATGACGGATGCTTTTGATTCTTCCATTATCTCATGGCAGGTCTGGGAAACAATCAGAAAGTTGGCTTGTGTTATCTGCGGTAAGCAGTATGTTAGACAGCTTGCAAATGTAGAAAACGCAGATGAGGTAGCAGAGAAACTTTGCCAGTTCGTTTATGATTTGAAGATGGATTTTAAGAAACAGGAGGGTACGGAATGAGAAAGTACACAATAAATCTTCCAAGAGGACTGGAAGTGGATATTTTCAATCTGCCAGAGGACTTCAAAGAGCAGGTTGAGCAGGCATTCAGAGAGTATACATCTGGAACAGCAAAAGCGTATATGTACGCTGACAAGTTAGGATTTATTGACCGTTGCGTAGAATGCCTGAACGGTAATGAGGATTCAGATAAGGTTGTAAATTCACTGGTTGAAGAAGCGATGATTGCCGAATGGAGAAATAATGGTGAAATTATTAAGGAAGATGATATATACAGTTTTGAATTTATGGAAGATTGCTACAAGAAAGGCAAGGAAGATGCAAAACTGGACTCTCATTTCGGAACTGACAATCATCACATTTACGACCAGATTCAGAAAGTTCTGGTGCAGGTAATTACAATTGTAATGAATTATGAGGATAAGGAGGACACAAAATGTTAATCAGAAGTCAGGATAAAACAGTAATAGCAAACATCGATAATGCTTTCAATATTGCAATTCGAGACATTAATGGAGCGACAGCAATACATATCGGAACTCAAGGCAGTTGTTGCAATATGGCTGATTATTCCACCAAAGCAAAAGCCATGAAAGTACTGGATATGATTCAGGAAGCCTATGTAAATGGACATATTGATTATCAGATGCCAGCGGACAGTGAGGTGGAAATATGAAAAGATCTGAAACAACAAAATTTCTTAGCAGATTGTTGGAAAAAAGCCGTTTTTCTGGTCCAGGTAAATACTGGGCTAGAGAAGTAAGCCTTGATTATGGCTACGCAGCAGGAAAGCCAAGAAGAGTAGATTACATGCAATTTATTCCGGAAAATCAGTGCTCTATTTCAGCAATCGAAAAAGGAATATTTGCATGCTATGAAATCAAAAGTTGCAAAGAGGATATTTACAGCGGAAATGGATTAAATTTTATTGGCGAAAAAAACTACCTTGTGACAACAATGGAGTGCTACAAAGAGATTTTACCTGATTTAAAAAATGGAAAATTTGCCCAACATATACGTGAGAATTTTCCGGAATGTTACGCGGAAATAGGTAACATGGGAGTAATGGTTGCAGTTCCGTATCAGAGAGATGTTGCAGAAGAATTTGAAAGCCCAACACCACTAGGTGAAGATGTGGAGAAATGGAGATTATCAGTTATTTTGAAGTGTGGACACAATGGTTCAAGAAAAAGATCCATGACAGAACTGTTGTTTTGCATGGTAAGAAGCGGGCATTGAGAAAGGATGGAATAATATGATACATATCAAAGAAAGATTAATGCAGTACGCGGATAAATATTCGGGCTGCTACAAATACGCCGGGGTGTATGTCAAAGTTATTCAAGATATGATTGAGCAGCTTCTGGCTGACCTGGAAGAGGACGAGAAAGAAAATGGTTGGATTCCTGTTAGTGAGAGATTGCCGAAAGACGGAACATATATCACTACTTTAGACGGAGAGCTTGTCGGACAGGAAGAACCATTCACGGGAATGTGCGGTATCGAAAATGGAAAATGGGATGATGAAGACTGTGTTATTGCCTGGATGCCACTTCCAGAACCATATAAGGAGGACTAAATGGGATATTGCAAATTAGAGTGTCCAGACGGTGAAACGCAATGTTGTATCTGCTGTGAGAAACAAGACGGTTGCGATAACCGGTGTGATATGATGGATAGCTACGAATATGCAGAAGATTGCGAAGATTATGTTGAGGAGGATGAGCCATGATTACATTCCTATTAGGACTTACACTTGGAATCATATTCGGAGTGACTGGGCTTACATGTGTAGCGATCATGTACGACAAGTATCATCCAGATAAATAGAAAGGAGAACGGTATGCTGACAAGGAATAAGAAGCTGAAAGACTACGGGATCCCGGCAGAGGACATTGAAAAACTGAATACGATGTTAAAAGACTTCCCGACAGAGTACGGATATCTGCTTTCCGATGCCGCCTTGTCAGCTTGCCCAAAGAACACGGTGATAGCAGATATGGTTATCGAGAATATCTTGCACCGGAAAAGTTACAGGAAAATCAGCAAAGAAAGATATATCCCGATGAATCCGAAAGACTTCTACGGATACAGGCGCAAGACCGTCGCTGTACTGTATGAGAGGATGCGGTTGTTGGGAGTGTGGGAGGAAAAATAAAAGAATAAATATTTTTTATTAGCTTTAGGCATTGCGAACGCTGCATGCATTGTTGTGAACATAATCAATCAGAATTGGGATATTCTGGTACTTAATATTATAGCATGCGTGTTGTGTTTTGGTAATTTCATGGCGGGCGATTAAAAGGAGAGAAAAATGAAATTAATTGATTTGATAGCAGCAATTGGCGGTGATCCCGAAAGTGAAGATAAAATTCAGATATGCCATCCGGGTAGAAACTGGGGAGATTACGATACATTCAATACCGGTTCAAAGCTATTGAAACCATTTTATAACTTGAAAGTAAGCTGCCTTTCAGCGATAGAAACGGATGTGATTAGAGTTGACTTGGATTTCAATGAGAAAGAGGGTGAAGTAGATGAGCAGACTGATTGATGCAGATAAGATCGATTTTAACGAAGTTTTTGTTGGTGCAAGTGAATTTGCACAAGACACAAGAAATGCGGCACAAATGTTGATTGATAATCAGCCGACAGCTTTTGATGCGGATAAGGCTATTAGCGAATTGGAAAGAGATAAATTCATTGAATCAGAATGTATTTTATCTGATGTGCATCAAGGATACAATGCTGGACTGAGCAGGGCAATCGAAATCGTGAAAGGCGGTGGAGTTGAATGAGAGAAATTCTTTGCAAAGGAAAGCGGATTGATAATGGCGAATGGGTTGAGGGGGTGTTTGGTAATAGACCATTCACGGTCAAACTTATTTGAATATCGAATTCAACCAGTTGAATCAGGTGTTTTATACGCACCACCTATTGATCCAGAAACACTCTGCCGGTTCGCAGGATTTTGCGACAAGAACGGTAATAAAATTTGGAAGAATGACATTTTGATGTGCCATGGAAACCCAAAAGACCTTGTAAAAGTGCTATTTGGAGAATTTGGTGTAAGAAATATTGAAACCGGCTCCATAGTAGACAAAGTTGTCGGATGGCATTATGAGGTTGTTCCGACAGATGCAATCAGCAGATGCGAACCATTCTGCTGGCCAATGCCATTGACAGAATATTATATCGACAGATGCGAAATGGAAGTAGTTGGAAACATTTTCGACAATCCAGAATTATTGCAGGAGGAGTCAGATGAGTAAATCAGTATTAGTGTTGGATACACCAACAAATTGTTATGATTGTCCATTTGGAACTGGATACTGTAGTGATCTTGAATATGAGGGTTTGTGTGAATTAGCTGACTGTTTAGATTATGATGTAATTCTGATGACAGAAGAACATTATGATTGTGAAAGCAAATCAAGACCTGATTGGTGTCCATTGAAGCCATTGCCGGAGAAAATGAAAGTTACTGGGATTTATAACGGCGAGTATTTCAAAGCGGGAGGCAAACTACCGAGCTATAAGATCGGCTGGAACGATTGTATTGATGAGATTACAGGGGGTGAAGTAGATGATTAATCTAGCGAATAAATGCGTATTAATCAGAACGCATGAAGAGTATGAAAATATTCTGAAAGTAGCAAAGAAACAAGGATATAGATGGTACGGTGGAAAAGAAGCGTATCCATATCCTTTTGAAGAACAGCAGATCCCGGATATATTAAAGTTCTATAGCAATAAAGAACTAACAAGAAATGCCAGCCTTGCACCGGGATATGAATTAGTAGAAGCATCAGACGTAATTGAAACAGCATTAATAGATCAGTTTATTGAGTCGTTGAAGTTACTCGCAGATACTGTAGAAAGCCAGATGGAAGAGGTGAAGTAGATGGAGAGATTAACACTTGAAGAAGCTATTAAATACATCAAAGAAGTGGTGCAGAAGAACAGAAAAAATAAAGAAAAGAATACTATTGTTATTCCTAACAGCTTTATAAGTAGTGCTGATTGTGCTGAAAAATATGAGCAAGTTGCAAAATGGCTGAAAGAATTAAAATCTTACAAAGAAGCAGAAGAACAGGGCTTACTTGTGAGATCGCCGTGTCCTGTCGGCACAACTGTATGGGATATATGCGGAATGGACATTCGGGAAAATGTGGTAAGCGGACTTGAATATGACAAAGGCGGTAAATGGTTTTTATGGGCAAATGAGAACGAGTGTCTTGGAGAGTTAAATGTTTTGGTATTCCTCAATCGTGAAGAAGCTGAAAATAAGTTGGAGGAACTCAAAAATGAAATTTAAAGAATTTGTAAACTGGTGCAATGAAAGAGCCTGTGATGGATGTTGGGGAATGCTAGAAGCAATAGCGTGTATTAATTTAATAAATGAGATTATGAAAATCCAATTTTGGAAAAGAGAAAAAATCTGGAAAGAAAATTATGAGCAGCAGGTATTGGATGAGATTATTAATCCGGTAGAGAAGAAGTTGGAGGAGATGGAAAATGGCAAGTAAAACTATCAAAACAATGGGTGTTACTCCGATTACAAATACCATTTACTATGGAAATGTAAATGAAGAAAAAGGTTTATGGGTAGGTGAGAGAAAAGACGTAACCGATATAGCAATCGCCTCTGTATTTGAATGGTTCATGAATCAAATGGATGGAAAAGAAGAGTTTGGGATCTCATATCCAGATGTTCCAGGGTTTAAGTTGAAGATGACAAGAGATGAGGTAAAAAATGGAAAATAGAAAGCATCAGAATTGCTTCAAATACATAAATCCGCACGGAACAGTATTCATTTGGTGTAATATCGCAAACAGCAAGCCGTATGATGCAAGTTATCTCGATTCATTTCAAGACGGGCATGGTGGTTATGCGGATAATTATAATTATTGTCCGTATTGCGGAAAAAAGTTGGAAGTAATAGAGAAAATGTAAGGTAAATGGAGATAAGAAATGATTGAAGTGATAAAAGAAATTTTTATGATACTGGGAATATGCGTAGTTGCTGTTATTATTTACGGATTATTCTGCGAAATAATCAATAAATTCAACAGATGGCGAAAGAATGGTTGCAAAATCAAATGCCTCTGCAAGCCGCATGTATATGAATTTGATTTTTGCTGGCCGAACTCAGGAGAGTTGGGCCTTAAATGTAAGAAATGTGGCAAACGTAAAAAACTTTATATTGATACGGAATCGTTCAAAGAATCACAAACAGGAGGGATTTTATGGACACGAAAGAAGTAATTAAAAAACTGAAAGCCCCAGAACTTCCAGACGGATTAGTTATGGTTGATTTAGAAACTAGACAAAAAGCTATTAAGGCGCTTGAAAAGCAGATTCCGAAGAAAGTAGACAACTTATGTGAAATATACATGGACTTCGGGATAGGTAAAAAAATAAAAGTTGGTGCTTACGGTAACTGCCCAAATTGTAATTACAACATAGATATTGTTGGTAAATACTGTACTAGGTGTGGGCAGAAACTGGATTGGAGCGAAGAAAATGACATATAACATTGACGAAAGCGTTATTGCTAGAAGCGTTGACCATTACGGAGAAGAAATTCAGGCAACCGTCTGCATGGAGGAATGTGCGGAACTTATACAAGCAATCAGTAAGGAAAAACGTGGAAAATCGACCGTGATAACATGATAAAAGAAATTGCAGATGTGTTGATCTGCATCGAAATGCTAAAGCAAATGTATATGATTTCCGAAGATAAAATTAATAAGTGGATTGAGAAGAAACAAGCGAAATAAGCAGAAAGGATGGAAAAGAATGAATAAGAAAGAAATCGCAGAAATTAAGAAACAGTTTACTCCAGTCAATTGCACAATCACACGCATTTGTGGTTGTTATGTGGACGCAGAAAAGAACAAGAAAACCAAAATTAAAGAAGCATTCCTGTCTCTTCCAGAGGAAGAAATGTTTAAGTATTTTGACATTTTCAAGAAAACCATGTCTGGCAGACTTGGAAAAAACCTTATGAACCTTGATTTTCCATTATCACAGGAAAAAGAGGGTGGAACACAGGAATTTCTTATGCGGATTAGAGCAAGTAAGCTTAAAAATGACGAACTTTTGGACGAGTTATACGACAAAGTGATTGAAAATTACGATTATCACGAAAATTACTACATAGTTCTCATTCATGCAGTATATGACATTCCAGGAAAAATTCCCCGTATACCCGGCAACGAGATCAATGTCTTTTCAGATTTTATTATGGACAATTTCGAAGGAAATACAACATTCAATTTCGCGGAAAGTCTGGTTGAATCTTTGCAGGAAGTAAGAGAACAGAAGAAAGACAGCCCGGAGATGGTAACCGTGTCATGTGATGAAATGGAACAGATTTTTGGATATTGCGGAGCTCCAGACGAGAAGTTGTCGGATTTCAAAGAAAACTGGGAAATGTATTTCAGCAATGAACCCGTTGCTCTTGACAATATTCATAATTCAAAAACTGCAAAAATTGTAACACCAGATGCAACAATCTGCATCCAGCCAGATAAAATTGCTCTGATTGAACTGAAAGAAATAAACGGTGTTCCATCTCTTGTAATTCCGGTAAATGGAGAACTGAAAATCAATGGAATGGAAGTTGAATTAAAATAAACACTTTTGAAAAACCAGGAATTGGAGAAAGGAATTTTAGAATTGGCACAGAAACGAATGTTTACGATGAAAATTGTTGACAGTGACGCATTTTTGGATATGCCGGCAACAACGCAATGCTTATATTTCCATTTGAATATGAGGGCTGACGATGATGGATTTATTGGAAACCCAAAAAGGATAATGAAAATCACAGGAGCAAGCGAAGATGATCTGCGATTATTGATTGCAAAAAGGTTTGTTCTTACGTTTGAAGACGGTGTAATAGTAATCAAACACTGGCGAATGCATAACACATTGTCAAGAGATAGATACACGGAAACTTCATATATTGACGAAAAGAGGATGTTGCTTTTAAAAGAGAATGGAAGCTATTCATTAGCAAGCGGAAATGTTATTGACGATACCAAATTAATAGAGCGTTCAAACCGTCAGACGCACAATAGACGCAACAAAGACGCAACAAAGACGCACGCAGAGAAAGATATAGGTTTAGATAAAGATATAGATATAGATAAAGAGAAAGATAATAAATTAATAGTATCTAAAGATACTATTTGTCAGACTGATGTCCGACGCGTCATCGAAGAATGGAACAAATTACAGGAAGTTGGCATCAATCCAATACGCGATATTAAACCATCATCAAAAAGATGTCAGTTACTCAAAGGGCGAATCCGTGAATACGGAATTGATGAAGTTCTTAGTGCAATCAACAACGTTCGCTACAGTGATTTTCTGCGAGGAGAGAATAACCGCGGATGGATGATAACATTTGACTGGTTCGTAAAGCCGAATAATTTTACAAAAGTTTTGGAAGGAAACTACAATGTTATAAAAGGAGGCGACATCAAGCATGGAACCGGTAGAACAGCTCAAGCGCATGTCAAACCGCTTATCCCATTCGATCAATGCGGAGAAAGCGAAATCTCAGACACTCCATTTGCAGACTGATTGTCCTGATTGTGGCGGTTCTGGTTGGATATGGTCAAGGGATGATAATGGCGTTCCATATTGTGAAGAATGCCATTGCGGAATCAGAAAGAAGATGATCTTACAGAACCAGCTGCAATTTGCTGAAATGCCGGATATGTACAAGGAATGCAGATTTTCAAATATGAAAAGCAGCGTGTATCAACTTCCAGAAAGTAAGGAAATATTCATACAGGCGGCAAAAGCTGTTAAATATTGGATCGAAAATATCCAACAGATGCAGGAACAGGGAATTGGGCTGTACATATATTCAAATACTAAAGGTTCTGGAAAGACAAGGCTTGTATGTAGCATGGCAAATGAGATGATAGAAAAACATCAGAAATCGGTAAAATTCACAACATCCCTAAAAATTCTTGATGAGATAAAGTCAACATGGGGAGAACGAGGAAAAAACGCAGAGAATAAGCTGATTAGTGATTTGACTTACGCGGATATTTTGATTATTGACGATTTTGGTGCGGAATCTGGGAAAGATTGGATTAATGAAAAATTCTACGGAATCATCAATGGTCGGTATGCGGACAAGAAAACCACAATTTTCACCAGTAATTATCCTATTTCCCGATTGAAATATGATGACCGCATTACAAACAGAATTTTAGAGCGATCATTGGAAATCCCCTTTCCTGAAGAATCAGTCAGGGAACACATAGCGGATGCAATGAAACAGGAACTTATCAAAAAGATTCAAGGCGGTGAAAATGGAAAACAAGTGTAAACCGTGGATAAAATTGACGCCACAAGAAATTCAGAATTTGACTAATCGTCAATGCACAGACTGCAAGTTCTATCCGAAATCAAACGGCACATCAGGGAAAATGCAACCGTGCGATTATATTTTTATGGTCGGCCATAGTCGAGGATGTGACCCAAGAGATTGCGTAAAAGAAGGCAAATTTGAATATGCAGCAACAAAGAAAAGGAGAAAAGCATGGAGGGCAAAGACGAAAAGTTAGATATCACGCCAGAACTGGTGCTTATATGTAGGAAAGTAATACGACAATACGCAAAGCAAATTGGTAGGCATGATTGCCACAAATGCATTATATATGCAGAATGCGAGCATGACTTTGCCAGATGCCCGGAATTATGGAAGGACATCAGCCTATGAGAAGAATCAGCGAAATGTACAAGCGTTCGGGCGGTACGAACTATGAACATCAATGCTTTGAATGCACGATGTTTAAAAACGCTAAAAGATGCAAATGCTTAAATTACGAACTGGATGCTGACTGGAATCCAAATTGGACAGCCTGCAAATTTTTTACAAAAGATGAAATAGAAGAAATACAAGGACAGATGAATATTTTTGATTTTGTGAAATGAGAGGTGAGCATATGGCAATTGTTACGATTGATGGGAAAGAAATTGACATCGAACAAATTGAACTGCCAGAAGAAATTATTAAAATCATAATTGAATGCTTAGGTTGACCGCAAAAATATTGTAGTGTAAAATGTGTCGTAACATGATATGTGCGGCACATTTCTACACAAAGGAGGAATAGTCATGGAATGTGTTGCGTATTTGCGTGTATCAACAGAAAAACAGGCCGAAGAGGGAAATGGATTAGACAGTCAGAAAAGAGATATTGAAAATTATTGCAGAAAAAATCAATTGATTATATCTGATTGGTACGAGGATGATGGCTTCACAGGTTCGAATATGAATCGTCCAGCATTGCAACGCTTAATTAATGATTGCTCAAAGAAAAAATTAAAATGTGTTGTAGCGTTTAAACTAGATCGATTATCAAGAAGCATGGTCGATGGAATATACTTAATTGAACGTGTATTCATACCTAATGGGGTGGATTTTAGATGCGTGCATGATAGTGTAAGCTACGACAGCCCAATGGAGCAAGCATACACTCAGATGATGGCAGTGTTTGCGCAACTTGACAAAAATACTATGCTGCTTAGAATGCGTGGCGGTATGCTGGAGCGAGTGAAACAGGGATATTGGATGGGAGGTGGCAACACCCCTTATTGCTATAGATATAGCAAAGAAGACGGAATCTTAGTTCCCATACCGGAACGCAAAGAAATGGCTTTGCGAGCTATGAATTTGTATATATCCGGTTATTCTGATGTTCGAATACAGAAATTGATAGGATTTAAAAGTGAGTTTGTTACACGACAGGTTCTTACCAGCCCTGTAAATATTGGCATGATTCCGTATAAAGGGAAACTATATAAGGGAAGACATGAACCAATTTTCGATATTAAAGTATTCGAATTAGCCCAGGAATTAAGAAAAACTCGTAAGCAAAGTAAAAGCTTCTGCGTTAATCACGAGAATCAGCTCTTGACGGGGCTGTGCTATTGCGGAGTGTGCGGGTGCAAGATGAGATATCAGAAGTGGACTCATGGAAAGCATAAAATTTATTGCTATTCAAGGGATAACGGCATGTCGTACTTACCAAATTATAATCCGAATTGCAGCAATTCACTTGAGTGGGCAGAAGATATTGAAAAGCAGGTTGAAGATGAGATTTTAAAGATTTCCCTCAATTTATCATCGCATAAGCCAAAAGAAAGAGAAAGCTGTCTAGACATTTTGAGTAAACAACTCCAAAAAGAGAAAACGAAGCTAAAACGTCTGTATACTCTTTATGCTGAGGGAAATGATACGGTTCTGGAGATGATAAAAGAAACGGAATCCGGTATAGATGAATTAAAACTAAAAATACAGAACGAGATGAAGAGCCCGGATAACTCACAGAAGAAAGAATTTGTATACGATAATATAAAAAAGCTTGCCGATGTGTGGGAACACATTGACAAGCAAAACAAAAACCGTATATTAAAAACTATAATATCAAAAATAATTATAGTCAATGGAAATATTGAAATACAGTTAAAAAAATTTTAGCATAAACTATATGCCATAGGAGTCGCATTATGTAAGTGCTAATAATGCCGCACGTATCATGTTAATAAATAACAGGAGGGTAACGATGATCTCACAAGGAATCAGTCATACCGCATACGATACCATGAAAGAATATATGCTCACAGGAGCGGAACTGGACGGCAGATACCAGATTCCAATGATGGACAGATATGTGGACGAGATACCGCAAGACACAGTAGATTTTAAAGACAGCTTCAGCCGAAAGATAAAGAATCATCGAGAATTAAGCATCAACTTTTATATCCATGACTGCGAATTCGAAAAGTTATGGAATAATCCAGACAGATACCTGGAACACATGAAATGCTTCCAGAGCGTGATCGCGCCAGACTTCTCAATGGCAGTCGGTGAAAATGGTATGCCATTTGCCATGAATATCTGGAACAAGTACAGAAATCATGCCATGGCTCATTATCTCAGTATGAACGGGATAAAGGTGATTCCTAACGTGAGCATACCACCAGAATATTGTTACGACTGGATATTTGACGGGATTCCACAAAGAAGTGTAGTGGCCTGCTGCACCAATGGACGCATCAAAGCAAAAGTATCTAGGATTGAATTCTGCCAAGGATTCCACGAGATGGTCCGGAGAGTGAATCCAATTAAGGTTATCATAGTCGGATTAGCGCCAGAAGAACTACAGACAGATGTGCAAATCGTGAATTTCAAGACTCGCAGTCAGAAGATTAGAGACAAGGAGGGAAAGTATGGGATTTAATACAGGAAATACATTGAGGAAGAAATCAAGGACTAAGAAACAGGAAGAACGAGAACAGAGGATGAAAAGTGGAACCGCAATAAAGAAGAAAAGAAGCACTGGTAAAGTAGATTATCTGAATAAATTGAAATAATTTTACATTTTCCACAGTCCCAGAATAGATGCTATAAAAATATTTGTGCAAAATTACAAATAAATAAAAAATATAAAATGACCCGTATCCATGGAAAAATGATTTTTTTCGTTCAAAATCCATGCTTCGGGTCTTTTTGAATGTCTGTGAAAATTAGCACTCGTAAGACTTCATAGTAAAGTGATGATGCATCAAGGAATATATCCGCGGTAAAACGTGCCGCCATCCGATGCACACGATATGCGATAAACATTGTAATTAATTGCATAATTGCACCTAAAATCAATTCGAACGGCACAAGCCTATACTTTATCGGGTGACGATATAAAACGGCTTAAAAGTCAAAATACAGCGTTAAAACATTATAAAACAGTAAACCTGGACATAATACAATAACCCGATACCATTATAAAACCCGTAAACGTGCCTAAAATCATTTTTATATATACAGTCGATAAAATACACATGTAAGCATATAAACAGCCGTAAAACGTCAAATAATCGCTTGCAAGGATAACGAAACCGGAAACAGCTGCATAAGCTGGACGGACTGTCAGAAAATCAGCGTATAAAATAGTTCACAAATAAGACCGCCCGAAGCGATCCGGAATAGATGCAGCTATAGACCTGGACAGAATCCAAGCCGGCATTTATCCACATTGACATATATAAACATAATACGCCCGTTATATTTTGCCGTCAATCCTTTTAATTGATTGCGCAAAACTGCCTAAAAACGATTTTGCAACCGCATGTGGCAAATAATACCATAAGTCAAGCATAAACCGTCAAAAGGCAAATAAAAAGCATTGCAGCAAAAGCCTTGTACTGGTCATGAACCAACACCACCCGGAGAGGATACAAGGCAGCAGAAAAAGAACAGCGGAACAGCATCAGAAGAAACAGCATCAGAAGAAACAGCATTAAACACTTGTCTAGCGTCCTTTTCTACTGATTCTTTAATTTTATCAACTTCGGAAAAATCACCGCTTTTTATGGTGGTGATAGTTTGCTTTTGCGTGGCTTTGCTGATTATAATCATATTTTTATTCCTTCTCAAAAATCAAAATCAATGTTGTTAAATGATGACCGTTTGACCAGTCAGCTTGCAAATGGTCAAAAAGTACTTCAGCGGTAAATTTATCATTGCCAAGACACTTAAAAAACCATTTCTGATCATCTTTTACTTCGTATACATTCCACATAT
>OFMM01000728.1_pt1 | contig 19754 bp, 20 predicted proteins | sample 1541811 | NCBI WGS metagenome assembly OFMM01 (sample SAMN04209246, study PRJEB22552) | human gut metagenome | biome: gut; material: feces | host: Homo sapiens | place: USA: Oklahoma
AAGCAATACAAACAGGAGTAGTAAAAGAGGACACAATATATGCAGATTATTTTGCAAAAACTTGTGGATTTGAAAACAAAAAGGAATTACTAAAATATACAAAGGCGGTATTTGAACTAGCTGACAAAGAAAAATAGAAATGATTTTTTCAATCAATTTATATAATAGTTCTATAATTTTATAGAGGCGTCAAAATGTCGCCTCTATATTTTTTGAGTATCCTGCTAAAAGCCACGCTTTTAGGCTCTTATTGGGGTTCGGGGCGACTCCCTGTTCCTGCAAAATTATCCAATGGATAATTTTGACAGGATAAATGAGTTTGTGGTATTATATGAATTAGAAAAATAGAAATTTGTTGAAATGAAGGATTGATTATGAAAAAAATAAAAACAGGAATATTATTAATTATATTAGGAAACTTATTATATAAAGAGGTGTAAATATGAGTGATTCAAAAGAAAATGTTGATGTATTAAAAATGTATGGAGAAGACAGTACTACACAAAGAGATGAATTTTTAAAAAAGCATAACTTAAATGAAAAGGGGCTTACTAGTAAACAAGCTGAAATTAATATTAAAAAATTTGGTCTTAACGAAACAAAAAAGGCTAAACCTAAGAAGTGGTATAATTATTTACTACAAAGTTTACTAACACCTTTTAACTGCATTTTAATAGGTATTTCAATTATCTTAATATATACAGATATATATTTAGCAATAGAACCAAGCTATGCAAATATAATAGTTATAGCAATTTTAGTTACTGCAAGTACTTTATTAGATTTTTTTGAGTCATATAGATCTAATAAGGCAGCAGAAAAATTAAGGGAAATAGTTGAAACAACTACTACAGTTATTAGAGATAACAAAGAAATAAATATACCAGTTAAAAATGTAACCTTAGGAGACATTGTTTTATTGTCTGCTGGAAGTATTATACCAGCTGATTTAAGAATAATCGAATCAAAAGACCTATATGTAGGACAGGCTTCATTAACTGGAGAATCAGATAATATAAAGAAAACCGTTGAATTAGAAAACAATCAAGAAGAATTAGACAGTATATCGGATTTTGATAATATCTGTTTTATGGGTACAAATGTTGTATCTGGTTCAGCAAAAGGTGTTGTAATAAAGGTTGGAGATTCAACATATTTTGGGAAAATAGCAAATACCGTAACTTCTGGAAAGGAAAAAACAGCATTTCAAAAAGGAATTGAAAGTATAAGTAAATTATTAATTAGAATTATGATTTTTATGATTCCAATAGTATTTTTAATAAATGTGGAAAAACATGATATTATTCTAGCATTTACTTTTGCTGTTGCAATAGCCATTTGCATAACACCACTATTGCTACCTGTTATTTTATCTTCAAGTTTATCTAAAGGTGCTGTAAGAATGTCAAAAAAGAAGACTATTGTTAAGAAGCTAGATTCAATTCAGAACTTTGGAGCAATGAACATATTCTGCACAGATAAGACAGGAACATTAACAGAAGACAAGATTGTTCTAGAAAAATACTTAAATGTAAATGGAGAAGAAGACTCCAACATTTTAAAATATGCCTTTTTAAATGCCTATTTGCAAACAGGACTAAAAAGCAATATAGACGAGGCAGTAGTTGCTAAAGCTAAAACTGTTGGAATTGAAAATAGTTTAAAAAAATATAAAAAAATAGATGAGATTCCTTTTGACTTTTCTCGTAGGTGTTTATCTGTAGCAGTAGAAATTGATAATAAAGATGAATTAATAACAAAAGGTGCTGTTGAAGAAATTCTAAATATTTGTACAACATTTGAATATAAGGGACAAACGGAAAAGCTTACAAATGAAAAAATAGAAAACATGAGAAAAATTTGTAAAAACTTAAATGAGGAAGGCTTTAGGGTTGTTGCCATTTGTAAAAAAATTATAACTAATAATAAAAAAGATTTTAATAGTACTGATGAAAAAGACATGACTTTACTAGGTTTTATTGGTTTTCTTGATCCACCAAAGGAAAGTGCAAAAGAAGCAATAGAAGGTTTAAACAATGCGGGAATAAGAGTTATGGTTCTTACAGGTGATAATGTTGAAGTTACAAGATGTGTTTGCAATAAAGCAGGGATAAATTCAAAAGAAATCATAACTGGAAATAAAATAGATACATTATCAGATGTAGCACTATCAAGATTATTAAAAAGAAATAATATATTTGCGAAACTTTCTCCAATACAAAAAGCAAGGATTGTTAGAGTTTTAAAACAAAATGGAAATGTTGTAGGATATATGGGAGATGGAATAAACGATAGTCCAGCGTTAACAAATTCCGATGTTGGAATTTCTGTTGATACTGCAGTTGATATAGCAAAAGAAACTGCAGATATTATATTACTTGAAAAAGACCTTAATGTACTATTAGATGGTGTAATGGAACGGAAGAAAAACATATGTAAATTTAATGAAATATATAAAAATGGCAACAAGCTTCAACTTTGGGGAAGTAGTTTCAGTAATTATTGCAAGCATTGTACTACCATTTTTACCTGAAACACCAATTCAACTATTAGTAGAAGGATTATTATATGACTTTGGTCAAATGACAATTCCGTTTGATAATGTAGATAAAGAATTGATTAGAAAGCCAAAAAAATTAAATATAAAAAGCTTAAAAAGTTTTATGTTTTTTATGGGTCCTGTAAGTTCACTATTTGATATAGTTGTATTTTTACTATTATGGTTTGTTTTCACAGTTAGAGATGTTACACACTTTCAAACAATATGGTTCACTTACAGTATAGTATCAAATTTAATAGGAATGCACATTATAAGAACGGCAAAAACACCATTTATACAAAGTAATGCACATAAGGCTGTTTATATATCTTCAATTCTGTTAATTATAATAGGAATTTTAGTACCATTTACGCCTCTAGGAACTGCGATAGGCTTAGCACCAATTGCATTAAAATATATTTTCATGATATTTGGAGTCACATTCTTATATTGTATTGTAGCAAGTTATGCAAAGAAAATTTATATAAAGAAATATAAGGAATGGATATAGAAATAATAGAAGATAGGAGATGATTCGAATGAATCAATTAAAAATAGGGACATTTCATTTTAGCTATTGAATTTGTAGTACGATTTTTGACAAGGATAGGTAAAAAATAATTGCAAATTGCACAATTTAGTAATTAGTTGGAAAAATAGTAATTTTTGAGGGAGAATGATTATGGAAAATAAATATGAATTTTTTATAGCAGGAAGAGCTAGAAATAAAGAAAATATATTAAAAATATGTGATTTATTTGATAAATACAAAATTTCTTATTATTGCTTTTTAAAAAATGAAGATAATTGGGGATATGGAAATAAAAATCAAACTTCAGAAGAAAAGCAAAAGGAATTTGAATCACTGGATTTAAAGAGTGAAATAGTTTTGAGCTTATTTAATAATGATTTAGAAGGAGAAAAAAATTCTAAAAATTTGTTATTAGTTTTACCAGCTGGAAAAGCAGCTCACATTGAATCAGGTATCGCTTATGGCTTGGAAAAGAAATGTTATGCAATAGGTGAGTATGATGCTACTGATACATTGTATAATATCTTTGAAACAATTTTTAACAGCGAAACAGAATTAGAAGAATTTTTAAAGAAATATTCAGAAAGATAAATTACAATTTATATAATAGTTCTATAATTTTATAGGGGCGTCAAAATGTCGCCTCTATATTTTTGAGTATCCCGCTAAAAGCCACGCTTTTAGGCTCTTATTGGGATTCGGGGCGACTCCCTCTTCCTGCAAAATTATTTGATTAGAATAATTTTGAAAGAATAGCCTAATATTATTGAGAAAAATGGACAAATATGATATATTATATGTGAATTTGGAGGATAAAAATGGAAATAGTAAAACCTTTTGTAAAATGGGCTGGTGGAAAAGGAAGCTTAATATCTCAATTAACAAACTTTTACCCATTTGAATTAAAAGATGGAATTATAAATAAATATGTTGAACCATTTGTAGGTGGTGGAGCTGTTCTAATAGATATATTGCAAAAATACAATGTAAAATCTGCGTATGCTTTCGATATAAACATCGATTTAATAAATTGTTACAATGTTATAAAAACAAATGTGGAAGATTTGATTGAAGCGTTAAAAGAAAAAGAAGAAAATTATTTTAAATTAGAAACAGAAAATAAACAAGGGTATTTTTATGAAATTAGAAAGGAATATAACTCATATAGAATTGATGAACAAGAATTAAATGTAAAAAGAGCATCAGAGTTTATATTTTTAAATAGGACTTGCTTTAATGGATTATACAGAGTAAACAAAAGTGGTGAGTTCAATGTGCCATTTGGTAAGTATAAAAATCCAACTATATGTGATGCAAAAAATTTAAGAAATTTATCCAAACTTTTCGAAAATGTTACTTTTCAATATGGTGATTATAAGGAAAGTAATAAATATATAGACAATAATACTTTTGTATATTTTGACCCACCATATAGACCATTATCAGTAACATCTGCATTTACATCTTATACAAAAGAAGATTTCAACGATAACAATCAAAAAGAACTTGCGGAATACTTTAAAAAATTAGATTACAAAAATGCAAAATTAATGTTGAGCAATTCAAACCCTAAAAATACAAATAAGGATGATAATTTCTTCGAAACAATTTATGATGGATTCAATATTAATGAAGTTTTTGCAAAAAGAATGATTAATTCAAATGCTAAAGGAAGAGGAGCAATTTCAGAATTGGTTATTACAAATTATGAGGAGATTAATGAATGTATCAAGGAAAATTCTATTTTGAAGATAGCAGTTTCAAATTAATAGAAAATGACACTTTCAAAACATTAACAAATTTTGAAGAAAAAACATTTGATATGATTTTTGCGGATCCGCCATATTTTTTATCAAACAATGGTATTACTTGCAGTGGTGGAAAAATGGTAAATGTCAATAAAGGTGATTGGGATAAAACGTTAGGAATAAAGGAAAAACACGAATTTAACAAAAAATGGATAAAACAATGCTATCGAATATTAAAAGATGATGGAACAATTTGGATTAGTGGAACATTACATAACATATATTCAATAGGCATGGCTTTAGAGGAAGAAGGCTTTAAAATAATAAACAATATAACCTGGCAGAAAACTAACCCACCACCTAATTTAGCTTGTAAAACATTTACTCATTCTACAGAAACTATACTTTGGGCAAGAAAAGACAGTCCAAAGGCAAAATACAAATTTAATTATAAGCTAATGAAAGAATTAAATAATAATAAGCAAATGAAGGATGTCTGGATAACAAGTCTTACAAAACCTTCAGAAAAAAAGCAAGGAAAACATCCAACGCAGAAACCTTTAGAAATACTAGAAAAAATAATATTGGCATCAACAAATGAGAATGATTTGATTTTAGATCCCTTTTGTGGTAGTAGTACAACAGGTATTGCTTCAGTAAAATTAAATAGAAAATATATAGGAATTGATAATTCAAAAGAATATTTAGATTTATCGATAAGAAGATATAAAGAATTATATAAGGAGTGATGAAAATGGCAAGAGATTTTGCACAATGGTTATTAACATTTACAGATAGCATAGCAAATTATAAATATTATATTGATTTTGAAACAATATATAAAAATGCTGAAGAACACAAAATTGAACTAAATATGATGAATTCTTTGATAGGAAGCAAAACAATAGAAAATGATTTTGAAAAATTGGTAATTAAATATCCAGAGGTAATAAAATGTATTCCTACGTTACTAGCAGTAAGACAATATGAAATCATTGTTTTAGATGATGAAGGAAATAAATTAGAATATAATTTTAAAAATATGAATTACAGTATCAACCAATATAAAGTTTTTATGAGAGAAACAGGATTGTTTAATTTATTAGAAAAACATCTAGTAAATAATTTATATGATTATGTTTTAGGAGTAGAATCAGGACTTAATTCAAATGCTAGAAAAAATCGTGGCGGACACTTAATGGAAGATGTGGTTGAAAGATTTATTCAAAAGGCTGGCTTTAAGAAGAATGAAACATATTTTAAAGAAATGTACTTACAAGATATTGAACAAAAATGGAAATTAGATATGTCATTTATTAGCAATAAAAATACTTCAACCAAAAGATTCGATTTCGTTGTGAAAACAGATAATTGTATTTATGGAATAGAAACAAATTTTTATGCATCAGGAGGTTCGAAACTAAATGAAACAGCTAGAAGTTACAAAATGATTGCAGAAGAAGCAGATAAAGTAGTTGGATTTGAGTTTGTTTGGTTTACAGATGGAATGGGATGGATATCAGCAAGAAATAACTTAAGAGAAACATTTGACAATATGGATAATATTTTCAATATTAATGATATGAAAAATGGAGTGATGAAGGAGATTTTTAATTAATAACGGAGATAAAGATGAGATATATTATTTTTATAGGGTTAGCAATAATTGAACAAATAATAATGATGATTATAACTAGAGAAATTATACAGTTACAATATGAATATGTAAGCATAAATTATGCAACATTCAAGTTTGCAGATAAAGACGAAAAATTTTGCGGGTTAAATATTCTTTTGAAACTATTCTTTCCAATAATATATATAATAATTTTATCAGGGGTATTTTACGAATTGAAACATGAAGAATTAATTAACAATATTTATATGATAACAATATTTTATTATATAATTAGGTGGACAAATATAACTTTTATATTAAATAGAAAAGAACTACATGATTGGAAGTTGGAATTTATTATATGCATAATTGGAATAATTCTTAATTTTATTATTTATAACATATTTATAAGAAAAACAAATCAAATTTTTATCTCAATTAATGAGTTGAGAGATGGAATATGGATAGGGATAGTAACTTTCTTTTTTGTATTAATAAGAGATTACATATATAAATATGCACATACAGATGCAGCAACAACAGAGAGAAGGAAAATAAATTATATATTAAAGAAATATTGTTATTATAAAAAGAAATATAATCATATAATAAATGAAGATAATAAAGATATTGAGACTATGGTTTATGGAATTATGATATACGAAAACTATAATAGGCCTGCTTTTTATAGATTTTTTGAATACATTAAATGTATAATTGCAGGACAAGCGACTCTGGGTGTAATGCAAGTAAAGAGCAATAAGATAATTTCTAACGAGGAAAGTGTTGAGAAAGGATATAATTATATAAAGAAGCTGTATAAGAAAATAGTAAACGAATCAAAAGATAATGAATTTGAAGAAAATGAGCAAGTGAAAAAAATAATTTCAAAATATAACGCAGGACAAAAATATACAGATGAAATCCTATATATAATGGAAGTTATAAAAAATGAAATAATATATAATTAATTACAGGGGGCGTCAAAATGTCGCCTCTATATTTTTTGCAATCCTGCTAAAAGCCACGCTTTTAGGCGTAAATGGGAGTTCAGGGCGATTCCCTGTTCCTGCAAACTTTAAAAAAGTTTGAAAAAATAAAAAATTTTAAAAAACTGCAACATTTGATAAAATTTTTGGCTTCATATATATAGAAATGTGAGGTGATGAAATTTGAGAAATATGAAAAAGTTTTACTGTATTTCTATATTGTAATTTAAAATAAAAAGAGATAACAATTCTCTTTTTAGCATAACATTTATTAATAATGTTATGAAGGAGTTAGGTTGTTTGAAAAATAATTACAATTTTTACGTTGTTAAACTTCACTTTGAAAATCCTCAATGCGCAATAGCACACCTGCGGTTTTCTTGTTTGTTTGCCTAGTAAAAATTTAATTCTTTTCCAAACGTGTAGATTTAACTTCGGGAAGGTAAAATAAATTATGAAACTTACAATAGCAGAAATACAAGGCACGAAGTATGTTCAAATTTATTTGACAGAAGATGAACTCCAGAAAAAAGAAACAAAAGATTTAGCCCAAAAGTATAAACAAGAAAAATATAGCGTGGCTATTTTCGTAACTGGAAAAGAGAATTATCCCGAGATTCTTGAAAAAATAATTACGAAACAAGTGGAATTAAATAGAAATGTATGCTAACATGAAAACAAGCAATATCAAGCGAGATTTGGAGGAAAAAATGACAGTTGTACGGATATTGTAGATTGTCTAGAGATGAAGACAAAGAAAACTATGCAAGTATTGAAGAACAGAAAAGAATTATTCAAGACTATGCAATTTCTCGTAATTGGACTATCTCAGACTTCTACATAGATGACAATGTTTCGGGATATACCTTTAACAGACCTGCATTTTCAAAAATGATTGAAAAAGTAAAAGGAGGAAAAATTGATGTAGTCATAGCAAAAGATTTATCAAGAATTGGAAGACATAACGGACGAGTATTAGTTTTAATAGATGAGTTTAAGAATATTCAAAAGAATTTAATATTAGTTTCTGAAATGGGTGGAACTTATGATGTTTTAAATGATAAAGATGATACTATTGGAATAACAACATGGTTTAATGAAAGATATGTTAAAGATTGTTCAAGAAAAACTAGAGATCACATGTATTCTAAACAAAAAACAGGAAGATTAATTATGGGAAATTATTATGGATATATAAAAGATCCAGAGGATATAACAAAGCTATATGTTGATGAAGAACTACGACCTGTTATAGAATTGATATATAAGCTATATACCGAAGAAGGAATTGGAAGAAAGAAAATTTGCGATATTCTAAATAGTAAATATAATTATCCAACTCCATCAGTTTACTATCAAATGAAACACCTAGAAAGAGGCAGAATATATAAACATCCTGTTCAAAAATTATGGTCCACATATATGATAAGAAATATTTTAGAAAATGATGTATATTGTGGCACGCTTAGAACTCATAAGAAAAAAACTGTATCCATAAGAGGTAAAGCAATAAAACTTCCAGAGGAAGAACATTTTGTATTTGAAAATCATCATGAAGCAATTATATCTAAAGAGACATTTAATTTAGCTCAAGAAATAAGAAAAAGAAAAGTAAATACCAAAAGCACATCAAGTACGAGAAAAAGAAATTATTACTTTTCAGGACTTTGCAGATGTGGCGATTGTGGTTTTGGAGTAAGTGGCATAACTATAACTAGAAAACAATCTCAAAAAGGTTATGAATGTTCACAATATAGAACTTATGGTAAAGCTAGATGTAAATGCCATGAAATTAAAGAATCAGACATAATTATACATTTTAAGGAATTTTTAAAATTCACTAAAAATAAATACATAGATGAAATAAATAAAATACAGCTTCAAACAAAAACTAATGCTAAAACAAATAATAAAGAAAAAATCAAATTTGAAATCGAAAACTTAAATGCTGAATACAAAGTTTTGATTAGTCAAAAAATTAAAGATTTAACTAACACTAAAAATGAGTATCAACGAGAAATGATTGAAAATACATATAAAGAATTGGAAAAAGATAAAACTAATCGTATAGAACAATTACAAAAATTATTAGAACAACAGCAAGAAGATTTAGACACAGAAAAAATAAAAAGATTAAAAACGGCAATAAAATATTTTGATGATATTCTAAAATCTAACGAGCCCAATAGATATATTTTAGAGTGTTTAATTGATAAAATATGGATTTATCACGATAAAAGTGTGAAATTCGAGCTAAAACCAGACATTAAAAAGTTAATATAAATAGTATTTTTCAAAATAATGAGTAATATCTAAAAGTCGTTTGTAAAAAGTGACTAAATATATGAAAAGTCATTTGAAAAATGTGCACACTTTCTATAAAAGTCGTTTGATTTTTGTGAAATATAGTGCTATAATATAATTAGATTATACATTAGGAGAGTGAGTATATGTATAGAGAAAGAATGGAAACGTTAAAAGAATGGAAGGTATCTAAAAATAGAAAACCTTTAATAATTAGAGGTGCAAGACAAGTTGGAAAAACTTGGCTCATGAAAGAATTTGGAAAATTATATTATGAAAAATGTGCTTACATAAATTTTGATAATAATTCAAGAATGGATATATTATTTAATGAAGAGTTTGACTTGAATAGAATAATACAAGGATTAAAGATTGAATCAGGAATAAATATTGAGCCTGAAAATACTCTAATAATCTTTGATGAAATTCAAGAAACTCCAAATGCATTAAAAGCACTAAAATATTTTTATGAAAATGCAAATGAATACCATATTGTCGCAGCTGGTTCTCTTTTGGGAGTGGCTATGCATCAAGGGACTTCATTCCCAGTTGGTAAAGTAAATTTTATGGACTTAATGCCTTTAAGCTTTTTTGAGTTTTTAGATGCATTGGGGCAAGACCATTTATTAAATTTATTAAAAAACATTGAATTTGATATGATTAGTGTATTTAATAATAAATATAAAGATTATTTAAAACTTTATTATTATATTGGTGGAATGCCAGAAGTGGTTAATTCGTATATAGAAGAAAAAAATTTAGCAGAAGTTCGTAATATACAAAAAACACTATTAAAAGATTATGAACAAGATTTTTCTAAACATGCACCAAACAATGTTGTTCCAAGAATTAGGCAACTATGGAATAATATTCCTACACAACTTGCAAAAGAAAATAAAAAATTCATATATGGTTTAGTAAAAGAAGGTGCTAGAGCAAGAGAATATGAAATTGCATTATCATGGCTTATAGATTGTGGACTTGTTTATCAAGTTAACAGGGTAAATAACTGCAAAGTTCCATTATCTGCATATCAAGATTTCAATGCATTTAAGTTATATTTATTGGATGTGGGATTATTAGGAGCAATGGCAGATTTAGATTCTAAAACAATTTTAGAAGGCAATGATATTTTTGAAGAATTTAAAGGAAGTTTAACAGAGCAATATGTTTTATGCCAATTAAAAGAATGTACAGAATTAAATGTGTTTTATTGGTCATCAGAAAAAGGAATTGCAGAAATTGATTTTATAGTACAAATTGGTAAAAACAATGTACCAATAGAAGTAAAATCAAATGAAAATTTACAAGCCAAAAGCTTAAAATCATTTGTAGAAAAATATAATACAAAAATTAATGTTAGAACCTCAATGGCTAATTTTAGAGTAGAAGAATGGCTAACTAATATACCATTATATAGTATAGGAAATATAGAAAAAATAATTAAATAATTATCCCCAAATTGAAGGCTTTTACCCCAGTTTGCACAACCGAGATTATTGCTTTTTCAAAGGCAAATCCATATTTTGAACAATTAAATGCATGTTTGTTAGGATTAAGCGTAGATAGTAATGCATCACATTTGGCTTGGATATATGATATTTACTGCAAAACAGGAATTAGAGTGCCATTCCCAATTATAGCAGATAGAAATGGTGCGATTGCTAGAAAATATGGTATGATTTCTAATGATGTAAGCACAACAGAAACTGTCAGAAATGTATTTTTAATAGATGAAAAGGGAATGGTAAGACTAATACTTGTTTATCCAATGAATGTTGGTAGATGTATACCAGAGATTTTAAGAGCTTTAAATGCTTTGCAAGTAGCTGATAGCAATAAAGCATCAACACCAGCAAATTGGGTTCCATGCCAACCAGTAATATTGACGCCACCTCAAACTTTTATGGCACTACAAGAAAAGCAAAAAGAAATTGAAAAAAATCAAAATGGAATGAATTGGTATTTGAGTTTTAAAAATCCAAAAGATTGCAAAATTACAGGAGACACGGAATGCAATAGAATAGAGAAAGACGGCAAAAAAACAAAATAAATTTTTAGATAAAATTTTAAAAAATAGCCATAATAATATTGTAAATAGTGAATCTATAATTCGCTAAAATATTAAAGGAGGCTATTTTTTATGGAAAAAAATCAAAAAATTAATTGTACAGTAGAAAGCTGTAAATACAACAACAAGAAGTGTCAAGAATGTGAATTAGGACAAATAGTTGTAACACCAATAATCGGTTGTGATACAAAACAACCAGATGAATCAATGTGTAGTAGTTACAAATATGAAAAGAATAACTAAAACACTTGTCCAATTAGCCAAAATAGTATATAATATAGTCATGTTCAATGATTTGGGATGAATCGTGAATAAATTTTATTTTCGAAGGGAGAAAAACTTATGGGTTCAAAGGAACGGTTCTATGTAGACATCATGGCATTGCACCCAGAAGTAACAGGTTCGTGCATCTTGCTAATCGTAAATTACCCGGATGGAGAAAAGAAGAGATTTATTGTAGACTGTGGCTTATTCCAAGAAAGTGAGTATGCCAAGTACAATGAAGGTTTTCCATTCAATGCGGAAAACATTGAATTCTGTGTGATTACTCATAATCATGTAGATCACACAGGAAGATTACCTTTGCTCACAAAGCAAGGCTTCAGCGGGGATATTTACGCAAGTAGACCAACATGTGCTTTGCTACCTCTTGCACTAGGAGATTCCTACAAAGTGCTAAAAGATGTAGCGAAAAGGAATAATTCAAAGCAACTTTATTCTGAGGTAGACGTCGATGAGGTGTTGAAACATAGGAAGAAAGTGGAATTTGCCAAAGGAGTGGCTGTGGACAAGAACATTAAAATTACAATGTTCAAAAATGGTCACTTACCTGGGGCAGCAATTGTGCTTGTTCAAATCCGTTATAGAGGATATCCAAGTATAAATTTGCTGTTTACAGGAGACTACAATTCCAAGAACCTTTTCTTTGATGTTCCTAAGTTGTACAAAGCGGTAAGAAAGCTTCCGTTAACCATTATTCAGGAGTCAACTTATGGAACAACCAACACTGAAGAAGTAGTTGAGTGCTTTGAAAAAAATGTACTTGAATGCATTGAAAAAGGTGGAACAGCTGTCAACATGGCGTTTTCACTCGGAAGATTCCAAGAGGTTTTGCATAAACTTAAGAATATGCAAGACAGAGGAGTTTTGAGTACTGACATTCCAATCTATGCAGATGGAACACTTGGATTAAAGTACACTGCTTTGTTTTCAAGTGAAGAACTGGAAATCAAACCTGAGGCAATGAATTTCCTACCACAAAATCTGAATTTTGTTACCAAGGATAACAGGTCAGAAATTTTGGAATCTGACGAGTGTAAAATCATAGTAACCACTTCGGGCATGGGAACATATGGACCTGCACCTCAGTATATAATCAAGTATATCAAAAAGGAAAAGTGCTTGATTCAATTTACTGGGTTCACTACTGAGGGAACCTTGGGAGCAAGACTCAAATCGGCAGAGAATGGAGACATTGTGTCAATAGGAGGTATGCTTGTAACCAAAAGAGCAAAAGTAGAATACACTACTGAGTTTTCAGCTCACGCAAAAGCTGATGAGATGATTAGCTTCTTACAACAGTTTGAAAACATCAGGCTTGTCCTTGTAAATCATGGTGAGTCTGATGTGAAAGATAGCTTTGCTAAGAGAATTGTTCAAGAAGTAAAGACGCAAGATGTAGGTATTCTGAACCGGCAGTACCTTTACAGAGTTAACGCTTATGGCTTCGTAAAGACTATGTCGACGAAGTTCGAATAAATAAAATCTAAAATCCCTAAAAATTCCAAGCTCTACTCTTCATATTTGGAGAGTAGAGCTTACTTTTTTTATTTTAATATTGAATATTAAATTTAAGTGATATATAATTAATGAAGTTTAAATTAAGGAGGAAAAATTATGTCATTAGTAACAACAAAAGACATGTTTGAAAAATCAATGAAAGAACATTTTGCTATTGGTGCATTTAATGTTAATAATATGGAAATTATACAAGGAATTGTAGATGCAGCTGCAGAGGAAAATTCTCCAGTTATTTTACAGGCATCTTCAAGTGCAATTAAGTATGCAAGAATAGGCTTCTTAAGAAAAATGATAGAAGCAGCATTAGAAGAAAATGATATTCCAATAGCTTTACATTTAGATCATGGACCAGATTTTGAAACATGCAAAATGTGTATAGACCATGGATTTTCATCAGTTATGATTGATGGATCAAAATATGACTTTGAAGAAAATGTAGCTTTAACAAAAAAAGTTGTAGAATATGCTCATAATAGAGGAGTAGTTGTTGAGGCAGAACTTGGAAAATTAGCAGGAATTGAAGATGAAGTAAATGTTGCTGCTTCAGATGCAATGTTCACAGATCCAGACCAAGCAAAAGAATTTGTAGAAAGAACAGGATGTGATTCATTAGCTATTGCAATAGGAACAAGTCATGGAGCATATAAATTTAAAGGTGAAGCAAAATTAAGATTTGACATATTAGAGAAAGTAAAAGAAAAATTACCTAATACTTCAATAGTATTACATGGTGCATCAACTGTTATTCCTGAATTAGTAGAATTATGTAATAAATATGGAGCAAATATACCTGGAGCAAAAGGCGTACCAGATGAAATGTTACATGAAGCTAGCTTAAGAGGAGTATCAAAAATAAATGTTGATACAGATTTACGTTTAGCAATGACAGGTGCTATAAGAAAAGCACTAATTGAAAACCCAGAAGTATTTGATCCGAGAAAATACATGCAACCAGCTAGAGAACTAATAAAAGAAACAGTTCAACATAAAATAAGAGATGTATTTGGATCAAGCAATAAAGCATAAAACAAAAAAGCGATATAACAAAATATTATATCGCTTTTAAATTATTCATATATACCAATTGTTCTCATGTAGTTTATATATCCATTATCAATATTAGTCCATGTTTCAATATTATTATGTAATACTTCAGAATTTAATTTAGCATTTGAATATGACTCATAACTTTTTACAATGTCATTTTTAAAAGTTTCAGGACATCTTCCAATAATTCTTCCAATATCATTATATTTATTTCCAAAACCACCAAAGCCAAAATCAATTATAGCAGAAACATGATGATTTTCATCTAATAGTATATTACTAGAATTTAAGTCACCGTGAACAAGGCAATTATCATCAGAAGAAAGGGTAGAAGGGTACCAAAATTTCATATCATTTTGAGCAACATGAACATTTAGTAATTCATCTAAAAAATCTGTTAAGTTTAATCCAATATTATGTATGGTAAATATCTTAGATTTATCATAATTTAAATGGTGAAGTTGATACATGAACTTAGCAATTTCATCAGAAATATTTTTTATTTCATCAGCACTTAAGTCATTCATAACTTCAGCAAGTGGAATGCCAGGTATTTTTTTATGAACACTAAATGGTCTATCATTATCATAAAAAATATCTAGTTTTACAGTATTAAAGTCTGTTTTACCATAAATATATTTGGCAAATTCATAATCTTTAACAATTGTTCTAGACCAAAACTCATCTCTAGGAAATCTAAAGAAAAAGTTACCTTCAGATGTTGTAACCTCATAAACTATATTAGTCCAACCAGTTGGAATTTGTTTTAAACTAATTATTTCTTTATCATTTAATGTGTTTTTGATAATTTTTTCAAAATTATCATCTAAAGTAAAGTATGTATTATTCATATAACCTCCAAATTATTTACTAATTAAATTTCTTATTAAGTTTAATAGTTGTTCTTCTGATTTTTTGTCATAATTATTATATAATATATAATCAAATTTACTTTGAAAAACCTTATCATTCATAAATCTGTTATATTGTTCATCAATTTCATTGATTCTTTCAATTTCTTTTTCTTTAGAAAGGTTTCTTTCTTTAGCTTTTGTTTTAGGAACACTAAGATCTTGAGGTAAAATGTATATTGTTTTTATATCTGGTTTTATTTTTTTCCAATCATCAATCATTGTATAATGCATTTCAAAAACCATATTATCATCAGAAAATATTTCATCTTTTAAATAAGCATATCTTCCACCAAATACCTTAAAATCATAAACAATTTTATTTTGTTCTTTTAATTCATCTAATTCTGAATCGGTAATAAAAATCCCATCAACGCCATTTTTTTCACCTATTCTAATAGGTCTTGTCCTTATAGTATTTACTTTATGAAAATTTAACTCTTCAACCAATCTTTCCTTAAAATAAGATTTTCCAATACCAGTAACACCTGAAAGAGCTAATAACATTATTTATCAATCCTTTTTATTATAATATTTTTCCGTATTGCTTACGAATACGAAGTTCTGCATCTTTTTTTGCTATATCCTCACGTTTGTCATATAATTTTTTACCTTTTCCAATTCCTAGTTCAACTTTTACAAAGTTGCCAGAAAAATAAAGGCTAATAGGAACAAGTGAATAGCCTTTTTGTTTTATAAGACCAACTAATTTAAAAATTTCACGTTTATTTAATAACAGTTTTCTGTCTCTTAAAGGGTCTTTATTAAAAATATTTCCTTGTTCATAAGGACTTATATGCATACTATACAAATATACTTCGCCGTTTTTTATACCTGCATAGCTATCTTTTAAATTAACCTTACCATTACGAATAGATTTTATTTCAGTACCATAAAGTACTATTCCTGCTTCTAATGTATCTATTATGTCATAATTATGTCTGGCAGTAGGGTTCGTAGCGATAATTTTTTTAGACATGTATGTAACGCTCCTTAAAATTCATAATATAAATATTATAACATGTGTGTCAAGAAAAGGGAAGACATACATGTTATAAATTTACTACTTATTCATTATCATCATGATGATATGTTGTTGTGTTTTTGTTTTGATTTGCATAGAAAAGAACTAATGCTACTATAATAATTGCAACTACAGCGATAATTAACCAACTCCAAACAGCATTAGAAGTATTTCCAAATAATCCAGAGTTTGTTGTATCTGTAGCTGTTCTGGTTGCATTATAATTTGTATTTCTATTATTAGTATTCATCATATTATTAGTATCATTTTTTATATCATTACCTACGTCTTTAGCACCATTATCAATAGAATTTAATCCATCTTTTATGCCATTAGCAATACCTTTACCTGCATCTTCAACTACATTTTCGGTTCCACCAACGGCATTTCTAATATTATTTACGGCATTATTCATATTTTTATTAGCTGCAAATGTATAAGGAACCATAAAAAATGAAAAAATAACTAATAAAGTAGCAATTGCAAAAAATCTTTTTTTCATAAAGGTAAATAACCTCCTTTTCTCAAAACTAAGCTCAAAAATGCTCAATATTAGTATTTATAATTTTATATAAAATATTCTGATAAATAGTGGAAAGAAAATAAAAAAACGACTTTAAAAAGTCGCTTATATTTATCCATTTAATCTTATTAAAATTGCTATAGCAAGTAATATTATAATAACACCAACTGCTATGAATATTATATTTATAATACTTGATATTCCTAAACTAGTTTCTTGTGCAGAAGAAATCCCAGTAGGTTGTAAAACTTCTGATTCAGAATTGTTATTATTTAAAGTATTATCAATAACATTATTATTTTCTTGATTTGTTGTATCAGTATTATTAGGAACTTCAGAATTATTAGGAACTTCAGAATTATTAGAGTTGTCTATATTGTCAGTAGGACTATCAGTTCCAGGTAAATCTAAGTTTATATCAGTAGCGCAAACAAAAGTAGTAAGAGATACAAAAGCAACTAACAAAATTAAAAATATTTTAAGAATTATTTTATTCATAATAAACCTCCTGAGAACAATTTAATTACTAATTTTTTTATACTATATAATCATACACAAATTAATAAAAAAAGTCTAGCAATTTTATGAAAAAAATAAAAAATATAAAAACAAATATAAAAAAATAAAAGTCTATTGAATAAAATGAATACTTAATATAAAATAGGAATAAATACTAAAGAGGAGGTATCTAAAATGGAAAATATAAAATTAGACTTGAACCATAGTAATATAAAACAAGAAGAAATAATGATATATGCAAGTAAAGTAACAAAAATACATGAAGAATTACATGAAAAATCAAAGGATGAAAATGAATTTTTAGGATGGTTAGATTTACCATCAGACTATGATAAAAAAGAAGTAGAAAAAATAAAAAAATGTGCAAAAAAAATTCAAAAAGATTCTGAGGTACTAGTTGTAATAGGAATAGGAGGATCATATTTAGGAGCAAGAGCAGTAATTGAATCTCTTACAAATACATTCTATAATTCTTTACCAAAAGAGCAAAGAAAAACTCCTCAAATATTATATGCAGGAAACAACTTAAATCCTAATTACTTAAATGATTTAATAGAATTAATAGGAAACAGGGACTTATCAATAAATGTAATATCAAAATCAGGTACTACGACTGAACCAGCAGTTGCTTTTAGAATTTTTAGAGAATTATTAGAAAATAAATATGGACTTGATGAAGCAAGAAAAAGAATATATGTTACAACAGATAAGAAAAGAGGAGCTCTAAAACAAATTGCTGATGAAGAAGGATATACAACATTTGTTATTCCTGACAATATTGGTGGAAGATATTCAGTATTAACAGCAGTGGGATTATTACCAATTGCAACAGCTGGAATAAACATAGATAAATTATTAGAGGGTGCGAAAATTGCACAAGGAAAATATTTAGACAAGAATCTAAAATATAATGACTGCTATAAATATGCGGTTGTTAGAAATATTTTATATAAAAATGAAAAAAATATCGAAATATTAGTAAGCTATGAGCCTAAACTACACTATATTATAGAATGGTGGAAACAATTATATGGAGAGAGCGAAGGAAAAGACTTAAAAGGTATATATCCTACTGGAGCTGAATTTACAACTGATTTACACTCTTTAGGCCAATACATACAAGAAGGAAGAAGAAATTTATTTGAGACAGTAATTGATATTAAAGAAGCAGATTCAGATGTATTTATAAACCAAGATGAAGATAATTTAGATGAGTTGAATTACTTAGTAGGTAAAGGCTTAGACTATGTTAATAAAAAAGCTATGGAAGGAACAATTGAAGCACATGTAGATGGTGGAGTTCCTAATATAATATTAACAGTAGATAAATTAAATGAATGTACAATAGGACATTTAATATATTTCTTTGAACTTGCATGTGCAATGTCTGGAAGATTGCTAGAAGTAAATCCATTTAATCAACCTGGGGTAGAAAAATATAAGAAAAACATGTTTAGATTATTAGGAAAACCTGGTTATGTTGAAGAGAAAAAGGTTAAAGAAGAGAAAGCTGAAAAGCCAAAAAGAGGCAGAAAAAAGAAAGAACAAAAAATATAAAAAATTAATAAAAATTTGTTGACATAGAATAATAAAGTGTGCTACAATATTCTATGTCAACAAAACATAAGCGGATGTGGCGGAACTGGCAGACGCGCTGGTCTTAGGAACCAGTACCAACGGTGTGGAGGTTCGAGTCCTCTCATCCGCACCAATGACGTATCTGTTCGAACTAATAAACAGATAAATACAAAAATCAATCAGAAATGGTTGATTTTTTTGTTTGCGAAAAAATCATCCTAAAAGAAAGGATAGTGTCTGTAATGAAGATAATTAAAGAAGAAATACAATTTGAGGAAGGTTTAAAGCAAAGACTTGAATTTATATGTGAATTTTCTAAAGTTTCTCCTACTTTTATAAAAGGTAGTATTAGAAAAATTGAAAAGACTAATCTCTCATATATTGAACCACATAAAGTGATTATTAAAAGTATTACTTTTTTAGGTTTCAATTATTCAAATGATGTGTATATTTCAAACTTATCAAAAAATATGTACCATATACAGATAGAAAAGAGCTTGCTAATGATTTAAAAACAGTTTACAAAGCAAGTACAGAGGAATTAGGGTATA
>OFMM01000731.1_pt1 | contig 19714 bp, 18 predicted proteins | sample 1541811 | NCBI WGS metagenome assembly OFMM01 (sample SAMN04209246, study PRJEB22552) | human gut metagenome | biome: gut; material: feces | host: Homo sapiens | place: USA: Oklahoma
GCCCCCAACGGAGGGAAGTGCCCGAAGGGCGAAAGGGGTGCAGTTTCTAAAAAGGCGAAGCATCATCGCTCAGGGTGTCAGAGCTCGCCCCGTAGGGGGAGCTGGCGGCGGAGCCGACTGAGGAGGTTCATTTCCCAGGCTGCAAGCCGGTTGTATGGTTTTTCATGTTTTACTTTTCCTACTAGCAAAGCTCGGTTGTGCGGTTCTAAGCTTAATACAAATGTATTTGTGTTAAATAATCCTCTAATCAAATTTAACCGAAACCCTTTAAAGAAAGTTTGTGAACAGGAAATATATATTTAAATTAGCTATAACAAAATTCTATTAATTATTGTAACAATTATGATTTTTTGGCTTTTGAGAATACAAATTCCCTATGATATGCTGTAAATATCTAAATCCGGAACAATTTTAAACGGAAGGGAGAATTATTTATGAAGAGATTATTTATTTTTCTATCAGCTTTATTTGCTTTGTTCCTCTTACAGGTTGCACCAGCACAGGCAATTTCTTTAGGATCCAAGACTGCATCTGCTAAGGGACCGGATACATTACTTATTATTCAATTGGATCCGAATTATGTTGGTAAACCGGGAGAAATTGAAAAAAGAATTTTTGATTCATTTGCTGATGAGGTCAAAAAAGCAGGACACACCGTAGTACCATTTGCTCAGGCGCAGAAAGATCTTCGTATTTATCTTCGTGAAGAAGCCGATACAGATACTCAGCGTGAACAGGATCTCGGAGTAGTATTAAAATCAAAAGATTTTAAGGCTTTAGCTGCAAAAGAAAATGTTCAGTATGTCCTTTTAGTTTCTACAAGAACAACTTCCGCAGAAGTAAAAGCAAATTTCTTCACTGGACAGAGAAAGAATCTTACCGTTCTGACAAATATTGTACTTTATGATGCGAAAGCTGGAGATTATCTTGCTGACCAGAGTTATACAGAGATCGGAAAGACATCTGGCAGCTATGATAGAGCTTATAGCCGTGCGACAAATAAACTTTTAGATGAAGTAAATGTTGCTGATTTTTATAAAGGCAATGTTTACTAAAACAAGTAATTAAATAAAAGTACCTGATTCACGGTAATAGAATCAGGTACTTTTATTTTTATCCTATTCTTGTCCATCCCCCCACAAAAAAAGGACCCACCAAGAGTCCTTTTTCCCTATCTTTTCCTATCTTTACTTATCCTTCAGTTTTTCAACATCCATCATAGCCTTATAGACCATGTCGAAGGTGATGTCGTATGGTTTGACTCTCATATCCTTGGTATGGAGGCAGTTTTCTACGAGTTCATCGGGATGCTTGGGGTCGATGCCGATGTCTTCCAGGCAGTGCGGAAGGTTGATGGATTTGGCGAAGTTGTAGATCTTGTCTCTTTCTTCGATCTGGCCGTCCATGGTGAGCATGACCTGCAGGCCGTAGTTGACGACGGCGCCGTGGAGGTGCTCGCCTTTGTGCGGGGTGCGGGTGTGGCTGTTGTAGATGGCGTGCGCGAGGCTGGAGTCGAGATCGTCTTCGATGCAGACGGAGGCCATGCCGGGAGCCACGATGATGGAAAGTGTGGCTGCTTCGAGAGCGTCTGTCACGATTCCCTTGTCTACGTCAGCGAGGGCTTCTTTGCCGTATTTCAGGATGCCTGGTGCCACGTTCTGTGCGTTGTTCACGCCGGTCTGCTGGATCCATGTGAGGTCCATACCTCTGGCGGAGAAGGGGACTTCATACTGTTTGGCAAGAGCATCGCCGAGGCCTGCCCAGAAGTACTGGCGCGGGGAGTGTGCGATGATTTCCGTATTGATGAAGGTGTGCCATGCACCGCGTTCTCTGTAAATGGAGCCTTTGAAGCTGTGATCCGGGTTGTACATGATGCAGACGGCAGTGACGGAGGCGCAGTTGGATGCGAGCGTCGGGAATGTGAAGATCGGTTTCTTCAGGAGGTGCGCAGCCCATTTGCAGGTGTCGGTCGCGCGGCCGCCGCCGACGGCGAAAATCATGTCGGCTTCCTGGATTTCCGGGATCTTTGTCAGAGCTTCGGCGTTTTCAAATGTAGCGTCGTCGCCGTAGAGGAAGGATCCGGTGATGTCGATCTTTCCGCTGACTGCTTTTCTGATCAGCGGTTCAGCGGCGATTCTGGCCTTGGTGCCGCCGATGATGACAGCGGTTTTTCCATATTCGCCGCAAATATCCGGAATCTTGTCATAGGCATCGCTGCCGATGGTGAAGTGCGGAAAATACGTACTATTCATAAATGATCCCCTCTCTTATGTAAAAGGCTCATGGCCTTGGAATGTATACAGGTATTATAGTCGAATCAGATGGTCTCTTCAAGAATCAATGACCGATGCGGACCTGCCTGCCACCTGCGGCTTCGAAGAGGCGGTGGGAAATGGAGAGAACGGTGCGCTTTTCAGAAGCGGCGCGGAGGGCGTCTAAGACCTGCTTTTCCGTGACGGAGTCAAGGTTCGCCGTAATTTCATCGAGAAGGAGAAGCGGCGGATTCGTGACGGTTGCGCGGGCAATGGAAAGGAGCTGGAACTGGCCCTGTGAAAGGAGTCCCGGGTCGTAAGGCGTATCAAGGCCCTCCGGCAAGTCTTCGATGGCAGGAAGGATGCCTGTCTCGGCAAGTGCTCTTCTGACATCTTCCTCAGAAATGGAGGGATCGGAGAGTGTGATCTGGTCTCTCATGTTTCCCGAAACAGGTTTGAACTGCTGCTCGACGAGGCCGAATACCTTTCTCCTTTCCTCTTCAGGGATGGATTCCGGCGCGCGCCCGAAGATGCGGACGGTGCCTTCCGATGGCTGGTAGAGGCCGCAGATGAGCTTGAAGAGCGTGCTCTTGCCCGAGCCTGTCCGCCCGATCAGCGTGACGTTCTCGCCTTCATGGATGGTGAGGTCGAAATTGTGGAAGACGGGCTTTCCATCTTCGTAGGCAAAGGAAAGATGGCGGATGGAAATCGGGATATTTTCTTCCTTTTCGGACACTGCTGCGGAAGGCGGTTCCATTTCTTTTTCGGAGAGGAAATCGCCGATCCGCTTGCAGCCTGCGATGGCGGACTGGATATTCTGGATTTCCATGCCGATGCTTTCCAGTGGAGAGAAGACTTTCCCGACGTAGGCGATCAGGGCGACGGCGGTGCCCGCGCTCATGCCGAAGAGTGCCTGGAAGTCGCTCCTGCTGACGGAGAGGACGACCATGATGGCGATGATAAGCGAGCTCACCGTGATGATGATCGGCGAGTAAATCGAGTCATACAAGTTGCTCCTGTTCATCGCGTCGAACCCCGCGCGGACGGATTTTCCGTACCTTTCTTCCATGAAGGATTCGCGGTGGTAGAGGCGGATCGTGCGGATGCTGGCAATCGTTTCAGGGATGGCCTGATTGATGCCCGCGACGGCTTTCCTGTTGTCGAGCTGCGCGGAAAGCATGCGGCGCTGGAATGTCCTCGTGAGGAGGAAGAGAATCGGCAGTGATAAGAAGAGCAGGATCATGAGGCCCTTGCTCAGGAAATAGACGACGCAGAGGATGGAAACAATGCGGAAGACGTCGGAAATCATGGAAATGATGCCCGAGTCGAAGAGGTCTTCGAGCGTGTCGACGTCGTTCACGAAGAGCGAGGCGAGCGATCCGCTGTCGTTTTCTATGAAGACGGAGGAGGGCAGGCGCGAGAGCTTGTCCGCCATGAAGGAGCGGATGTGACGCGTCGAGAGCTGGCCGAAGATCGTGATGATCGTTTCCTTGACCGAGTCCGCGATGCCCGAGACGGCTGTCAGGGCAAAGTAGAGAAGGCCTGCCTGGATGAGGAAGGGAAGCGTCGCATTTTCTGCCGTCAGTTCATCGACGATGCGCCTAAGAATCAGCGGCGGCGTGACGGAAACGGTGACGGAGATGAGGATGGCAAGGACGAGCCCGATAGTCAGCTTCTTATTATGCAGGGCAGCATAGCGGAAAATGGAGTAAAGCGGGCGCTTCGTGTCGACGGGATTCTTTTGGCTCATTTATCGCCCCCTCCTTCCGCGAGGGCGTGCTGCATCTTCCAGAGGCGGCGGTACTCCCTGTTCCTGCTGAGAAGTTCTTCGTGGGGAAGGACCTCTACACTCCCGTCTCCTGAAATCCAGACGACGCGGTCGAAGTCCTTGAAGAAATGGAGACGGTGGGAAATGAGGATGACGATCGAATCCTTCAGCATCGGGCGGATGTTGGTGAGGATTTCCTCTTCCGTCTTTCTGTCGACGGCGGAGAAGGGATCGTCCAGGATGAGGAGCGGGCGCTTGTGGTAGAGTGTACGGGCCAGAGCCACGCGCGCCTGCTGGCCGCCGGAAAGGCGGAGGCCTCCTTCTCCGATCATCGTGTGGATGCCATCCGGGAAGGAGGAAATTTCCTTGTCCATCTCGACGGCTTTAAGGACAGCATCGAGATCGCCGGGCTTTCCGAGGCGGATGTTGTCCTCGATTGTTCCCGAGAAAAGCTCGGGGCGGTGACCCATGTAGCCGACCGTGCCGATGGGGTCGATTTCGCTTCCAAGGCGCTTTCCACCGTAAAGTATCGTGCCTTCATAAGGGTACTCGCAGAGGAACGTGCGGCCCAGCGTCGATTTCCCGCTGGCGACTTCCCCTGTGACGCCGATGAATTCCCCGGGCTTGGCTTCGAGGTTGAAATCTTTGTAAATCGGGTGGTCGCCGCCCGGGTAGGTGAAGGAAACGTGGCTGACGGAAAGAGTGGCAGACGGGGACACCTTTTGTTCTGTCTCCTCGATATCCTTCAGGTAGGGACGGACGCGGACCCATGACACCTTCGCTTTCTGCACGGCATTGAAAAGATGCGCCGCATGGGAGGCCTTTACGGCCAGGCGAGCAAAGCAGGCAAGGTAGGCCGAGAAGGCAGCGATGTCCCAGGAAGCCCAGCCCGTTCCCATGACGTTCCTGCCGCCATGGACGATGATAAAGAAAGCGCCTGTCATGGCGATGACTTCATAAAGAGGCTCCATGGTATTTCCCCAGAGATTGGCGCGGACCGTCTTCTTCTCATAATCGGCAAGATACGTCTCATAGATACCGTCCTGCGCCGTCTCCTCGCCGAAAATGCGGTAAGTGAGCGCATTCCTGATGCGGTCCATCGTGCGGTCAGAAAGGCGGCCGCTCGATTCCTTCCCGGCGCGTGCGCTGTCGGTCACGACTTTCTTGAGCCGGCCGGCAATGAAGTAGGCAATCGGCGGGAAGAGAAGGACGAGGAAGGTCAATTTCCAGTCATAGTAAAAAAGGAGCGCGGCATAAGCGACCATGACGACGCCCGTGTCGAAGACTTCCGTCGTGAATTTGCGCATGCCTTCCACGCAGGCATCGACGTCCGAGACGACGCGCGTCATGAGGGACCCTTCTGTCTCGCCCGCCTTGGCCGTTTCCTGATGGATGAGCGTGCGGTAAAGGATCGCCTTCATCGCAAGGGAGATGTCGTTGGCAAAATGGCGCACGTAAAGACGCTTGAGGGCGCGGCAGCCCTGCACGATCATGATTGTCAGAAGGTAGAGCGAAGCGAGGCGCAGCATCGCCGATGGCGCCCGCTCGCCGCCCAAAATGTCGATCACGTACTGGGCCAGCTGCCCTTCGAACCAGGGGGAGAGCGTCATGCCCACATTGTAGATGAGCCCGCTGATCGTCACGTACAAAAGGACCTTCTTCTCTCCCGCAAAGTAATAGAGAAGATCCGAGGGCGTATATTTCTTCATAATAATCTTCTTTCTTTCCTGAATTCTTCCTTTTTGTCTATTATAATTCAGAGAGAGGCACACGGTTTTAAACAATACTTAAAATTTTAAACAATACTTAAAATAGAAACAAAAATGATAAATGAGAATTTTTCCTGTTTTGGCAAAGCGTTTTTTAGTATATAATAAGAAATAGATATGAGGAAAATAAAGGGGGACCTTGTATGAATTGGAAAAAAGCTGCTGCAGCGGCCGTTTTTGTACTCGCACTCGGGGGAAGCATCGGAGCGGATGCTGCCACCATTTCCCTTCCAGGACTTTCCGGAAATCCGGCGGAGCAGTCCGGGGCATTCCGCACCGACGACTACCATCTCACACGTGCTTACCTCAAAAGCCCGTACCTGATCGCGCACGGCATCAATGAAAACTTCGCAGGCTACGTCAATGCGGCGATTGCCAGGGAGAAAAGAAATTTCCTGGACGAACTTTCCAGGGAACCTGCCGGCATCACGGGGATCATGACGTGGAATGAAGGTCTTATCGCAAACTACTACAGCAACCTGCAGGGGATCACAAGCCTCGTCCTCATCGAGGAATGGAAGAGCGCAAGCGGCTCCTCCCTCTTCGTGAAGGGACTCAACTTTGACGCGGGAGGAAATCTCATTCCCTTCAAGCGTCTCTTTCCACGCATGACAGCAGGCGATGCGGAGGAAAGGATTCAGGCATATGCATCCAAAGCAGGGATCATGCTGCTTCCTCATAGAAAGGCGGCCCTTCCCACGAACTACTACGTGTCGAAGAAAGGCGTCGTCTATGCCATTTACCAGCCGGGCGAAAGGACGCTTTATAAGTACGGCGTCTTCTGCGTCCCGATAGGGACAGTCTGACCCGGCATTCCATCAAGGAGGAATCACGATGAAGAAATTGGAAATCGGCCTTATGGCTGCCCTGCTCCTGTTTCCAGCCATTGGCACCGCTGAAGCGTACACCGCCGAGACACTGAAACAGGCGCAAGGCCCTGCCATTGTTTCTGAATCCTACAAAGACGGCACCATGGAAGTACGCAAAGCCGTCTCGAAAGACGCAAATCTCCTTCGCCGCGCAAGAATCAACAGCGCCATCGATACGGAAATCGATTGCTTTGGAAACTATGTGGCAAAAGCCAATCAGCGCACCGGAGGCGGCACAAAGGGATGGATCAATTACAAAGAAGGCATGACTGGAGAAAACGACCCGTACACCAGCCTTCTCTTCTTCGAATCCGTTTACTATTACCATGCGGCGCATCCTCTGACCTATGCCAAAGGACTGACCTTCGACCAGATGGGACATAAAGTCACCTTCGAAGACCTCAAGAAGAAAATGCCAAACCTCACTCTGGAAGAACTCCGCCGCCAGACCGCCCTTCAGGCAGAAGCCAACCACCTCTTCCTCTTCAAGGACTACAAGATCAACAAATTCCCGGAAACCTTCTACATTGACAAAAACAATCACCTCTACTTCGTCTTCCAGCAATACGCCATCGCTCCCTATGCCGCAGGCTTCATCGTCATAGACATGGGCGAAGTCCCGGAGAAATAAGCATCAAAAAAGGAAGTACATCTATCAAAGAACGCACTTCCTTTTTATTTCATTTTCATTACAGGAACATCAGCCCGATGGCGATCAGGAGGAGAAGCGTGCCCTCCACGCGGCTCATGATGAGCGGGAAACTCTCATGACGGATGAGGGTATCCTTCAGCTGGCCGGCGCAGATGGCGGCGATTGAGAAAAGGATGGCTGCCTGGATGGAGAACGTCAGGCCCAGAAGACCGATCTGAAGACTGGGAGAGAGGAAACCATTTGGCTGGACGAACTGCGGAAGAATCGCGAGGAAGAAAAGAAGCACCTTCGGATTCGACGCATTCATGAGGAAGCCCCTCTTGTAGAGTGCAAAACTTTCCGACTTATCCACCACGTCGCCCGCCTTGATCGAAGCGCCCTTCGAGCGGAAAGCGCCGTAGGAGAGATAAAGGAGGTAAGCCGCGCCGCAGTATTTCAAGACCATGAAAGCTGCCGGCGAGCTCTGGATGAAAGCGGCTACGCCCACCATGACGAGAAGCGTATGCCATAGAGGACCCGTTGCCAGTCCCATCGCCAGCGTCACGCCCTGCCTGGGTCCTGCCGAAAGACTCTTCGTCAGGATGTACATATTATCCGGCCCCGGAGCCAGCGTCAGAAGAATCGCCGCGCCAAGGAAAGACAAGTAATTCGCTAAATCCATCACTTCGCCTCCTTAAAAGGAAATTTCAATTATTATATCATTTTCAGCGGTGCTCTGGCGGGAAATTTGACCTGGAGCCTCTAAGAGTGTATAATATGACTTGTAGTCAATTATTTTACAAACGAAAGGAAGGTTCCCATGAAAAAGAAATGGCTGGCCCTTGCGGCCGCAAGTCTTCTCGTATTCTCTACCATGACAGCACAGGCAGAAGAACCTGCCAGAAGAAGCATCACCGTTTCCGGATCGGGACAAGTGACCGCCAAGAGCGACATTGCCACCCTTCATATTTCCGTACAGACAGAATCTGCCAACAGCAAAGCTGCCGTCCGTGAAAATGCGAACACGATGACCGCCGTCAGAAACGCCGTCATTGCAGCAGGCGCTGACGCATCCAAGATCGAAACACAGAACTACAGCGTCTATCCGCAGCAGAACTACGACAACAAGGGAAGAAAAACCGACCTGAAATACATCTGCAACAACACCATGAACGTCACCGTCACCAACATTGCAAGGACGGGTGAAGTCATGGACGCAGCCATCAATGCAGGCGCCACCCGCCTCGACTCCGTCGACTTCGGTGTGAGCGATACACAGAAATTCAAGGACGCAGCCTTAAGAGCCGCTGCCCTTGATGCCAAGAACAAAGCCAACATCCTGGCATCAGCCCTCGGACGCACCGTCGTGAACGTCATCTCCGTCAACGAAGACAGCGTGAACGTCGTTCCGTACCGCCTGATGTCCTTCAAAGCCGCCGCCCGCGACAACGTGGAAACGACGACACCCGTAGACCCCGGTGATTCCAAAATGGAAAGCCACGTCACCGTCGTCTTTGAAATTGCCTGAGGATAATTTTATATAAAAAGAAAAAAGGGCTGTGCCAAAATGGATAATCATTTCGTCACGGTCCTTTTTCCTTGCAAATTTTCAGGGAAAGTGCCTAGAATAATAAAAAACGAAAAGGAAGAAAGAAATGGAAATCACAAACGCATCCATAGAAGACATCGACCGCATCGAAGAAATCGCAACCGCGGCATTCAAAAGCACAGTCTACTACGCCAAGCCCATCCTCACCACCCACGTAGAACACTTCCCGCAAGGCTTCCTCCTTGCCAGAGAAGGAAAAGAAATCCTGGGATTCATCTGCGGCCTTGGCGCCAGAGAAACATCCATACAGGGCTGGATGTACGAAAAGAAAGCCCGCCCCGAAGAAAACCCCACCACCTTCATGGGACTCTACCTCGCCATCGATCCCAAGTACCAGGGAAAAGGCATAGGCACAGAGCTCCTGAGACAAGCCGAACACCTCTCGGCAACCCTCGGCTGCACCCGCCTCACCCTCATCTGCGAAGACCACCTCATCCCGCTCTATAAGAAACTAGGCTACACATTAGACGGCATTAACGCCCTCAAATACGGCAACAAAACCTGGTACGACATGTCCATAGAAACAAAAAAATAAAAGAAAGAGGAGAAAGAGTCGTATGGTTCCCATCACTCAAATCATAAAACATGAAAACTGATAATATCCTTACACGCCGAAGCGGAAGGTTTTGACCTGCCCCAGCGGGGAAGAATGCCTTTGACCTTGCTCCGTCAGGAGAAGGGGGACCACTTTTGTGGTGGATGAGATGTAGTTCCTCAGCCGCAGGCTGGTTGTGAAGGTTTTTAAAGAATGCATTTTCTAAAGTTGCCGGAGAAAGGAGTGCAGTATTCATTGGTTTTTAAAATATGAAAAGGTTCCACGAGCATAGCTCGGTTGTATGGTTTTATCAGAAGAACGGTTTTCCCCCCCACCCAAAAGGGACTGCAGAAATACACGAAACTGTATTTCCGCAGTCCTTTTCTATTTCCTTATTTCTTGATGCAGATTTCATCAAGCGGACGTTTCGGGACGCAGTAGTCCTTGTTTTCATCCAGATAATACTTGATCGAACCATTCTCAGGAACGTCGACGATCGTGCTCTTGCAGCCCGGGTATCCCAGAGCAATCAGGAGACGCGGATTCCAGTCTTCCGGAACGCCCAAGAGCTCCGTCATCTTCGGGAATTCGACAGCACCCAGCATAGCCGAGCCGATGCCGTAGCTGTACGCATTCAGCGTAATCGTCCTTGCTGCGATGCCCACATCCACATCAGCCCACGGATTGCCGCGGCCTTCCTTGCAGATAAGGACGAAAGCCGTCGGCTGTTCGCCTACCTTCGGCGTGCCAAGCTCCTTTGGAAGAGCAGCGGCCCAGTGGATCATCGGCTGCATCTTGGCAACAAGATCCGGATCCTTCACCAGCACATAACGGAGCACCTGCCCGTTCATCGCGCTGTTCGCAATGCGGACATTGTCCATCAATTCATCCAATACTTCCGGAGCGATCTTTTCCTGCGTGAAACGGCGGTACGTACGGCATCCGGTGCAAAGCGTCTTGAAATCCATAAGAAATCCTCCTTATTTGACGTGAGCGATGACTTCCACTTCACAAAGCGCCCCGGCAGGGAGAGCCAGGACAGACACACAGCTTCTGGCGGGCTTGCTGATGAAATGCTTCCCGTAAATTTCATTGAAAGCTGCGAAATTTTCCATATCCGTCAGGAAACAAGTCGTCTTCACGACAGCTTCCATATCGGCGCCGGCCTTCTTCAGCACAGCCTCGATATTTGCGCAAACCTGCTCAGCCTGAGCCTCCAGACCCTCAGCAAGCTTTCCCGTTTCCGGATTGATTCCGATCTGACCGGATAAAAATACAAGATTTCCGACCTTCTTAGCCTGAGAATACGGTCCCAGCGCAGCCGGAGCATGCTTCGTTTCAATAGTCTTCATAGAAATCCCTCCAATGGAAAAATATAAAGATTCTGACCTAAATATAAACCTTAGATAGATATAAAAGCAAGAAGTACCCAAAGGGGAACCACTGTAAGAATGGACAGGGAATTTGATTGACAATAAGCAGGAAAGCATTGAAAATGAATAGAAAAGGAAGGAGGCGGGCCGATGGCATTCACGGTTAAAGATGCACTGGCTTTGGATAATCTGAAAAGCGCAAAAGTTGTGGCAGGTCTTAATGGTGAGGATCGTGTGATTCAGTATGTGGATATCATGGAGACACCGGATGCATATAAGTGGATTCGCAAGAATGAGCTCATTATTACGACTGGGTATACCATTCGGGAAGATCTGGATGCACAGCTCCGGCTGGCCCGTCAGGCGTGGGCAGATGATGCAGCAGGACTTGCTATCAAATTTGGAAGGTATATAGGCAAGGTGCCGTCTGAAATGATTGAACTCTGCAACCGACTGGACTTTCCGCTCATTGCACTCCCGGATGAGATTCCGTATATCGACATCACGCATCCCATTATGACAGGGATTATTAATTTGCAGGCGGAAGAGCTTGCATATTCAGATGATGTATATAAGAAGCTGACGAAAGTGGCCCTGGAAACAAACAGCATTGAGAGAATCGCAGAAGAATTATCCGGCATACTGGGAAAGGAAGTCCATATTTATCCGCATAATCTGAGCAAGGAAGCTCTGTCTTCCATGGATAAATTCAAGGTCTTTCCGATTATGATAAAGTCATCCAATTATGGGTATATCGCTGTAAAATCATTGATTCCTTTGACAGAGAAAGAAATGATCGCCATCGAGCATGCTAAAGTTCTGGCGGCTCTTCAGCGAATCAATTATGAGCTGGCAACAGAATCTCATTGGAATGAGAGGCGTGATCTTCTTGATGATTTAATCAGTGGAAAACCTGTAAACTGGGACCTGGTCTCTGCGCGTGCAGCGGAATTCGGTTTTTCCCTGGAGGGTGAAAAGTGTGTTTGCATAATTGATATTGACAGATACTCGGCCTACCTTTTAAGGAACAAGCTGACGGAAAGAGAATCTATGATGTTCCGAAGAAGTTTCTATCATATCGTGCAGGATACCGTACGCGTCTATGGGCATATTGGGCTCAACTTCCTGACTGCCCAGCAAAACGATAAGATTATTCTTCTCTGCCCATCGGGTGACGACATCTCTATGGACTGGGATAAGATTCTTCGGATTATTCGTGAGAAGCTGGGAAAGCTGGGGAATGGAGTGACTGCAACATGTGCAATCAGTAATGATGTCAAAAATATCATGGAAATTCCACATGCTTATAAAACTGCTCAGCACCTTATTACACTTTCAAGGAAAATTTATGGAGAAGGGCATACAATCCGCCAGAAAGATGCGGAATTGTACCTGATTCTTGAAAAAATCGATTCGATCTCTTTATCCAACTCGCTCCTTGCCCCGGTTCTTCGGTCAAAGAAAAAGGATGAATATCTTCTGACACTCCGGACTTATCTTGCTTGTGACAGCAATGTGTCTGAAGCTGCGGAGAAGCTCTTCATTCACCGGAATACGATGCAGTACAGGCTTAAGCAGATAGAAAAGCTGATTGGACAGCCGATGGACAGCGCTGAGACGAAGACGCTTCTCTGGCTTCTTTTAAAAGCTCATGAATTATTATAGTAAAAGGTCATAATTGTGCAGTTTGCACAAAAACTGAACTATTCTTTATTCATCTCAATCTAGGATGAAAAGAAGGTTTTAAGGTACACTAAGGTCATGTAATGGGAATCCTTTGTTCCTGAGACAGACTGAGGGTACCTTATTTTTTATGGTTCAGGAGGCAGTATATGAGCGTACAGACCGTGCAGGAAAAGCATCCGAGTGCCCTAGAGCCCGGCGTGCTGACTATGAACGTGCTCCTCTCATTTTTTGGGGCAATCATAGGCCTGCAAATCATCACATCTTTGGGCGTAACGCCAAACACAGCAATTATCGGGGTATTGATCTCGCTGATTGTTTCTAGGATTCCTATCGGTGCTTTCATGAAATTCAAGGATATGCATCGACAGAATTTAGTGCAGACTGCTATATCCAGTGCGACTTTCGGCGCAGCGAATTCACTCTTGCTGCCAATCGCCATTCCTTATCTGCTGGGACATGCTGAACTTGTATGGCCGATGCTGATGGGTGCGGTTCTGGGGATGTCCATTGATATGTGCATGCTGTACTGGCTCTTCGACTCCAAGGCATTTCCCGGCAAGGCTGCATGGCCGGCAGGTATCGCAGCTGCTGAGGCCATTAAGGCAGGAAATAAAGGCGGAAAGCAGGCAATGCTTCTTATGTGGGGCATTGGTGCCGGCATTGTCGGCTCTTTCTTCAAGATTCCTATGTCAGCACTTGGAATCACCATGATTGCCAATATGTGGGCTATGCTGATGTTTGCCATTGGCCTTCTGCTCCGCGGCTATTCCAAGATGTTCTTCGGGATTGATCTCAATGCGCTCTACATGCCGCATGGATTCATGATTGGTGCCGGCCTCGTCGCTGCATTCCAGATCCTGATGGTATTCCTGGAGAAGAAAGGCAAGAAAGCAGTAGAAGATGATGTGGAACCCTATCAGTACACAAGAAGCGATAATGCAGTTGAACACAGCATTATCCGCGGGTTCGTTCTCTATATTCTTTCTGCAATTCTTCTGTCTTTTGTAGCAGGTCTTTATACAGGCATGTCTCTTCCATATCTCTGTCTTTGGATCCTGTATGCTGCTGTTGCCTGCATCCTGGCTGAATTTATTATCGGTCTTTCTGCAATGCATTCCGGATGGTTCCCTGCTTTTGCAACATCCCTTATTTTCCTGATTATCGGAATTCTTCTTGGATTCCCGCCTGTTGCTCTGGCAATTCTTGTAGGGTTCATTTCCAGCGGCGGTCCGGCATTTGCCGACGGCGGCTTCGATTTCCGTACAGGCTGGATTCTTCGTGGATTTGGCAAGGATCCTGCATTTGAAATGGAAGGACGCCGCGAACAGTTCATTTCTGCTTTCGTTGGGTTTGGTGTCAGTGCTATTACCGTTGCCTTGACACATGATATGTATTTCTCGCAGAGCTTATTCCCGCCGGTTGCTAATGTTTTCGTGGCAACAATCAATGCAGGCATTGATCCGGGAATTGTCAAGAATCTTCTTCTTTGGGCTATTCCTGGTGCACTGCTTCAGTTCTTTGGCGGTTCTGCAAGGCAGATGGGAATCATGATGGCGACAGGGCTCCTGATTGTCAGCCCGATAGCCGGACTGACCGTTGTTGCCGGACTCCTGGTCCGCTTGATTATCATTAAGACTAAGGGTGAGGAAGCAATGATACCGGTCACCGTCATGGCAGCCGGCTGTATCGCGGGCGATGCACTCTATGGCTTCTTCAATTCTTTGGTTCGTGTAAGCCTTAAGAAATAATACAGATGAATTTTTTGGGGAGGTAAAATAATGGCTTTAAAACAGGTTTTAGACGTTTATGAAATTTTAGATGACATCCACGTTAATGGTGAAGTTGTTACTGAATATGCAAAAAGCAAAGGAATCCTGGACGCCACATACACTCGCGTTGATGAAGGAAAAGGTCCGACTGATTTTATCCGCCTCGTTATTCCGGGTAGAAACGGGAAATTAAACGGTGGCAAAGCTCCGACACTTGGCATTATCGGCCAGCTCGGCGGAATCGGCGCAAGACCAGAGAGAATCGGATTTGTATCTGACGGTGACGGTGCACTTTCTGCCGTTGCAACTGCCATTAAGCTGATTGATATGGTCGGAAAAGGCGATCAGATCGATGGGGATGTTATTGTATCCACTCATATTTGCCCGACCGCTCCTACAATGCCGCATGATCCGGTTCCTTTTATGGGATCCCCTGTTGATATGGCAACAAACGTCAAATTGACCGTTGATCCGGACATGGACGCTATTCTTTCTGTTGATACGACAAAGGGAAACAGAATTCTCAATAAGAGAGGATTCGCGCTGACTCCTACCGTCAAAGCCGGCTATATTCTGCATATCAGCGAAGATCTCCTGCAGATCCAGCAGACTTCTACCGGAGAACTCCCATGCGTGCTGGCTCTGACAACGCAGGATATAACACCATATGGCAATGGGCTCTATCATATGAACAGCATTCTTCAGCCCTGCTGCGGGACGGATGCTCCGGTCGTAGGTGTGGCAATCACGACGGAATCTTCTGTACCGGGATGTGCAACAGGAGCAACTCACGAAGTTGACGTCGCTGAAGTTGTTCAATTCTGCGTCGAAGCTGCTAAGGAATTTACGGCAGGGAAGTGCAGCTTCTATGATAAGGATGAGTTCGAAATGATCCAGAAACTTTATGGATCCATGAAAGTTCTTCAGACAAGAGGAAATCAGTAATTTTATCATAAAATATGGACGACCACCGGGAGCATCTCCCGGTGGTTCTGCCCGTGAAAGGAGTTCTCATGAAAAAGATTGGCGCAATTACAGTCGGGCAGGCACCCCGCGTAGATGTGACCCCGGATATAGAGCCGCTTCTCAGAGGAATTACCCTTGTTCAAAGAGGCGCTCTTGATGGAATGACGAAAGAGGAATTGAAAGCAATTGAACCGGAAGAGGGCGATTATGTTCTTGTATCCCGCCTTAAGGACGGGACTTCGGTCAAAATGGCTGAAAAGCATATTCTGCCTCGTATCCAGAAGATCATCACAGAGCTGAATGAGGAAGGCATGGAAGCTATCCTTATGCTCTGCACAGGGCAATTTCCTCATTTCGAATCCAAAGTGCCACTTTTCTATCCGCAGGTACTTCTTCAATACTTTGCGGAAGCGGTTATTGGTGAAAAGACACTGGGCGTATTGACACCTGATGAAAGCCAGTTCCCACAGTCCATCCAGAGATGGAAAGAAAATGGAGTGAAGAATGTTCTTGTCGAGGCAGTATCTCCGTATACGGAAGCGGACAAAGTTCCAGAGGCCGCAAAACGTCTGAAAGATAAAGGCGCAGACATGATTGTCCTTGACTGCATTGGCTATTCAGAGGCTATGAAGCAGGCGCTTCATGAAGCCGTAGATATTCCTGCCATTCTCGGGCGCACAGTGGCAGCACGTTTTATTGCAGAACTATATAACGAAGGAAAGGAGCTCTGACATGGAAAATTATCATTTCATTGATCCTCTTAAATTTTTATCTGAGGCGACATCCCCTTATCAGACGGTGATTAAGAGCGCAGAAATTTTGAAAGAAAATGGATTTGAAGAGCTGGAATTGGATCAGGATTGGAAGCTGGAACCCGGGACAGATTATTTTGTCAAGGTTTATGGCTCCACACTGGTTGCATTCCATTTTGGTAAAAATTTAAGAAGCCGTCTTCACCTGGGAGCCGCTCATACAGATTCTCCCTGTCTCAGGATCAAACCGAATGCGGAAACGACCACAAGAAACTATGGCAAACTCAATGTAGAAGTATATGGCGGTATGATCAGAAGCACCTGGATAGACAGGCCGCTTTCTCTTGCAGGAAAGATTGTTCTGAAGTCGAATGATCCTTATCATCCTAAGACCGTTTTCGTAGATGCACGCCGTCCGCTGATGGTAATTCCGCATCTGGCCATTCATATGAATCGTCAGATGAATGATGGGGAATCCTTCAATCAGCAGAAAGACATGCTTCCTTTGATTACAATGCTTGACGGGAATCGTTTGTCTGAACCATTCTTCATGAACTTCCTTGGAAGCGAGTTCAAGCTGCCGGTTGAAGATATCTTTTCTTATGAGCTGACTGTGTATCCCTGCGATCCGCCATGCCTCGTGGGCATTCATAATGAATTTATTTCAGGATCCCGTCTGGATAATCTGACATCCGTAATGGCCTGCCTGAATGGCATCATCAACGGAAGCAAGAAAGATGGTCTTCATGCAGTTGCACTTTTTGATAATGAAGAAGTAGGCAGCAAATCCAAACAGGGTGCTGCGTCAATGGTTCTGCCGGATATTCTGGAAAGGATCTATCTGAATCAGTGCTTTACGACAGAACAATATCTGGCGGATTTGGGGAAGGCATTCTTCTTCTCCCTGGATGTGGCACATGCGCTGCATCCCAATGTACCTGAGAAAAACGATATTACAAATTTCCCAGTTCTAAATGGCGGCGTGACACTTAAAATTGCCTGCTCTCAGTCTTATGCAGGCGATGCGGAGGCGATTGCCATTGCTAAGTCCCTGTGCAGCGGGCACAATATTCCCTGCCAGGTATTCCTGAATCGTTCCGATATTGCCGGCGGATTCACACTTGGACCTCTGCTTTCGGCAAATCTTCCAATCCGTACAATGGATATTGGTGTTACGGTTCTCGGAATGCATTCTGCACGTGAAACAATGGGCGCTGATGATCAGGATGCCATTAACAGGCTGATGACTGTTTTCTTTGAATAAATAAAAGCATAATTCATGCAATGTGAGAAGCTCGTGCTGTCTTGGCGCGGGCTTTTTGCACTGCATTCGGCGCCGCATCCATTCGTATTTCCTGGCCTTCTTTTTTCCTTTCCTTGCTATATGTGGTAGAATAGAAACAGATAGTATTCAAAAATTTAAATATATACGAAACAATGTATACAGAACAAATTTATAAGGAGATGGGCATCATAGAATTTCATCCGTTTCGCATAGAAGATAAGAAAATGATCGACGGATTCTTCCGCATTCACCATTATGAGCAGATCGACTGCACATTCAATACGCTTTTCATCTGGCAGAAGGCGCACGACACGTCCTGGGCTGTTCAGGATAATATTCTTTTCATCCGTGCAGGACATGGCAAGGACCTTTTCTTCCTTCCGCCATTTTCCAAGGAAGAAGAGGAATTCAAGCATGGCCTTGACCTGATTCATGAAGAACTCGATAAGCTGGGCATGCCTTTCCGCCTGAAGTCCGCATCCCGCTGGGTGACGGAACAGATCGAAAGACTGCTGCCGGGCAAGTATGATTTTATCGAAGACAGAGACAATGAGGAGTACGTGTACCGTACCGCTGACATGATCAGCCTGCCGGGCAAGAAGCTCCGCATGAAGAAGAATCACCTGAATGCATTCCTCCGTCAGTACGGCGGGGATTACACCTACGAATCGATCACGAAGGAAAACATGGAAGATGCGAAAGCGGGCATCCATGAATGGTTCGAACGTCATGGCGACATCGAGGAAGAAGAGGAAGCCATGAAGATCTGCTTTGACAACTGGGATGAACTGGGCGTCAAAGGCGCGATCATTCGTATTTACGGCAAGGTGGAAGCCTTCACCAATGGCGACCTTGTCAATGAAAGAATGGCGCATATTATTTTTGAAAAGGCAAATCCGAATATCAGGGGATTATATCAGGCGATCAACAGGGATTTCCTGATCCATGAATTTGCCGACACGGAATTCGTCAACCGCGAAGAAGACCTGGGCATCGAAGGCCTGCGTGAGGCGAAGATGGGCTACAACCCGGATCATCTGACTGAAAAGTTTGATGTCGTGCTGAAGAAATCATCTGACTGACCTGTTGACAAGGAGGAAAGATGAAAATCCGCAAATCTACACTCTCCGACGAGTCTGATGTAAAGGCGCTCTGGGGCTACTGCTTCGAACCGCCGACAGATCCGTTCTTTCAATGGTACTTCAAGGAGCTTGCCAAGCCTGAGGAAATCCTCGTAGGTGAGAATCAGGGCAGCATCGCATGCGATCTGCACCGCCGTCCTTATGACCTTTCCATCAGAGGGCTCCGCTATCCTGTCGACTACATCGTCGGCGTTGCGACCCACCCGGCAGCGCGCATGAGAGGGTACGCCAAGGAGCTCATCCGCGGCGAATTCCATCTTGCGCTGAAAGAAGACAAGCCCTTCGTCATCCTGATGCCGTCGGCCGCTTCCTTCTACCTTCCGATGGGCTTTGGCTTCTATGCCCACCAGTGGGAAAGAAGCGCAGCACCTGAAAGGCTCGCAGCTCTGGGAAGAAGAGCCGAATCCTGCCGGACTCTCACGAGCTCCAATGACTGGAAAGACCTCGCTTCGATTTACAGAGAATACACAAAGAAGAGAAACGGCTGGGCTTACAGGGATGAAAAATCCTGGGAAAAGCACATCGATGCACAGCTTCTTGAAGGCTATATCGCTGTCACCTATGACAGAAAAGGCCCATCCGGATACCTTTTCTACACCCTGGACGACAGAAAAATGATCGCCTCTGAAATGGCATTCAAGAACGAAGCAGGACGCAAAGCGCTCTATGCCTTCATGGCAGGGCATCAGGGCTCCGTCGATACCTGCGTATGGTACGAACCGCTTGACGACCACTCCTTCCGTTACTGGCAGGACGGCGCCGAGCATACATATACCAAGAACCGCACATTCCCCTTCATGCTCGGACGCGTCATCGACCCTGTCATCGCCTTTGACGGCCTTCCCTGCAGCAAGGAAATCAAGGGAGAAATCGCATTCCAGCTCATCGATTCCTTCCTTCCTGAAAACAGCGGCATCTACGTCCTCCGCGCCGAGGACGGCAGGATCCATGCCCTGAAGGAAGACGTCTTCTACGATCTGAAATGCCACATCGAAGACATCTCAGGCCTCCGCCTGGGCTCCGTCCCCGATCCCGTATTCAGCATCGACGCAGGAAGCCTCGCCGAACTCTTCATGGGCGCAGCCGACCTCTCCGAACTCGTCGAAGCAGAAAGAGCGAAGATCCTTCTCTCTGACGATGAAGCAGCAGAAAAAGCGGTGGACCTGGCCGTAGCCATGCTCCCAAGAGAACGCAACTGGATCAACGAATGGTTCTGATAAGGATAAAATAAAAGGGGCTGTGACAAAATGGTCAATTATTTTGCCACAGCCCTATTTCAATTGGGATATTCCGTTAAAAGATTATCTA
>OFMM01000734.1_pt1 | contig 19633 bp, 24 predicted proteins | sample 1541811 | NCBI WGS metagenome assembly OFMM01 (sample SAMN04209246, study PRJEB22552) | human gut metagenome | biome: gut; material: feces | host: Homo sapiens | place: USA: Oklahoma
GGGAACATGAGCAACAAGGCAGGCTCAGGCCGATACCAAAATGGAGCAGCCCGCCGCAAATGCAAGGCCAGACACATCGCAGCCGAAGGACCAATACCGATCTGCCCGCTGTGCGGCAAACCCATAGACCTCACACTCAAAACACCACACCCACTCAGCTGCGAACTCGATGAGATCATCCCATACAGCCGAGGCGGATCACCAACCAGCTATGACAACACACAACTCACACACAGAATCTGCAACCAAAGAAAAAGCAACAAAATAATCGCCAACACCACAGGCCACCAAAACACAAAAAAACAACCACAAAACACCATCCCAATCAGCCGCCAATGGTAACCGGGGGCCATCCCCTCCCCCTCCCATGCAAGGCTCCCCGCAGAACATAGCGCCCGCATCCCCCCGCAACCCGCGTGGAGTATCGTACGTTTGGCCGCTGGGGTGTCTGCGAGCGCCCGTGGAAGCCGTTCCGGCATGGTTTTGATGTTTTTGCCCCGTTGTTTTCCGAGGCTGTTACGTTTGATTTTACGCAGTTTTGATATGTCACGAAATTAGTGTTGCGAATCGTTGGAATATATGCTATAGTAATAGCTATGGTCAACCAATGTAGGAATTGCGGCCACTTCTTCCAACCCACACCTAACCCTAGGCGTCCGAGACTGTTTTGCTCGGACAGATGCCGCAAGGCGTGGAGCCGCAAACATCAGATACCCCAAGCGCTCAGGGCATTGCGCCGTTGGGTGCGGGCCGATGGTAAGCGTCCGATTATGTGCGATGGGTCGCCGGCCAGTTCGACGGACTCAAGTACCTGGGCGTCATATTCGGAGGTCATGCGCTCGAAGGCCGGTGACGGTTATGGCATAATGCTCGGCGATGGGCTTGCGTGCTGGGATTTCGACCATGTTGATTTGACCAGTCCGCCCGCGAAGGCGATGGAGCTGCTGCCGGATGCGATCTATGCGGAGGTTTCGACCAGCGGACATGGGCTGCATGTGTTCGTGTGGTCGTCGGAGGCGAGCTTCCGGCGTGCCGGTGTCGAGTTTTATTCGCATTCGCGGTTTATTCGCATGACGGGAAGGAGGTGGCCGAAGTGACCACGGTTATTCGTAATCAGGGCACGAGTCTCGCGGTGCGTGAGAAGCTGGCCGCTGATGGCAGGCCCGTGTTGTTGGCGTTTTCGTGCGGCAAGGATTCCATAGCCGCGTGGCTGGCGATGCGGGATATGGGCATCGAGGTCGTTCCCGCGTATCTCTACTATGTGCCCGGTTTGAGGTTCGTGGACGAGGAGCTTGATTATTTCGAGCAGAAGTTCCAGACCCGAATCAAAAGGTATCCGCACCCGTCGCTGTACCGTTGGCTGAACAATGCGGTGTTCCAGGCTCCCGAACGTCTGCGCTACATCGAGGCGGCGCGTTTGCCTGAGCCGTCGTATGAGCAGATGTGGGATTTCATCCGCGCCGACGTGGGCTTGGATAAGAGCACGTGGTGCGCGGATGGCGTGCGTGCGGCCGATTCGATTCAGCGTCGTGGCGCGTTCGTCCAGTACGGGTACTGGCGGCGCAATCTCAAGAAGGTCTCTCCTATCGGGGATTGGCTCAAGGGCGAGGTGCTGGACTGCATCAGCGGGCATCATATCGAGCTGCCGTGTGATTATGCGTGGTTCGGGCGTTCTTTCGATGGCATCGACAAGCGTTTCACCAAGGTGCTCAAGGACAAGGCACCGGACGATTACGCGACGCTGCTTGAATGGTTTCCCTTGTTGGAGGTGGATCATGTCAGGTGATTTCCGATTCGACTTTTCCAAGAAGTCCAAGGGCAAGAAGGCTGTGAAGCCGGTGCCGGAAAATCTGGACGAGAACGCGAAGGAGTACCGGGAGCGCGCCCGTGCGGAGCGCAAGCGTTTCGTGGATGCGACCGACACCGAGTTCTGGCTGTGCCTGTGTTTCCCCTCCCCCGCCGAGATGGCGCGGTGGCGTGAACGGTTTGGCTTCGGCGAAAACCACCGGATCTATGCGTACCGTGATATCGAGAAGCTACTCGCCCCGTACAAGCCGGCCAAGTCGTCCGCCGTGGCGTTCGGTGCCGGCGTCGGCTTCGGTGGTGGTCTCGGGTTCGCGGAGAAGACGCCTGACCCGCTCGCCGATGTCAAGTACTCCGATGATCTGGAGAAGGATTGTCTCGCCGAGTTCGCCGCCCTGCACAGGGCGCTGGTTTCGGCTTGCAGTCCCAGGAAGCTCGTGGAGCCGACCGATTCCGAATACTGGTTCGCCATCGCGTTCCCGTTGCGAGACGACAAGGATTCTTTCCTTGCCGAGTATGGTCTTCGCAAACTCGGAGATAAATACCTCGATGGTATGGCCGTAGCTCGAAAGCTGGGAGGTGAGTTATGAGGCGAGTCCGTTATGCGAGCACCAACGATATCCGCTATACGGGGTATGGGCGTCGCTCTTCCGGTTCATCCGGTGGCGGTGTGTCCGCCCTGCGTGTGAGTGCGTCCCGTTCCGCGTCGCGATCGAGCGGATCGTGAACCGGTAAACAATATTTTTTTCGTTCAAGCCGTCCCTATGTGGCGGCTTTTTCATTGGGAGGTTCTCATGCGACGCGGCTCTTCTTCGGCTTCCCGCTCGTCCAGCAGCGGGAGCGGCGGCAACTCATCCCGCTCACGCTCGAAGGGCTCAACACTTTCCGGCGTCGGCTTCTCGAAAGAGCGAATATCCGAATACCGCAAACAGGGCTTATCCGACGAACGTATATCGAAGCTATGGCAGGATACGCTCAAAACTCGCGCATTGATGAAGAAACGCAAGGAACAGGGAGTCAACGATCTTGAAGCCGGCGTTTCTCAGTCATGGAAGAACGCCCAGGCACGCCGAGACCGGGCGTTCGACAAGCGGTTCAACGACGAATGGAACAGATACCGCAGTGCAGGCTGGAAACGGTAGATCCCGATTTTTCCTGTCCACATCGTTACTGGAAAGGAGGTGGATCGTGCGTAACCTGTCCCAGCGCGCCGGCAATGCGGTGCGTAATGTGGCCGGTCGTACCCGCAGCGCTTTTTCTCGCGGCGGCTCGCGTTCCTCAGGCTCCTGATCTTGTTGTCTCTTGTGATTGGAGAATCTCGTGGCACGACACACAAAGGTTCAATCTGAATCTGAATTCTTGGCCGAGCGTGGCTTGTCGAGTCCGATAAGCGGTTTTGCGGACGACAAGATGCGCTCGAACCGGCAGATTCGCACCAGCCGCGGAGCGAAGGCATTCCAAAAAGCCGCTCAACGCGCGTCATCTGATTACCATACGCAGAGAGAATCCGCACGTGCGGAATACCGTTCTCGGGTTCAATCCGGCGCGGTACGTCCTCCCTCTTCCGTTGAAAAAGCATTGAAAACGGCGCAGGGTAATTCCGATAATGAAGCCGTAAGGGCCGCGCGTCGTATTCTCGCCAAGCGAGGTATTGACTGGAAAACCGGCAAGCGACTCGCTCGGGGGAAAGTGGCGTCCCGTTCATCTGGCTCCTGATTTCCCGATGGAGGTGGTTGTCATGCGTCCGAGATACGTGCAGGGCGAGTTTGATTTCTCTCGTGCAGCCGGTTCCGCTCGCGCTAGCCGCTCCAGCGGCTCCTAGACATTGATTCGAGGTGATCCAGTTGGCCAAGACCACGGCAATGCAGCCCAACCTGCCTGACGGCATCGAATGGCCGGAGGCGACCGTGCGATGGTGGGAGCATTTGGCTTCCACCCCCGGCGCGGACTCGTGGACGGAGGCCGACTGGGACAACCTCATGAACGCCGCCCTGATCCACGCGGACATCTGGGGTTCCGGCAATTTCGCCAGCGTGCCCATACTGAACAAGCTGTTGCAGGATTACGGCATCACGCCCGCCGCGCGCAGCCAGATCACGCAGGCGAAAGTGAAACAGCAGGAGCGGCATACGCCGCTTGACGAGATAGCCGAACGACGGAAGCTGAGGGTGATCGAGGGTGGCAAGACGAAGAGGCGTACAGGAACCTAGCTTCGCTCTGGTTCCCAAGCACGCGCAGTCCGAGGGAGGAGAGGCGTGCGCGCTCGCCGCCGGCTACGACATGAAGCCGGACAAGTGGCAGCGCATCGTGCTTGAGGGTTGGCTCGCCACGGATTCGAAGCTGCAATGGGCGGCGTCGGATTGCGGGTGCGCGGTGCCGCGTCAGAACGGCAAGAACGCGATTCTCGAGTTCACGGAATTGTACCTTGCCGCGATCCTCGGCATGAAGATTCTGCATACGGCGCATGAGGTGAAGACCTGCCGCAAGCATTTCCTGCGTATGAAATACTATTTCGAGAACGCGCGCAAGTTCCCCGAACTGGCGGAGTTGGTCACCTATATCCGGGCCACGAACGGTCAGGAGGCCATCGTGTTGAAGAACGGTGGCAGCATTGAGTTCATCGCCCGTTCGAAGAGTTCGGGCCGTGGCTTCACGGTGGACGTGCTGGTGTGCGACGAGGCGCAGGAGCTGACCGACGAGCAGATGGAGGCCATACAGCCCGCCATCTCGTCGGCACCCTCGGGCAATCCGTTGACCATCTACACGGGCACGCCGACCCCGCCGACTTCGCCGGGCACGGTGTTCGCGCGCATGCGCCGCAACGCGCACAGGGACAAGCCGCCGAAGAACCTGTGCTGGTTCGAATGGGCGGCGACCGAGATCGGCGACGTGCACGACCAGCAACGCTGGTACCGGTACAATCCATCGCTCGGCACCCGCCTGTTGAAAAGCGTGGTCGTTTCCGAGTCGGAGAAGATGACGCCGGACGGTTTCGCCCGCGAACGTCTCGGCTGGTGGAACGATCAGGCCGGCGCGCTGTCCGATATCGATGTTGACGAGTGGGCCAAGTGCAAGACCGACAACCCCTGCATGGACGGCTACAACTCGTATGCGGTCAAGTTCAGCGCGGACGGCGCGAACGTCACCCTCGTGGCGTGCGTGCGCCCGCCACGCAAGTCGGGTGAACTGCCGCACGTGGAGGTCATAGCCTCGCGCAGCATGCGCGGCGGCACCGGCTGGCTGGCCGACTGGCTGACCGCCGAGAAGGACGGTGCGGAACGGTGGCGCAACGCCATCGGCATCATCATCGACGGGCGCGTGGGAGCGCCCACCCTGGTCAACAGCCTCATCGACAAGGGCGTGTCCAAAAGAGTGATCGTAGTTCCGCGCCCTTCCGACGTGGCGGACGCTTGTTCGATGCTCGAACAGGCCGTGAACGACCATGGGCTTACCCATTTCGGCCAGCCTCTGCTTGACGAGGCGGTGGGTCATGCGAAGCACAGGAAAATCGGCGACGGGTTCGGCTACGAGCCGTCCATGGAGAACATCGACGTGAGTCCCGTGGAAGCGGTGGCTCTCGCGTATTGGAACGTCAAGACTTCCAAACGTCATCCGGGAAGAAGAGCGAAGGCGGTGGCATTCTGATGCAGATTCCCAGTCTTGAAAACGTGCAGGTCGATAATCTGCCCGACGAGTGCCGAGAACCGTGGGATTTGATGATACGTCAATGGTCCCAGAAGCTCGAACGTAACCTTTTGCGCACCAAATACTACGACGGGCGCAACGAGCTTAAGAATCTGTCCATCGCCGTGCCGGACAGCATGGCGGGGATAAGCGAGGTCGTGGGCTGGCCGCAGAAATCGGTGGACGCTTTAGCCGACCGCATCGTGTTCGATGGTTTCGTCGGAGTCGGCGACGACAGCCGCGATCCGTTGGGTTTGGATTCGATTCTTTCAGACAACGACTTCGACGTGGAATTGCCGCAGGCCATCCGCAGCGCGCTCATTCACTCATGCTCGTTCCTGAACGTGCGCAGCGCGGAACCCGAGGATGGTCTGCGCTCGAAGGTGTCCGTGTCGTTCCGCAGCGCGCTCTATGAGACCGGCCTGTGGGATTACGCCCGTCGCGGCCTGTCGGCGGCGTTGTCGATAACCGATATCGACCGCTCACAGTACGCGCAGGCGAACACCATCGTGCCTTCCGAACTCATGCTCTACATGCCCGGCTACACGATTCGCATACGCCGCACGCAATCAGGCCGCTATCATGCGGACGCTCCATGTAACACGTACATGGATCATGTGCCCGTGTACCTGATCCCCTACCATCAGGACCTGAACCGCCCCTTTGGCCGTTCGCGCATCAGCCGCGAGGTCATGAGCATCACCGACACGGCGGTGCGCACCATGCTGCGCATGGAGGTAAGCGCGGAATTCTATTCGAGCCCGCAACGCTATCTCATCGGCGCGGACGAACCGCCAGAGGACAAGAACGGCAAGAAACTGACCGGCTGGGAAGCCACCATCTCGAAGATGCTCAACATCAGCCTCAACGAGGACGGCCAAGCGCCCACCATCGGCCAGTTCACGCAGATGACCATGCAGCCGCACACCGACATGCTTCGCGCCCTCGCGGCACGCATGAGCGGAGCGACCGGAGTTCCGCTCAGCCAGTTCGGCGTGATGACGGATTCCGGCCCCTCCTCGTCCGAAGCGATCATGGCGGCCGAAAGCGAGCTCGTCATCGAGGCGAAGAACGCCTGCCGCGCCATCGGAGTGCAACTACGCAAGGCCGCGAGGGACATCGCCATCCTCAACGGTACCAGCGAAGACAGCGACGAGCTCAATCGGCTTCAGGTCAACTGGCGTGACCCCGAACGCCCGTCTCAGGCCGCGCTCTCCGATGCCATCGTGAAGCAGGTGACGGCCATCCCATGGCTCGCCAACTCCGACGTGATTCTGGAAAAGCTCGGCTACACGGATTCCGACATCACACGCCTATTGGCCGACAAGCGCAAGGCCGAGACCCGCAGCGTGCTTGACTCCCTCGTGAACGGAGGCAACAAGGATGACGGACAACCAACAGCTGAATCAGCTACAGGCCAGCCAAATCAGGGCGGTGGAACTGGCTCGCCACGATCTGGCGAAACTGTGGGAGACGCTGCAACAGCTCAGCCCTGAATGGCAGCGTGACATGCTGCTCGACTATGTGCCGCAGCTGGTCGCCAAATACGGTGACCTCGCGGCGCAGGCCGCCTACGAATGGTATATGCGCGTCCGTGGCGAATCGGTGCCCGAATCATGGGAGTATGACCTGTCCGACTCGTTCCCCGGCGACGGCATCGACAAGACGATACGCTGGCAGGCCGGCCACCTGTGGACGGACCCGCAGACCATGCAGGCGTATCTTGTCGGTGCGATGCAACGCTGGGTCATGTATTCGGGGCGCGAAACCATCGCCCGCCTGTGCGAGCACGACCCGTCCGAACCCCGGTACGCGCGCGTGCCGAGAGGCGCGAAGACGTGCGCGTTCTGCACGATGCTCTGCTCGCGCGGCTGGGTGTACCGCAGCGAGAAGACCGCGAAATACGCCAAAGGCTCGTTCAGACTGTTCCACGACGACTGCGACTGCCAGATAGTCCCCGAATGGGACAGGGACCAAGCTCACATCGAGGGCTATGACCCCGACCGCATGTACTCGGAATACATGCACGCCCGCAGCCTCATCGAGAACGGCGGCCTGGACGACGACACCTATCGGATGATAAAGGCCACCACAAAAGGCAATCCCGACAATCCCAACGACCCGAACACGATCACCTATGTGATGCGCCGACTCTACCCCGACCGTTACAAGGACGGCTACGGGGTGCCACGACCGTCGCACTCGAACTGAGATTTTCCCCAACCACCCGCACGGGTGGTTTTTTATGCCCGAAACGGGCCCGAACCACAGGAGGAACCATGACCGAAGAGGCCAACGGCAACCAGCAGGCGGCATCGACCGAGAACGGAGCGAAGCCGCCCGAAATCGACTACGAGGCCAAATACAAGGAGGCCGTCGCCCATTCCCGCGAATGGGAGAAACGCGCCAAGGACAACAAGGCAGCCGCCGACGAACTGCAACAGCTCAAGGAGGCCCAACTGTCCGAAGCCGAAAAGACCGCCAAGCACATCAAGGAGCTTGAAGCCAAGAACGCCGCTTACGAGGCGGAGAAACAGCAGAACGAATGGAAGACGCAGGTTTCCAAGGAAACCGGCGTGCCCATCGCACTGCTCCACGGCTCCACCCTCGAAGAAATGCAAGCCAACGGCAAGGCGCTCGCCGACTACATCGCCGAGAAGACCAAGCCGAAGGTGCACGCCTCCTCCGAATCCAACCAGCCTCCCGCACCATCCGACACATCCGGCGATTGGCTTCGCGATCAGTTCCTCAAGCAGAAACGCAAATAATCCACCTCATAGAAAGAAGGTATGACGATGGTTTCCAACGTGAACTCCATCATCACCAGCGGCGACCTCGGCGGCGGACTCATCCCCACCGAATACGCCACCCAGATTATCCAGGACGCTCCCAAGTCGAGTGTGTCCCTGACCCGTATGCGTCAGATTCGCATGAGCACCCGCACGCGCACGCAGCCGGTGCTTGACTCCAAGCCGATCGCCTACTGGGTTGGCGGCGATACCGGCCTGAAGCAGACCACGAAGATGAAATGGTCGGGCCTAAGCATCACGGCCGAGGAGCTTGCGGCCATCGTGCCCATCCCGGAGGCCGTCATCGCGGATTCTGGCATCCCCATCTGGCCGGAGGTCATGCCGCGTCTGGCTTCCGCGCTCGGCTACAAGCTGGACCAGGCGACCCTGTTCGGCGTGGACAAACCATCCAGCTTCCCCGACGGCATCATCCCGCAGGCCATCGCGGCGCATAACACGCTCACCCAGGGCAAGGACCTCGCCAAGGACGTGGCCACCATGGGCCAGAAGCTCGCCGAACAGGGGTTCGCCATGAACGGCTTCGCCAGCAAGCCGGGCCTCAACTGGGAGCTTATCGGCCTGCGTAACGCCAACGGCAGCCCGATCTACGTGCCCTCGCTCGCCTCCGGCGCGCCGTCCACCCTGTACGGTTTCGGCCTCAACGAGGTCGATAACGGCGCATGGGATACCACCAAGGCCGTGCTGCTCGGTGCCGACTGGTCGAACTTCGTGGTCGGCATCCGTCAGGACATCACCTACAAGCTGCTTGACCAGGCGGTTATCACGGACGACGACGGCAAGGTGATTCTGAACCTCGCCCAGCAGGATTGTGTGGCCATGCGAGTCGTGTTCCGCGTGGGCTTCCAGATCGCCAACCCGATCAACGACGTGCAGTCGGACAAGGCCAAGCGCTTCCCGGCGTACGTCATCGCGCCGGCCTCCGCCGTAGCGGCGTAGGCCACCGCAAAGTGATGGCCATGGGACTGAAGCTGCCGGCCGCAGCACGCGGCTTCGGCATCATCGCATTCTGACATTAAGGAGGCCGTCATGGTCGATGAAACGGAAGAAAACCCATTTGCCACGCATTTGGAATTGGCCAAACGTTGGAAGCAGATGCCGGACGACCCCGATTATGTGGATCAGCGTCTGGCCGATGCCTCGCAGTTCCTCCGCGAACAATGCCCGGATTGGCGGAACATATCGCAGGCGACGCTTGAACGCATCGCCTGCGAACTCGCCAAGGACGCGATCTCATCCGACATGCAGACCGAGGGCGCTGGTTTCGACACCACCGGTGCCAGCAATCTCAGCCTCACGGCGGGCAATTTCACCCAGTCCATGACATTCGCGAACCCTCGCGGCGAATTCTACCTGTCCAAAGGGCAGAAGAAGGCGCTCAGGCTCACCGGCCAACGCTTCTACAGCATCGACCTGTCAAACGGGGAGGCGTCATGAGGGGCGAGACCGTGAAAGTGGTGCGATACACGCCGACCGGCGAGACCGACCCCGGCGGCTCGCCAGTCACGAAGGTCGATATCGAGTCGGTGGACAACGTGCTCGTCTCACCAGGCGCGATGAGCAACGCCACCGACTCGATTCGACCTGACGGCGTGACCGTTGCATTCACCTGCCTCTTCCCCCGCAGCTACGCATACCGGAGTCTGCGCGGGGCGAGTGTGCGCATCAATTCACATGACTACGAGGTGATCGGAGACCCGAGGCCATTGGACGGCGGAATGAAGCCGACCGCCTGGAATCTCACGGTCGAAGTCACCGACGCGGAGGGATAGTGCATGAAACGGGTGAAACTGCATTATTCGGCATTCCAGGCGTACAGGCGCAACGAGGGCGCTCGCGCCGCCTTGTCGGAGGCACAGAAGATCGCGGCCCGCGCCAACTCCATGGCCGCGCCGACTCACGCGGGGCAGCCGTCGTACACGGCGGAGGGCCCGCGGGCGAACGAGAAGGGCGCGACGGTGCTCGTGCATACGGATAATCTCGCCGCGCGCATCGATAACGCCGTGCGCGACACGCTCGCCAAGGCGTTGGGAGGCGGCTGATGAACGCGGAGAAGCTGGTCATGGACTGGCTCAACGCGGCACCCGAACTCAAGGATTATCCCGCGAGCTTCGAGGTTCCCGCCGAATCCAGCGCCACGAACCGTATCCCGTTCGTCACCGTGGAACGCACGGGAGGTTCGGAAGGCCGGTTCGTGTCGAGACCATTGATCGCTGTGCAGGTGTGGGCCGCTTCACGCTGGGAGGCTTCGGACGTGGCACAGCGTCTCGTGCTGCCACGGTTGAAACGCATCGTTGAACTGCCCGAGGTGGCCGATTGGGATATCACCGGCCTGACCGACTTCCCCATGCCGGACGGACGGCCACGCTACCAGATACTCATCCAGCTCACCGTCAAGACCGACGAATGAGCATCATTTCCAGAAAGGGCCTAATCATGGCTAATGAAACAACAACGAAGAACGATTCCACAAACGTGTCGTTCGGCAAGTTCAAGGTCGGCGGCTACGCGTACGCGGCACCCGTCGGCACCGCATTGCCCACCGATTCGGAAAGCGCACTCGACCCCGCTTTCCAGCTCATCGGCTACCTGTCGGAGGACGGCATCACCAACACGACCGACACCGACACCGCCGAAGTCAAGGACGCGAACGGTACGACCGTGATGAAAGTCGTCTCCAGCTACTCCGAAAGCTACCAGTTCGTGCTCATCGAGTTCCTGCGCAAGGCAGCGGCGCAGATGCGCTACGGCAACGACGCGGTGACCGGCAAGGACAAGAGCATGGTCATCAAGCATCAGATGCCCGACGATACACCGGTCTCGCTCGTGTTCGAGATCGTTGCAACCGGCAACGTGAAGGACCGTACCGTCATCGGTTCCGCAACCCGTTCCGAATTCGGCGACCGCCAGATGCATTCGAGCGACGTGCTCGGCTATGACCTCACTGTGAACGCGAACGACATGGGCGATGGTGTCACCTCCATCGAATATATCGGCATCCCAAAAGACCAGAGTCTCTGACCGTGACCGCAACGGCTCGACTAGCCAACGCTTCCCCTCGCGGATTCCTTTCTTCTCTCCTTGCCGCGAGGGGAACCCTTTTTTAACCGTCAAGGAGAGAACCGCTTTTTTTATCAAGGAGAATCAGAATGTCACGCAACCGAAGCCACCGCAACACAAACGCCAACCAGATTGCCAGCCATCCACAGGACCACAAGCAGTCCAAGAATACGGTTCGCCGTGTCAACGTCCGTGGAATCGATATCGGTATCGACCCGAAGGTTTTGGACGATTGGGAGTTCATGGAATCTCTCTACGACCTTCAAGCCGACCCGAAGGGTAACGCCTTGCAAATCATCCCATTCCTACGCCGACTTCTCGGCGACTCATACGACAAGGTCAAGAATGGATTGCGAGGGGCTGACGGGCGTATCGACGGCGAAACCATGGGCACCTTCCTGACCGAGCTGTTCGAGGAGATGGGTAAGGCTTTCCCAAACTCATGACGCTCGTGCTCCTTCTCGACCGCTGCCCCGACCAGTTGGCGGCGGACATGAGAAGAGAGTACGGGCTTGCCGTCCGAGACCTTCCGCCCATGCAGGCCGCGCTGCTGGCCGTGAATCTGCCGGATGGATCGCGTGTCTGGCAAGAACTGAACACGGCGCGCGCGTGGACGTTCGACCAGTATCTCGCCGTGCTGCGCATCGAACAGATGAACCTGTGGATGTGGGGCAACGAGGACCCGAAGAAACGAGGTCCTCGGCCCAATCCGTTGCCGCGTCCAGGCAATCCACTGCCAAAATCATCCCACGAATCCGGCCAGCAGCCCGAAAACCCCGATGGGAATACCGTACGCCGCACGCGCACCATCAAGGCCGTGGGCATGACCGTCGAACAACTCGACCGATTCATGAACCAACGGTTCACGACCGTGAACAGCGTGAGGAACCGACCGCAGACCGGACAACCATAACCAAACAGAGGAAGGCGAAACAATGGCCTATAATCTCGCGACCGCCTACGTGCCCATCGTCCCCTCGATGGAAGGCGTCGGCAAGGCCATCGAAAAGGCGTTCGGCGACGCATCCCAGAACGCGGGAAGCAAGGGCGGCGGTCAGGCCGGCAAGGGCTTCGCGTCCGGCCTGCTCGCCAAAGGCGGCATCATCGGTGCAGCTGCTGCCGTCACGACCAAGGCCATGAGCGTCATCTCAGGCAGCATCGGAAACGCGGTCAGCCGCGCCGACCAGATGAACAACTTCCCGAAGGTCATGAAGAACCTCGGGTACAGTTCGCAGGACGCGGCCGCATCCATCAAGAAGATTTCGAACGCCTTGGACGGCCTGCCGACCACAAGTTCGGCAATGACCGGCATGGTGCAGCAGCTCGCCCCACTGACCTCGAACCTCGACGAGGCCACCGACATCGCTTTGGCGTTCAACAACGCCATGCTTGCAGGCGGTGCAAGCACGATGGAGCAGGAGAACGCGCTCACCCAGTACACGCAGATGCTGAGCGCCGGCAAGGTCGATATGCAGGCATGGCGTTCGATTCAGGCCGCGATGCCCGGCCAGCTCAATCAGGTCGCCGAGGCCATGCTGGGCGCAGGGAAGAACTCAAACGACCTGTATGAGGCCATGAAAAACGGGTCGATCAGTTTCGATGATTTCAACAAGAAGGTCATGGAACTGAACCAGAACGGTTTCGGCAAATACGCCTCGTTCGCCCAGCAGGCGAAGGACGCGACTCAGGGCATCGGCACGGCCATGGAGAACGTGAAGAACCGCGTCGCCAAGGCCGTGCAGAAGGTCATCGAGGCCGTGGGAGTGGAGAACATAGCCGGAGCGATTAACGGTTTCTCCAGCCAGTTCGGCAAGGTCGGCGACGCTGCGGCGAGCATGGTCACCGGCGTGAAAGGCTGGTTCGGCAAGGCGGCGCAGGCCGCGCAGCCGCTCGTGTCGATCTGGAAGTCCGATTTCGGGCAGCTCGGCATGTATCTGAAAGGTCTGGCGGCGAACGCGCAGGCATTCGGCGGGAGTCTGCTCGATGTCGTCACGAATGGCGGGGGCTTGCAGAACTTCCTCACGGGATTGAACAACATCATCTCCCCTCTCGTCAACTGGTGGATCGCGCTTACCCGCAACGTGAGCATCTTCATCGGCACGCTTTCCGACAGCGGCGGCGTGCAGGCGTTCCTCGCTTCGCTCAGCGAACTCTGGAAGGGCCTCACGCAACTCGGTCAGGGATTGTCAGACGCAGTAACCGGTTTCCTCGCGGTCGGTCAGAACGGTGGCGTCGCAGCCTCCATCGGCCAGCTCGTGGGCGACGCATTCAACGCCGCCGCCCCATTTGTCGAAAAACTCGCGTCCACATTGCAGTCGCTTGGTGATTGGGCGATCGGCAACGGCGATGCGATACGAACCATCATTGCTGGCATCGCGGGTGGTTTCGCGGCGTTCAAGACGGCGAGCCTCATATCCGCAGCCGTCACCGCATTGAAATCGTTCGACGCGGCGGCGAAAATCGCCGCAGCCGGACAATGGGTGCTCAACGCGGCAATGAACGCAAACCCAATTGTTCTCGTGGTCACCGCGATAGGCGCGCTCGTGGCCGCGCTCGTCTGGTTCTTCACGCAGACCGAGACGGGCCGCAAGGCGTGGGCCTCGTTCACCTCGTTCCTCTCCTCCGCATGGCAGTCGGTGGTTTCGTTCGTCACGAGTCTCGGCCAGAACATCGCCAACTTCTTCACGCAGACAATCCCGAACGCGATCCAGTCTGTCATTCAATGGTTCCAGCAACTGCCTTCCGCGATCGGGACGGCGTTGTCGAACCTGATTACGTCGATTGGCACGTGGGCGGTGAGCTTCGGCCAGTCGGCGTTGCAGGCGGGACAGCAGTTCGTCTCGAACATAGCGAACTTCCTCACGAATCTTCCGGCGACGATAGCCTACTGGCTCGCCTATGGCATCACGTTCGTGGTGCTGTGGGCCGCGCAGCTCGGCTCTCAGGCGATTTCTGCGGGCCAGCAGTTTCTCGCGAACCTCGGCACGTTCTTTGTGCAACTGCCGGGCAATATCTGGAACTGGCTGACCTCCACGGTTGCGTCGGTGGCGAGCTGGGCCGCGCAGATGGGTGCCAACGCGCTTTCCGCAGGCTCCCAGTTCCTCAGCAACGTCGGCACGTTCATCTCCCAGCTTCCGTCGAACGTCGGCTCGTGGCTGAGCGGGGCCGTAAGCGCCGCAGCCAGCTTCGTCGGCCGGATGGCGTCGAACGCGGTCAACGCCGGTTCACGGTTCCTTTCGTCCATCGGCTCCTACATCTCGCAGGTGCCCGGACGCATCGGTGCCGGGCTTTCCGGCGCGATAAGCGCGGTCGGCTCGTTCGCCAGCAGCATGGCATCCGGCGCGCTTCGCGCGGGCCAGCAGTTCCTGAGCAATCTGGTCAACACGCTTGCATCCATACCAGGACGCATGGTGTCCATCGGCTCGCAGATCGTGCAGGGCATAATCAGCGGCATCACGGGCAGCATCGGCAAAGTTGGCAGCGCCATTCTCGGCGGAGTGAAAGATGCCATCTCCAACGTGAAGAACTTTCTCGGCATCCACTCGCCGTCACGACTGTTCCGCGACCAGATAGGTCGGAACATCGGTCTCGGTCTCGCCCAGGGCATCAGCAACAGCCAAGCCGCCGTCATGTCCAGCATGAACGGCATGGCCTCGGACATCGCCTCCACACGGTTCACGACTCCCGATGTAGCCACCGGCTACGGTCTGAGCCCGACCAGAGCCTCCGTCTCGACTGGCGGCGAACCGTTATCGGGCGAACTGCTCGGCGAACTCCTGTCGGAACTGCGCGCGCTGCACGCGGATATGCCACTGATTATGGAGAAACTTGGCATCGAAGTCGATGGTCGTGAACTCGGAAGGGTGATACGCAATGCGATCGCTTAGTTATGTGTGCGCCTCGACCGGTGAGACGATCCCACTGGAAGGGCCCGATATCTGGGCTCAGACGGCGGAGGGGCTGCGCGGCCGCGAATGGTCGTACACCCTCGGATACCGGAGTCTAACCGGAGTAAGTCGCACGGCGCGCGAGGCCGAGCTTGACCTAACCTATGTCCGCTGCCCCGAGAAGGTGGATTCGACTCGCCGCCTGTTCGACGCGGACGTGGCCGCCGGAACGCCCGGCACGTTCGACGCGGACGGATGGACCACGCGCGCCTACGTGGTCAAGGCGGAACCGCAGACCATCACGCCGGCGATAATCCAACAGAAGCTCACCGTCGTCCTGTTGGACGGCATCTGGCGCAAGGCCGGATCCGTGCAGCATTTCTTGTCGGACGCGCTCACGCCCGGCCTCGACCTCGACTATCCGCACGATTACCCGCATGATTATCTGATGACCACTCGAAACGCTACCGCGAACAATCCCATGCCTACGGCCATGCCGTTCCAGATGGTGATATACGGGCCCGTGTCGAACCCGCAGTTCACGTTGGGAGGCAACCGGTACGCGCTCAACATGGAGATTCCGTCCGGCTCCTACGTGACCGTCACTTCGATTGCAGGCCTTCGCACCATCGTCATGACCGCTGAGAACGGAGACAAAACCAACGTGTTCGACAAAGGCCGGCGCGGAACCGGGCTCAACGGCGGCGAATACATATTCCAGCCAATTCCGCCCGGCGACAGCACCGTGGAGTGGAATGGCTTCGGTGTTGATCTGACCGTCTACGCGGAGGAAAGCGAACCGCCATGGCCGAACTGATTATCACCGACGCGCAAGGCGTTGACCGTGAAAGCGTCGCTGATTACAAGCTGGACTCCGCATGGGGTTCTGACGAAAACGATTTCGAGCTCACCGTTAGCGGCAGACTCATCGAATCCGGCAGCTACGTCTACCTTGACGGCGGCGAGTGCGGCGGCGTGGTGGACGCGCTGAAGGACTCTCTGAAACGTGGTGAATCCACCCTCACCTATTCCGGCCGCACATGGCACGGCATGCTGGCTAATAAGATTCTCGCCCCCGACTCAGGCAAGGATTATCTGACGGTTTCCGGTTCCGCGTCCTCGGTCATCGGTTCGCTCATCAGACGTGTTGGTCTTGACGGCGTGTTTGACGCGGTGGATTCGCCCACTGCCGGCGCGCAGACCATCAAAAGCTACCAGTTCGACCGTTACGTGGATGCGTATACCGGTTTGCGAAAGATGTGCGCAGCCAACGGACTGAAACTCAAGCTCGCCTATGCGTCCGGTCAGGTCAACATCTGGGCGGAACCCATCGCGCATTATGGCGACTCGATTGACAGCGACCTCATCGATTTCGACGCGACCCGCACGTGGAGGAAACCGAATCATCTCATCGGCCTGGGCAAGGGCGATTTGGCGGCCCGCGTGGTCGTCCACTGGTATGCGGACGCCAAAGGCAATGTCAGCCAATCCCAATCGCTCAAGGGCGTGGACGAGATAACGCAGGTCTACGACTACAGCAACGCCGAAACCGCCGAACTGAACCAGAAGACCTGTGAGAAGTTGCAGGAACTGCAATCCGAGGGTGACGTGAAGGTCACCGTCCGTGACGACGCGAACGTGGTGTTCGACGTGGGCGACACCGTGACCGCAAGGGATAATCTCACCGGCATCACCGTCAACGCTTCGATAACCAAGAAAATCGTCAAGGTCTCGGGCGGCGTCTTGTCCGTCGATTATGAGGCCGCGTAAACAGTAAGGAGCCGATTATGGCGCGTATCGACAATGCGACGGTCATGCAATGCGACCGGTGCGGGAAACACAAATGGTACAAGGACTTGGACGACCCGGATATCAAGACGTGGTACAACGTCAACCGGCTGGACTCCACCGGCACGGGCCACGACTACCTGTTCTGCGACCAGGATTACAAGGAATACGCGAACAAGCTCAAGGACTTTGATAACAGCTTCGACAGTTGGATGCAGAACGGAGGCAAGCGGAATGGCTGAACTCGTCACCGGTCATGCGGGCAAGGCGCACGCGACAGCGGAGCAGGCGGCGGGATTGAACGCCGGCATTCTCGGCTTGGACGATTATGTCCTGAACGTGCACGACAAGCTCAAGATCACGGTCGTTTCGGCGAACAAGGTGACCATCGGCACGGGCGAGCTGGTCATGCAGGGCCGACACGTCAACCAGGGCAGGCCCGAGGACCTGATCGTCACGAACGGCTCGCAGGGCATGAAACGCAACGATCTGGTCGTATGCCGGTACACGAAAGGCAGTCAGTCGATCGAATCGGCTCAACTGCTCGTGGTCAAGGGCACGCCCACCACGGGCACGCCCACGGACCCCACGATCAACACGACCAGCCCGTTGGACGGGGGCACCACCTACGACATGCCCTTGTACCGCATCCCGCTGGACGGCATCACCATCGGCACACCAGTGCCATTGTTTAATGTTTTGAGGCCGATGAGCGACGTGTGGGATTCCCTAACCCAAATGCCGTATATTCTGTGCGGAGGCCATACCGTCACCACGAATGATGACGGCACATTCTACATCAACGTCCAATCTCCGAACGGGAAGAAAGCCGATTACGCGGCCTACACGATCGGCCCGTTCGGCACTGGTTTCGACCAGGCCGGTGAGTTCACCGCACAACGTTGGGATACCAGCGACACAAACCGGATTCGCTTCCGCTTGTGGAACACCAAAGACAACCGCTGGTGCGGCAGAGTCGCGATATTCGGCAGCTGGGTCGCAATCTGGAACAGGCAATAGCATTCCCTAACCCCTGTCACGGGCCGGGTCAAGATGCCGTATTCCGATAGGTATATCACTCTGGTTCGCGTCGGCCGTATCGTCACCGCCTGCGCGTATATCACGCTGACAAGTAATTTCAATCAGGTCGGCAACACATCCGTCAACGAGACAATTCCGGAGGGTTTCAGACCGTCCGGCGATTCCCGCGCGGTCATGCGCGGCACCGACAACAGCGGCGCGACCAGTTTCTACCTTTACGGCACCGCAGACGGGAAAATGGTGTTGAACGGTACCGGATATACCAGCCGATTCGTCGGTATATCTGGCTGTTGGATTACCGCGTAGCATTCCCTAACCCCGTTGCATCTCTACACGGGGAGCAGCGTGCTCCGTGACGCCGGTAGCGGCGGCTACGCGACCCTGTGGACGTTCAGCCAGTTCCGGCAACAGTTCGGCCGTAATTGGGGCGATGACGTTTGCATTTCCGCCATGAACGGAGACTGGGCCGCGAACGGCCGTCAAGTCACCTCGGTGCGTGCAGTGCCATCCGATCAGCGGATTGATGTCATGTTCGACGGCAGAAACCCGCAACCTACCCGCGTCAACTGGGCCGTCATGTGGCGCGGGTAGAAAAATCCCTTAACCCGCCTGACCCGCGGCCATGTAGCAGAAGGAAACTACGCCGCCACGGTTGCTCTGAGCGCCACCCTGATTCTCGTAGTTGACTCTCCCGTCCGTGTAGAGGGCGACGTTCGTCTGATTCTGGCCGTCTCGTCCCGACATGGCGGTGATGACGTCTGTCTTCGGTCGCCATTCGTCGGGCAGCGTGGTCAGCGTCTCCTTGCCCCATGATGCAGTGACCTTCGACCCGAGGCTGACGGTGAGCATACGCATCACGCCCCAGCGTACGCCGGTGATTTTCTTGTCACCTCCCGGCCCGCCGTTCAGGAGTGTTGTCGGCCCTGACTGGGCTAGGGAATCCCGCTCAGGCGACCAAGGCTCGCTCCCAGAGGCGTTGCGCGTCTCGCAAAGCCGTGATATCCGGCTTTAAATAGTACTTTGCGGTGGTTTTGATGTCGCTGTGTCCGAGCATTTTGCTCACGATGGCGATATCCGCTCCGGCCGCCAGCGTGTTCGTGGCCCATGAGTGGCGTAGGTTCCGTGCCGGCACGTGCGGGAGATTATGCCGTTTGCACCAGCTTGTGTACTGGCGTGCCACCTGTGGTGGGGTGAGGGTGCCGATGAGTCGGCCTCCCTCGCGTGGCTTGAGTTCGCGCAGGCGTTTGACGGCGAAGCGCGGCAATGGGAGCGTGCGGCGGCTCAATTCGGTCTTAGGCGGCACTGTGACCTCATGCCCGCCCACCCATTGCAGACCGCGCTCGACATGCAGGACACCTGAACGCAGGTCAATATCCGACCATTCGAGCCCATACCCTTCCTCGGTACGCAGCCCGCATGAGACGGCGCAGATCAGCCACGCCTCCAAAGGGTGGGCGTAGAAGCCTTGCAACAGCGTGCGCTGTTGGCGGATGCTCAATATGGTCGGCTCGTAATGAGGTTTGGCCGGCAGTTGGATGTCACGTCTCGTGATGTCCACGTCCA